>Ga0224503_10000509_pt1 | contig 11741 bp, 7 predicted proteins | sample SF_Oct11_sed_USG_2_FD_169106 | JGI IMG/M metagenome (GOLD analysis project Ga0224503, IMG submission 169106) | Sediment microbial communities from San Francisco Bay, California, United States - SF_Oct11_sed_USGS_21 | ecosystem: Environmental > Aquatic > Marine > Sediment | place: USA: California...
CATCTCGATGTAATTGTCGGCCGTGATGACCTTTCCGTTTGCCATCTCGTCAATGTATTCGCGAATGTAGCGAATTCCTGAAAACTCGGGATTGCCGTTTTTGGCAATTTCGACTTCACTACTGATAATGCCGTCGAGCAGGCGCCGTGCCGGATTGCTGGAGCGACGCAGGAAACCATCCTCCTGGATCGCGGTTACGAACACGAAAATTTGCAAGCGTGCCAGCTGCTGCTTGACCGGCGAGGGCAAATCCTCGTCTTCGAATATCAGCTTGAACATCTGGGTGAGCTGATCGATCTGTTCATCGTAGTCGTCGAGCGCATAGCGATTGAAGCGTTGTTTCAGTTCCGGAAACAGATTTTTATAATTGCTCGAGGCACTGCGCGATTTATCCTTGAATCCTTCTAGTAATACGAGCAAGCTGGTACTTTGGTTGGGTTTGAAAGATTGCGGTGGTTCAAACTCGCTCAAGCCATCGATGCTGCGCAGGTGAATGCGAGCAATCGGAAGCTTCGGCTGCATGCCGGAGTCATATAAAAACTGATCAATACGTCGGTAAGTCGGACCCAGAGCTTCGATAAACCGATCTGCAAACAAATGGTACAGGGCAATCTTGTAGTTAACTTCGAGATTGAGACTGTCGATCGCATACTGAAAAGACTCACACAGACGTTTTACCTGCAGCGGATTGTCGTAAACGCTGGCACGAGACCGCTTTATGCAGGTCTGCAGGCGTTTCAAGATCGTGCGATCAAATTCCTTGAAAGCATCAGCATAGCGAGATGTGATTGCCTGCAGTTCGTTGATCTCGGCAGTATCATTTGCTCCTGAAAGACCAATTCGTTGCCAGTCACTGGCGCTATTTTTACCTGACTTCGATGAATCGGTGGATTTGAATTCGGTAAAATACTTGTTCATCTGAAACACGAAGGCTGAGCAGATGATACGTTGCTTACGCTTGATCAGTTTGATCATGCGGGCGCCGTCCTGGTCAGAGAGGCTCCAGCTATGATAGTCCCCGCCACTATCGATCATGCGCACCAGCATAGCGGTGATCAGTTTTTTACTGATACTGCTGGTTTCTGCGAAGACATCCTGACCTGATTTCGAGGCCGAATCCTCGCGCTGTTTTGAAGCTGTCATCCGGGTTGTGTTTCAAAGCGGTTTAGAACCCATAATATAGGTCAAAATATGTGTAAAATCCTGTCTCTGTTTTCATTAAAATTCGTTTTCCAACAGTTTTGTGACATAAGGCGTAAAATCGTTCCCCTGTGGTACCCACAAAATTACCGTCGATGCAAAATCTGAAGCTATTTGTAACCGGCCATAAGGGCTTCGAAACCCTTTTGTTTCATGAACTGCGCCAAATCGTGGTGGCGCCGGGCGCGACTTTAAAAAAGCGTTACGGCGGGGTCGAAATTAACGCCGGCATTGAGGCTGTTTACCAGGTATGCCTGCATTCCCGACTTGCTAATCGCGCGTTTTGTGAGCTTGGCCAGACCCGGGTGGAAAACGAATCGCAACTTTACGAAGCCGTATACGGGCTGGATTGGAGTTCGCATCTGAATGTGCAGGACAGTATTGCGGTATCAGCGACCTTGTCGTCTTCCAGGCTTGATCATGGCCAGTTTGTTGCGCTAAAAACAAAAGATGCGATCGTCGACCGGTTTCGGGACGATTGTGGTAGCCGGCCTGTGGTCGCAAAGAAACAGCCCGATATTCAGGTGCATGTCAACGTTCACCGCAACCAGGCGACCATCAGTCTCGATTTATCGGGGGAAAGTCTGCATCGTAGAGGTTACCGCCTGCAGCACTCCGGCGCCCCGTTGAAGGAGCATCTTGCGGCTGCATTACTGGTGCAGTCAGGCTGGAGCGATCCAGAGAACCCCGTGACACAGTTGGTTGATCCCATGTGCGGCTCGGGCACCTTTGTGATAGAAGCGGCGATGATGGCTGCTCATATTGCGCCCGGTCTCGAGCGACCTTATTTTGGTTTTCTAAAGTGGTTACGACACGATGCGCAACTATGGCAGCAGTGTATCGACAGCGCACGCCAGTCGGTCGATCTTCACCGCGATGTAAGAATCTACGCCAGCGACCACGATACTGCGGCACTGGATATAGCCCGCGCCAATGCAAAACGCGCCGGCGTCGAGGACCTCATCGAGTTTTCTCACCAGCAGGTTGGTGACCTGGAGCTGCAAACCTCGCAGGGAGATACCCTGGTCATATGCAATCCACCCTATGGACATCGTTTACAAAGCGAACAGGACCTGGCCGAACTCTACGGTGATATCGGCCTGGCCGCGCAGCGCCTGGCTCCCGCAAGGCTCGCGATATTGTCGGCTAATCCCGATTTACTGCACCGACTGAAATTAAAACGAATCCGCAGAAAGGATGTCAGGAATGGCCCGCTCGATTGCCTGTTCGCAATTTTTGAAACAACCGGTGGAAAAGCCACCGTAAATATCGCGCCTGCGTCGAAAAATGTCGCGGATGAGATTGCCGTGCCCGTGCGCAATCGGCTGGCGAAGAACGCGAAACATATACAACGCTGGGCAAACAGGAATGGTGTCAGTTGCTATCGCCTGTACGATGCGGATCTACCCGAGTTTGCATTCGCACTGGATCATTACCAGAGTGAAATCTCGGCCGACGTCGAGTGGTTTCATCTGCAGGAATACCAGGCGCCGGCCTCGATCGAAGCGGATAAGGCGGAGTACCGCATTCGCGTTGCGATCGGCGTCGTCAAAGACCTGTTTTCAATTCCCGATGATCGATTGTTCTGCAAGATCCGTAGCCGCCAGCGTGGTTCAGGGCAATATCAGAAACTCGATCACCGCGGCGAGTTTTTCCAGGTTCGTGAGGGCGTGGCCTCATTGCTGATCAACCTCAGCGATTACCTTGATTCGGGACTGTTTCTTGATCACCGCCCAACACGCGATAGAATTTACCGCATCGCGCGTGATAAATCGGTGCTCAACCTGTTCTGTTACACCGCCGCTGTCGGGGTGCAGGCGGCCCTCGGCGGTGCCAGCTCGGTGATGAACATTGATTTGTCGGCGACCTATCTCAAGTGGGCCCGGGAGAATTTTTTATTGAACCGGCTTGAGGATGAAGAGCGCTACCGTTTTTTACGTGCCGATATCGTCGAATTGCTGGCAAACCCTGACCGGTTTTCGTTACCGCGTAACCATGATGTGATATTTTTGGATCCACCCTCGTTTTCAAATTCCAGCAACATGCAGCAAACCCTCGACATTCAGCGAGACCATGAAAAACTAGTCAAATTGGCGATGAAGCTGTTGGCCCGCGACGGATTGCTGCTGTTTTCGACGAACCGTCGGGGCTTCAAGCTCGCGGACGGAATCCGGCAAGACTTCGAGACGCGTGATATAAGCCACTTGACCGTGCCGGAGGACTTTAAGCGAAATCCGAAAATTCATCGCTGCTGGGAAATACGGTACCGGGCCTGACAGATCGATCATGCGAGAAGACACCAGCGACTACCGTCCGCTTTTTTTGAACGACTTGCCCTTGATGGACGTGCGGGCTCCGGTTGAATTCAGCCAGGGTGCCTTTCCGTCGGCGAGTAATATTCCGTTGCTTGATGATCAGCAGCGTGAACAAATCGGGATTCGATACAAGCATGCTGGCCAGGAGGAAGCGATCCGTCTCGGACTGGAACTGGCAACACCCGATATTCGCGCGCAACGCCTGAAGTCATGGGCCACGTTTTGCGATGCCAATCCGCAGGGTTATCTCTACTGTTTTCGAGGAGGTTTACGTTCGCGAACCACCCAGCAATGGCTGCACCAGCAGGGCATCGACTATCCGCTGGTGCGCGGCGGCTACAAGGCAATGCGTCGATTTTTAATCAGTGAACTGGAACAATCTGTGAAGCAGGTGCCGCTGGTTTGTGTCAGCGGACTGACCGGGGCAGGCAAGACCAGGGTATTACGTAAAATCCGGCATCACGTTGATTTTGAAGGCCTCGCCAATCACCGTGGTTCGGCCTTTGGGCAAGATGTTTTCGACCAGCAACCCTCCGTTATCGACTGGGAAAACCGGGTTTCGATAGCGTTATTAAAGCACCGCGACCGGTTTCCGGGCAAGCCGGTATTCGTCGAGGATGAGGGGCGGCGTATCGGACGCGTCAACATGCCGGATTGTCTGTTTGGCGTTTTGATGAAGGCGCCACGGGCAATTCTCCAGGTTGATACCGAGACGCGTATCCGGCTGATTAGCGAAGACTATATCCAGCGTAACTGGCCTGCCTACCAGCAGGCATACGGGGGAACAGCGGAGGCCGAGTTTACGTGCTTTGTTCTGGACAACCTGGCGCGTATACAGAAGCGCCTGGGTGGGGATCGCTACCAACAGGTGAAGCGCTGCTTTGAATCTGCCCTGATTACGTATTTCAAAAATGACAGCGTGACGGAATTTTACCCGGGTATTCAAATTTTACTCGAACAATATTACGATCCAATGTACCGTTACCAGATAGAAGAGAAAAAGCCTGAAATAATCTTCGAAGGCCCGGAAGCGGAGTTCCTGGAATGGGCCGATAATTATTGCACGGCGCAAACTAGCTAATAACGAATAACAGCACCCTATGCCAATAATCGGTCTGGAATCATCCGCATGAAAAAAATTGTTCTGCTGGTAATACTGGTACTGATTGTCGGGATATTTTTCCAGTTCGATCTGGGACAGTACCTGACGCTGGAGTACGTCAAGTCCCAGCAACAAATTATTGACAAGTATTACGCCGAAAACCGCGTGCTCACGATGGTTGGTTTTTTTATGCTGTATGTTGTCATTACCGGTGCTTCATTGCCGGGTGCCACGGTATTGACCCTGGCCGGCGGCGCAATTTTCGGATTGTTTACAGGATTGATACTGATTTCCTTTGCCAGCACGATAGGTGCATCGATTGCGTTCCTGGTGTCGCGTTACCTGTTCAGGGATGCTGTACAGTCAAGATTCGGTACGTCCCTGAAGTCGATCAACGACGGCATCGAAAAAGACGGCCCGTTTTACCTGTTTGCGTTGCGCCTGGTGCCGGCGTTTCCGTTTTTTGTCATCAACCTGGTCATGGGATTAACCACGATACGCCTGTGGACTTTTTTCTGGGTCAGTCAGCTCGGCATGCTGGCAGGCACCGTGGTTTACGTGAATGCCGGAACTCAGCTGGCCCAGATAGAATCGGCAAGCGGCATTTTTAGTGCCGGAATTATCCTGTCGTTCCTGTTACTCGCGATACTGCCGTTTATCGGCAGGAAAATCGTATCGTTGATTGCAAATCGCAAGGCACTGGCGGGATTTACAAAGCCCGATGAATTCGACACTAACCTGGTCGTGATTGGCGCCGGGTCAGCCGGCCTGGTAACGGCCTACATCGCCGCCGCGGTCAAGGCAAAAGTAACCCTGATAGAAAAGAACAAGATGGGCGGTGACTGCCTCAACTACGGTTGTGTGCCGTCGAAAGCAATAATACGTTCGGCAAAATTCATGTCACATATCACGCGTAGCCGGGAGTTCGGCATTAAACGGGCCGATGCCGAGTTTGATTTTGCCGAGGTCATGGAGCGCATACAGAATATTATCAGGCAAATAGAGCCGCACGATTCGGTTGAACGCTACACGGGTCTCGGGGTCGACGTTGTAATCGGTGAGGCACGCGTAACCTCACCCTGGACAGTCGAGGTTAACGGCGACACAATTCGCACCCGTAATATCGTCGTAGCTACTGGTGGGCGACCTTTTGTGCCGCCTATCGAAGGCATAGACCATGTTGACTATTACACTTCGGATAATCTCTGGGATATGCGCAACAAACCCGGCAAGCTTGCCGTTCTCGGTGGAGGCCCGATCGGAGCCGAGTTAACTCAGGCCTTTGCCCGCCTCGGTGTTAAAGTAACACAAGTTGAAATGCTGCCCCGAATTCTGCTGCGGGAAGATCCGGAAATTTCCGAGATGGTGCAGCAAAAATTTACCGACGAAGGGGTGCGGATTCTAACCGCTCATACTGCGAAACGATTTATCAAGCGTGACGGTAAGGATTGCATGATCGCAGAGAACAAGGATGGCGAGATTGAAATTGAATTTGACGCGTTGATTGTGGCCGTAGGCAGATCCCCGAGGTCAAGCGGGTTTGGGCTTGAAGAAATCGGTGTACGTTTGAATCCGAACCGGACCATCGAGGTAAACGAGTATTTGCAAACCAGTATCCCGACGATTTATGCCTGTGGCGATGTCGTCGGGCCCTACCAGTTTACCCATGTTGGTGCCCACCAGGCCTGGTACACGTCGGTCAACTCGTTGTTTGGCATTGTCAGGCGTTTCAAGGCAGATTACTCGGTTATCCCGTGGGCGACCTTCACCGAGCCGGAAATTGCGCGGGTTGGATTGAACGAAAGCGATGCGCAGGAGCAGGGCATCAAGTACGAGGTCACGCGCTACGGCATCGATGATCTCGATCGTGCTATTGCGGACAGCGAGGCTCATGGTTTCGTCAAGGTGTTGACCGTGCCCGGCAAGGACCGAATCCTGGGGGTTACCATTGTTGGCGAGCACGCCGGCGACCTGATTGCTGAGTACGTGCTGGCGATGCGGCATGGCCTGGGCCTGAACAAGATTCTCGGCACCATACATATCTATCCGACGCTGGCCGAGGCCAACAAGTACGCGGCTGGTGAGTGGAAGCGCGCACACGTGCCGAAGCGCCTGCTCGAATGGGTCGCCAAATTCCACGCCTGGCGCCGCAACTCCTGAAAAAATTTGTCTCGGGGAACGTCTGAAAAAGGCGCTGCCAACCGGCGCATACGCCGGTTGGTCCATCCATGGAATCGCTTGGAGCGCGGCGTCCCTGCCGCGCTACACTTTTTCAGACGTTCCCCGAGACAAATTTGTCATCAGTGCTGACTCCTTAATTGAATTAATCTAACAAGACGAAGGCTATAGCGATGCTGGTGCGGCGCGAGCTGTAATCCTGTATTCGGATTAGTTTGGGGGAATCACGGATAAGCGGATGCGCTCCCCGAGACGATGTCTATAGACATTAGTGGTCGGCGAAAACCGAGTTGAATTGCTCGCTGGTCTTGACGAAGGTTGTGCACTTGCTGAGCCACTTCAGTTTCTTGGCGCCGGCATAGGTGCAGGTGCTGCGAACACCACCGAGCAGGTCCTGTATCGTGTTTTCGATTTTGCCGCGATAGGGCACCTGTATTTCGCGACCCTCGGAGGAACGATATTCTTTGAGACCGCCGAAATGCTTCTCGTTGGCTGCTTTTGAGCTCATGCCATAAAAGTTGACGAACTTGCGTTCCTCGATCACGTCTTCCAGGCCCGCGTCGGTTTTGGTGACTTCGCCGGTCCGGTAATAGCGCGTAATGATCTCGCCTCCGCCCTCGTCATGACCCGCAAGCATGCCACCGAGCATGACAAAATCGGCACCAGCGGCGAATGCCTTGGCCAGGTCGCCGGGGCAGGTACAGCCACCGTCAGCAATAATATGACCGCCGAGGCCATGCGCCGAGTCGGCACATTCGATAACCGCCGAGAGTTGTGGAAATCCAACGCCGGTCTGGATTCGGGTCGTGCAGACGCTGCCGGGACCGATCCCGACCTTGACGATGTCGGCGCCGCTTAATATCAACTCCTCGGTCATTTCGCCGGTAACGACGTTGCCCGCAATGATGACAATGCCCGGATAGGCGTCGCGCACTTGCTTGATGAAATCGGAAAAGCGCTCGGAGTAGCCGTTGGCGACATCGACACAAACGTATTTCAAACCGGTGCCGGTTTTCCTGCAAACTGCTTTGAATTTATCGAAATCCTGACTGGTAATGCCGGTCGAATAAGCAACATTTTCGCGGCGACCGATATCGCCTGTGCTAAAAAACTCGATCAGCGCATCGGCCTCGTAATTTTTAACCAGGCAGGTAAACAATCCCATGCCGGCCAGGCTGTCGGCCATCTCAAAGGTACCGACACCATCCATGTTGGAGGCCATGATCGGGATGCCGCGGTAGTGCTCTTCATTATCGGACTGGTAGTTGCGAAACGTGAATTCGCGCTCCAGTTCCACGTCCTTGCGGCTGCCCAGCGTGCTACGCTTGGGTCGGATCAAAACATCCTTGTAATCGAGCTTGCTGTCGTCTTCGATTCTCATGAAAAAAGTATGTTCTGCAATTATCGGACAGCGACGGACATTAGCATGAATCAATGCTCCGGAACAGGTTGCCCTAGTGAGAGTTAACAATAATATAGCCTAATCTGGTCAACTTGATTCGACCCCGTTACAGGCGTATTCTGGATTGCAACTCGTAACTACGGGGGGATACAGCATGAAAAGGCATTTCTATGTCAGCGAGGATCTGGATGACCTCGAGCGAATCGAGGAGGAACTCGAATCAAGCGGTGTACACCGACCGCAAATTCATGTATTCAGCCGGGACGACACTGCAGTAGAAACCCATGACCATTTGCACAATATTGAATCTGTATTCAAGAAAGATGTAGTTCATGGCGTCATCGTTGGGACCTGGATCGGGATTGCGCTGGCTGCACTGGTACTGATAGTAACTGCCTATACCGATTGGCCCGATACCTATACCTGGATGCCATTTATATTTTTGGCAGTGGTATTGTTTGGATTTGGCGCCTGGTCCGGCGGATTATACGGCATTCAGGTCCCGCATCGTGATTTCAAGCGTTTTGAATCGCAGTTGCGCCAGGGCAAACACGTGTTTATCGTTGACGTCGATCCGGAACAGGAAGCCAGCCTGACGAGAGTTGTTGCAAGACATCCTGGCCTGCAGCTTGCCGGAACCGGAAAGGCCACGCCGCGTTGGATTGTGATGGGGCAGTACAACATCAAGAAATTCACTTCGGAGACTTTTCCGTAGAGGTTTGCGTGAATTTGGAATCAGGGTTGATTGGTTAGAATTCAGAAGGTCATGGGGGATAACAAGGTTGCCCACAATGGTTTATTGATTGACCTTGACGGCGTCATCTACCAGAACGATCGCCTGATCACGGGCGCGGTCGACGCGCTCGGCTGGATCAGACAGCAGCAGATACCTCATTTATTCGTAACAAATACTACCTCGCGGTCCCGCCAGGCATTACTGGAAAAATTTGCAAGCCTGGGATTCAGTGCGCAACTTGACGAAGTCATGACCCCAGTTGTCGCTGCGACTCAATGGCTCGATGAACACCAGTTACGGAGAGTGGCTTTATTCGTTCCTTCTGGCACACAACAGGATTTTGGCGATATTGAATCGATAGCGTTGGAGCAGGACGTAGCCGTCGATGCCGTGATTATTGGCGATCTGGGTGAAGCCTGGGATTTTCGTTTACTGAACTGCGCCTTTCGGTTTTTGATGCAGTATCCGAGACCACAGTTGATCGCGCTCGGAATGACACGTTACTGGCGCGGTCGGGATGGCCTGCAACTGGATGTCGCACCCTTCGTCAAGGCACTGGAACACGCCGCATCCTGTGAAGCTATCGTGGTCGGTAAACCGGCTCCGGCTTTTTTCGAGTCATCGCTGGCTATTTTACAATGCACAGCCGTGCAGACTTATATGATTGGGGACGACATTGTCGGTGATATCGATGCTGCACAAAAGTGCGGAATTCGTGGCATCCAGGTCAGGACGGGGAAATTTCGCAACGCCGATCTGGACGGTGAGATAAAACCGTATGCCGTACTCGACTCGATTGCCGATTTGCCCGCCTGGTGGCAGCACCAGGCAATCCACGCAGGCCAGGTTTCGGCTGACCCTGAATCCGCGGATTGTTAAAGACTGTTACCGGGTGCGCGGGCAGATACCGTCGCTACCGAAAAAGAATTCGATCTCTGCGCTGGCGGTTTCGGTTCCATCCGAACCGTGCACCGCGTTTTCATCGACCGTTTGTGCAAAATCTGCGCGGATCGTGCCGGGCGCGGCATCAGCCGGGTTGGTAGCACCCATAACCTCGCGGTTCTTCGCGATCGCGTCCTCGCCCTCGAGTACCTGCACCATGACGGGTCCCGAGGTCATGAATTCGACCAGGTCGCCGTAAAAAGGCCGCTCCTTATGCACTGCATAAAACTCACCCGCTTTCTCGGCGCTCAAGTGTTCCATGCGGGCCGCTATGATGCACAGGCCGGCTTTTTCGAAGCGATTGTAAATTTCGCCAATAACGTTCTTGGCAACGGCGTCGGGTTTAATGATTGAAAGAGTGCGTTCAACCGTCATTTAAAAAATCTCCGGTGATGAAAAATGCCGCGAATGATACTCCTTAGGGTACACTTATGCGACCTCTTTTCAGGCTTCCGAAATGAAAACCGATCAGCACCTGCGCAAGTACTTAAAAGACTATCAGCCACCTGCCTACGAGATCACGAAAACGGAGCTGGTGTTTCATCTCGAAGCGCGCCGGGCCCGGGTCATCAGCCGGCTGCAGATGCGCCGCACAGCGACCGGTAAAGGCAACGAACTGGTTCTCGACGGAGTCGAGCTGACACTGATCGAGCTGCGCGTGGATGGAAAACTGCTGCAACCTGATGATTATAAACTGGGATCGGAAACGCTGACCGTCAAGTCAGTCCCCGGTCACTTCGAATTCAGCTGTGAAGTCGAGATTGACGCCGCGGAAAATACCCGCCTTGAGGGTCTCTACCTTTCGAACGGAAACTTTTGTACCCAGTGCGAGGCGGAAGGTTTTCGCTACATTACCTATTACCTCGATCGTCCCGACGTGATGTCAGTATTCAGTACCGAGATTCATGCCGACAAAAGTACCTATCCTGTATTGCTATCGAACGGCAACCGCGTCGACGGGGGGCAAACCGATGATCGCCACTGGGTAAGCTGGCACGACCCGTATCCAAAACCGAGCTATTTGTTTGCGCTGGTTGCCGGGGATCTCGCCTGCATAGAGGACCGGTTCACGACGCGTTCAGGATGGGAGGTACAGCTGCAAATCTTTACCGAGCACCATAATCGGGACAAATGTGATCACGCGATGCGATCGCTGCAAAAAGCGATGCGTTGGGATGAGGAGGTTTATGGTCTCGAATATGATCTCGACCTTTACATGATCGTCGCGGTGGATGATTTCAACATGGGGGCGATGGAAAACAAGGGACTCAACGTATTCAACACCAAGTACGTGCTGGCGAATTCGCACACCGCAACGGATGATGATTACCTGGCCATCGAAGGGGTGATCGCGCACGAGTATTTTCACAACTGGACAGGTAACCGGGTCACATGTCGAGACTGGTTTCAGCTGAGCCTGAAAGAGGGCCTGACCGTGTTTCGTGACCAGGAATTCAGTGCCGACATGTTTTCCCGTGCGATTCAGCGTATCAGCGACGTGCGCGGTTTACGCAACCACCAGTTCAGCGAGGACGCGGGTCCCATGGCGCACCCCGTGCGCCCGGCGTCTTACCAGGAAATCAACAACTTTTATACCGCGACGGTTTATAACAAGGGTGCGGAAGTTGTACGCATGATGCATTGCCTGCTGGGCGCGGAAAATTTCCGCAAGGGGATGGACTTGTACTTCGAGCGCCATGACGGCCAGGCGGTTACCACCGATGATTTTCGCGCGGCGATGCAGGATGCCTCGGGAATCAACCTGGCGCGCTTCCAGCGCTGGTACGAACAGTCCGGGACACCACGTGTGGAAATCAAACGCGATTACGATTCGAAAACCGGTGTTTTGTCCCTGACCGTGATACA
>Ga0224503_10000511_pt1 | contig 11715 bp, 10 predicted proteins | sample SF_Oct11_sed_USG_2_FD_169106 | JGI IMG/M metagenome (GOLD analysis project Ga0224503, IMG submission 169106) | Sediment microbial communities from San Francisco Bay, California, United States - SF_Oct11_sed_USGS_21 | ecosystem: Environmental > Aquatic > Marine > Sediment | place: USA...
TCCTGGCCAACAAGGTAGCGTTTGTGCTCCAGAATCGCGTGGCTGACTGTCAGCGCCTTTGACGGCAGCGTCGCCTCGCCAAGACCTGTAAGTCCTTGGTTTGTATATATCTTTACAAAAACGTAATTCTCGTCGCCGCCTGCGTTCATGACGAAAGTGCGAACGTCGGTGATCTTCAGGCCGAGTTGTCGGGCCTTCTCCTGCTTAGCGGCGAGCGTTACATTCGGTATGCTGAGCACTGATGCGCCGACGGCACAGACTGCGGCGCTAACGGTCTGTCTCAGGAAGTGGCGGCGTTTCATTTTGTTGTGCCGGGTTGCATGTCTCGAATCCTGCCACAGTATCGGCAAATCTTATAGGCAATATCTTGTGGATAGACACTGCACCAAAACAGGGGGACCCGTTAAGGCCTCCTCTTTCTTGACGAAGCTGGTGCTGTCGCTCTTACTTGTCGCAGGCGTGGGTGATGCGGACGAGAAACGCATCTATACCGCCAAGCTGGTAGAGCAGTTCGACGTGGGCAACGCGCGTCAAGGCGTTGCAGTTGACGCCGGCCACTTCTATGCGGTCAACAATTTCGCTATATCCAAGCACGATAAATCGACTGGTGCGGCTATCGCGCGATGGGCCGGCCGCGCCGAAGGCGAGCCGTTGATTCACCTCGATAGCTTGATGGAACTCGATGGCCGGCTTTACGCATCGCACTCGAACTATCCGGTATCGCCAATGACGAGTTCGGTGGAGATTTGGGACGCTGATACGATGTGGCATGTATCTTCACACAGTTTTGGGATCAGCCGCGGCTCACTGACCTGGTTGGATCGGCACGACGGGTTCTGGTGGGCAGCGTTCGCAAATTATGACAAGGTTCAAAATGGACAAACGGTGCCTTACGGGCACACGAACAATACTCAGGTTGTCAAACTCGATGACGACTATAGAGTATTGCAAGCGTGGACTCTGCCATTGGAGATACTCGATAGAATGCGCCCGATGAGTAATTCTGGCGGTTCCTGGGGACCGGATGGAATGTTATATCTGACCGGTCACGACCTGGGCGAAATCTACGTAATGCGAATTCCAGACGCGGGATCGACCCTGAGTTGGGTAGCAACCGTCAAAGTTCCGGTCCTTGAAGGTCAAGGTATCGCGTGGGATCGATCCATGTCCGGACGATACCTCTGGGCCATTAACAAAGGCGACCGGAAAGTGCTGAAAATAAAAATGCCGGACATCAGCCAACAATGAAACGCATCATCAGATGGTTTGCGACCGGCCCGGATAGCCCGGCAATTGGCGACCCCGATAAGATTCACGCCCTTTTCCAAAGCCGGCGCCTGCGTGTGTTCGTTTGGCTGGTCCTCGGCTACGGATTCTTTTACACCTGTCGATTAAGCCTGTCGGTCGCCAAAAAGCCGATGCTTGATGAAGGCGTCCTTTCTGTAGAGCAAATGGGCATCATCGGCTCGATGTTGCTCTTCGTCTACGCCTTCGGCAAGTTCTTCAATGGCTTCCTCGCCGATCGTGCGAACATCAGACGATTTATGTCGATCGCATTGCTGTGCTCGGCATTTGCCAACCTTTTATTTGGTTCGGTAAGCAACTTCGCTTTGTTCGCCATACTTTGGGCGTTCAACGGATGGTTTCAGTCCATCGGCTCGGCTCCCAGCGTCGTGTCAATATGCCAGTGGTTTAGTAACCGGGAACGGGGCACTCGATACGGTGTGTGGGCAGGTGCGCACAACATTGGAGAAGGGCTGACGTTTGTCGGCACGGCGCTGATCGTCAACGCCTTCGGTTGGCGCTGGGGGTTCTGGGGACCTGGTATCGTCTGCGTTATCGTTGCCGTCATTTTATACATCAACCTGGCGGACAGGCCACAGACATACGGCCTCCCGAATGTTGCGGATTACAAGAAGGACTACTCGGCCGGCAAACCTACCGAGGCATCGACTGGTTCGCTGCAGTTGCTGGTACTCAAGAGTCCGATTGTCTGGGTTCTCGGTCTAAGTAGCGCATGTATGTACATGGCTCGCTACGCGATAAACAGTTGGGCAATATTTTACTTACAGGAAGGCAAAGGATATGAGCTTGTCGAGGCAGCGTCAGCAATGGCAGCTTATCCAATATTCGGCTTGCTCGGCGCTGTTTTTTCCGGCTTTTTGTCTGATCGCTTCTTTGGCGCGCGACGTAACGTGCCGACCTTGTTATATGGGCTGCTCTTGATTGGTTCGATGTGTTTGTTCTATTACGCGCCACCTGGTCATATCCTGATTGACACCATTGCACTCGCGGCCTTCGGATTTGCCATTGGCGGTTTGATCGTATTTCTCGCTGGCCTCATCGCCGTTGATCTCATGCCAGTCGGCGCCGCAGGAGCTGTCAAAGGGGTCATCGGGTTGTTCTCTTATCTTGGTGCCGCATCACAAGATTGGATAAGCGGCGTATTGATCGAAAATACCAAGACCGTTGTCGATGGCGTAACAACCTACTCGTTCGATACCGCGTTTTACTTCTGGATTTCAGCATCGGTTGTTTCCATGCTGCTCGCGCTGTTCGCCTGGAACAAGAAGCCACATGAATAACCGTATTCCCCGACCATAAGAAGCGAACGGCGACATTTGTCGACCATCATTAGATCAGGTCGGCATCAGTAATAATCTCGATTAGCGATGGGCCCCGGCAGGCGAGCGCTTCAGCGAATGCCGATTCCAGTTTTTCGGCTTTAGTGACCCGAAAACCTTTGCCTCCGCACAGGTTTGCGTATGCGGCGAAACTCGGATTGTGCAGTTCTGTCTGCCATACCGGCCACTCACCCGCTCTCTGTTCTTTCGATATCTTGCCAAGCTGCGAGTTGTTGAGTAATACATGGGTAATGTCCATGTTGTATTTCACGGCAGTATTGAAGTCGCCCATATACTGGCCAAAGCCACCGTCACCACTGATGGAAATTACCTTGCGACCGCGGTATTCATCCTGATCCTGGGTCGCCGCCCACGCACCCATCGCCGCCGAAAACGCAAAACCGATCGATCCCAGGTAGCCCGACATCAGAATCCGCTGGCCCTGACTTTCAAAGTAACGGCCGAATGAGTAAGTGTTATTGCCGACGTCCACTGCAATGATGGCGTCACCGGGAACGGCCGGGCTGAGCGCAGCGAACACCGTCGCCGAGTTCAGGCCCTTGCCCTGATCATCACTGAGCCGGCTGCGTTTCTCCTCGCGCCAGATCGCCCAGCGTTCCGCGAGTTCCGGACGTTGGTCAACTGATTTGTTGGCCCCCGAGAACTGCGCTGCTATGAGCCTGGCGGTAACACCGATCTCCGCCCAAACAGGAATCGTCACGCCGTGAAACTTGCCTAGAGTCATGCGATCGAAATCAACTTGAATAATTGGGCGTTTTGGTGTGATACCTGTGTGGTTGGAGAAAGAAGAACCAAACGCCAGGATAAGGTCACACTCATTCATGAACCAACTCGCCACCGGCGTGCCCGAGCGGCCTAATACACCAGCGGCCAACGGGTGATCATCGGCGATCTGACCTTTGGCCTTGAACGTCGTTAAGACCGGTGCATTGAGGCGATCAGCCAAAGCAATGACGTCGCCCATCGAGTCTCTGGCGCCATACCCCACGATTACGATCGGACGCTTCGACTTCCTGATCAGCGACACAGTGTCTTCGAGCACGTGCTCGTCCGGAGCGATCGTCGATGCAGCAACGCGCCCATCCGGACTGCCCGCACTGGCAGATTCTTTTGCGGGCAAGGTTTGCACATCGTCGGGAAAGGTCAGGTGCGCCACATCACGCTCGACCAACGCGCTCTTACACGCAAGCGTCATAAGCTCGGCGTGTTTCGACGTGTGCAACACGGTCTGGCTGAATCGAGCGACAGGCGCGAAGGCGGCGGCGAGATCGATTTCCTGAAAGGCGCCGGGACCCAATACCTGCACATCGACCTGACCAGTCAGCGCCAGGACGGGTGCCCGGTCGACTTTCGCATCCCATAGACCTGTCATCAGGTTGGTCGCGCCGGGCCCGGCAATGGTCAGGCATGCAGCCGGCTTACCCGTCAGTTTGGCGTAACCGGAGCAGGCAAACGCCGCAGCACCCTCGTGACGAATACCATAGTAGGTCAGGCTTCCCTTCTTCTCCTGCAATCGCAGCGCATCGGCAAGACCCAGGTTCGAATGGCCAACCATGCCAAACACGGACGTCACGCCCCAGTTGGTCATGGTTTCCGCCATCACATCGGTAACGGTTGTCGCGTGGGGCGCCTCGGCTTCGAGCCCCACGTAGATGCCGTCCTCACGCACCTCGGTTGGGTATAGTGTTTGGCCGCTGTCCTCGTGCCCGCCCGGCGGACGGCCGGTCTTCGGATCGAAATCCCAGCCGTGCCATGGACAGCGCAACCAGCACTGTCCATCTTTACCAATCTCAACAGAACCCTCACCGAGCGGACCACCCTGATGCGGGCAGCGATTATCCATGGCCGTAAATTCACCGTCGATGTGGGTCAGTGCCATCGAGTGAACGCCGGCTGTCACGGTTTTTACGCGACCTGCGGGAAGCTCATCGACATCCGCAACGCGATACCAATCCAGCTGTTTGTTATTCGTCGTCATTGCCTCTGTCCTCGGTCTGAATTCGCGAGCATCTGTTCGCGCCCGGCGGACAACAGGCTGTTCCAGAGGTCCAACAGGTAGGCGTCCGGATCACTGCTTTCAATCAGCAATCGATACCGGAGCACCGCAGCGTTAAACCCTTGCGTGTGCCAACTGGCACCGGCCGGCAATCGCAGACTCGGGAAACCATCGGGAAACGGATAAGCGGTCACGTAAAAGTAGGGTTCTGGAATTCCTTCATCGCCAAACGTGAAACCGAAGTTCATTTGCTTGTCAGAATACTCTTCGTTCCGTGGGTCCTGGCCGGCAATTTTCTCGCCCGGCAACCATAACATCGACAGATCAAAATGGTGGGGCCATAGTTGGATAGGGCTCGTTTCCTCAGGTATACCGGCTCGGAACTCCGCCATCGCCGCGCTAACTGAGTTCAAAGTAAGGTGCAGGCTACGGGCGTGCTCAGCTGAGTAAGTGACCCTCGCAACTTCGTCATCACCGATGGCGTTTTCCGGGACCAGGTTTTTGCTCAATCCATTGGCAAGCAAGAAATCCTCAGCGAGCCTTGCGACTTCTGCGGCCGGCTGCCCGTGCAGCGCAGCCTCAAGATTTGCGCCGTGCGAAGTTCGACCGTGGATATTGCTTTGCCTGAGGTCCAGCTCGAGTTCAAAATCGATGTCGGCGTGAACGACGCCCGTCGTTAATCCGCTCAGTGACGGTCGCAGGCTGGCATGCCACCAATGCTTACGCTTCGGACGACATACCTTCAAGTAGTTACCCAGAATGCGCGCATAGTCGTGCAAGGCGCTACGTGTATCTGCTGTGTCTGTCTCAAGTAACTGTGGAAATCTCACCTGCGCCATCAATTCCTTCTACGCATTCATCTGTTATTTGACCCGATTCGCGTTGTTTTTGTTACCGCTGGAATTGAGGGGCCTTTGAGTGAATGGTAGCCCACCCAATAGAAACACCGTGCCAGTCGATACGACCTACTCGCTACTAGCACGGCGGACTAATCGGCACAGCCGATGACCTGCAGCGATCGATGAAGCTCAACCCGAATACGCTCGCGTTGGATAACAACGGTGTCGAGCTCTCGCCGGAATACATACACCAGGCACCGAGTCACGCGATATACGTCGGGTCAATTCTCGACTCTGAGCGGTGGATCGAGAACCGCATTGCCGGATCTGCAAGCCACCCCGAAAACGCCGTATTTATACTCGCCTGCTAACGTATCCCTGCGGATGATGACCGGTCCAATCTCTTCATCGGGTCCGTGGGAGGCATAAGGCCTGCCAACGAAGGGATCGAAAAACACCTCGTAGGCAGTTCGGCTCGCATCACTCTTCCACTTTATCGTGCTGCCGCGTTTGACACAGAATCCCGCTGGGCCGACAGAACACGCCAACACGGGAGCTGTGACGCTGGTTGGACAACCATTCGCATCGAAATTGACCGTTACCTCGTGAGTCGCGACAGTGCCGATTCTTGCAATATGTCGACCGCCAATCTGAGTCGCGCAGCCAGCGAGAAGCAGTGTGGCCATTATGGTGCCAGGCAAAAGTATCGGTGCAGTTGATTTCTTAGCGTCTTTGATTTTCATATTGTATTTCCTCGACCGGTTATTGTTATTGACTGCGTTCTCCCAGCAGCTCGCGAAACTCTGGATTGTCGATGACCGGCGCCATCCCGGCGTCGGCGAGTAGAAACTGACTCGGGTAACCGTTTTCGATCGCGCGTTTGCTTGCGCTGATCGCGCCATCGACGTCGCCAATCTTTACCGCGATAAGTGCGGCATAGTAATGAACATACATATTGTCCGGAGATAGTAGCCTCGCCTGAGCCAGATAGGAACTCGCCACATCGGGCTTATCGGTGTTTGCCAGATAGTGAGCCAGCATTGCCAACGTATAAGCGTCGTCAGAATTCAGGTCCAGAAATTCCTCGACCAGGGTGATCGCTTTTTCGTAGTTGGCCACGGCCAGGTGATCCTGCCCTGCCATAAAGCGATAGGCATCGGCGAGCGCGCCCCAAAGCTGATGGTCGTCAGGTGTTAACTCTATCGCTCGCCCATACATCGCAGCGGCCTGCTCAAAGTCCTGCAATAGAAAGCTGGCCGTGCCCAGGTTGGAGTAGGCGATAGGCGTTGGATCGATCTGTAGCGAGCGGTACCAGGCCGTTCGTGCATCTTCGAAATTGCCCGTCATGTATAAGACAGTACCGAGGCTGTTCAAGGCTCGCGGATTGCCAGGAGAGAGTTCTACGGCAGTGCGCATGTAGTCGATTGCCTCGTCAGAGCGGCCGATCCTGAACAGAAAACTGCCCATGGACATATAGCCGCGCCAAAAACCGGGTTGAATGTCGATCGCTTGCTGGTGCGCCTCGCGTGCTTCCTCGACGCGGTTCTGGATTTCGAAGGTTCTGGCCAGCCCATCATAGGCCTCGGCCGCGCCGGAATCGATGTGAATGGCACTTCGATAGTTTTGCGCGGCCCTGTCATACTGGCCGGAGAGCCGATACAAACGCCCGAGAGCGATTAATGCGGCAGGTGCGTCGGGGCTTAAAGTGAGCACGCGGTTGCAGGCCTGTTCGGCTTGCTCAAAAGCACCAATATCGGAAGTATGTTCGTAGCGTTCAAGATGGGTGTTACAAATGCCCGCGTGCGCATCCGCATAGCGCGGATCGATCTGCAGCGCCTGTTTGAAAAAACGTTCTGCGGCGTTCAGCGTCTCGTCCGAAACGGGCTGGCGTAAGTAATTTCGTCCCTGCAGGTAAGCCTCGAAAGCTTGGATCGTCTCAGTGCCTCGCTGCGCCAAGATGTTCTCCGATTGGTTGGATAACATGAGGTGCAGGGAAGTAACGACATTGCGCGCAATATCATCCTGAATCGCGAAGATGTCATCCTGTTTGCGTTCGTAGGTTTCCGACCATTTATGAAAATTGGTTTGCGCATCGATCAGCTGCGCCGTAATTCGAATCTTCTCGCCCTGTTTACGCACGCTGCCCTCAAGCACGTAACGGACGCCTAGCTGGTTAGCGATCGAAGGCATGTCGAGCGGCTTGTTCCTGAAAGAAAAAGAGGAAGTTCTCGAGGCAACCTTGAGTTCCGGCAATTTAGCCAGCAGATTCAGCAACTCCTCAGCCAGCCCGTCCGAAAAATAAGCCTGGTCACCGTTCACGCTCATATCGACAAACGGCAGAACAGCTATCGAATTATCCGCGGTCTGTGTAATAGCAGCGATGGGTTCAGACGAGGCGGTCGTTGCTGCCTGGTCAATCGCGGTCACCTCCTCCGGAACGAAGCGATCGATCGCAACGACCACAATCGCCAAGGCAGCGACAGACCCGATGAGAATATTGAGCCGCCGTCCGGTCTCGTGACTTATGGATTCATCAGGCTTGATTTCTTTTTCGAGCTTGATGCCCTCAGGCGTGATCTCGTAGACCCAGGAGAAGATCACGACCAGGGGAAAGGCGAGCAGCAGCAGCAGAAACACGAAGGATCCGGTCCAGGCCGGAACCGGCAGCACGTCAGCTAAGACGTCGGAAGCCTGCAACACAACCCAGCCGGCGATGATATACAGCACCGCCACACGGAAGATGTTGCGTCGTTTGAGTTCTGAAAAGAACGACATGTCTATTGCGTCGATCGAATTGACTCTTCAAAGCATAGCAAAAGGCAGCAGCTCCGGTGTGGCCTTTGCCCATGAAAATCAACTAATTGCGAAGGAAAAGTCAAATAGGAGCACCTGATTGACTACTACGGCTACTATTCCAACCGTTCGCGTGGCGCGAGAAGACTGGCTACAGAAGACGTTGACCCCGCCGTAATTTCGATCGTCGATGACTCGCCTGTCGATCGTTGGCGTACGGCCAGCTCGCCCGCAAATTCATGCCGCGACGCCCTCAGCTCCGCAGGGCCGGACTAATCGGCGCAGCCGATTGGACGACGAGCGCAGCGAGGTCGCCCGGAGGGTGAGCGCCGAAGGCGTGAATCAATGGAACCACCGACACGCGGATTTTCAGTCGCGAAATTCAACAACTTACCGTAACCCAAGTGCGCCTGACGTAGCGTATTACAGTGATTTTTCTTGGCGTCGGGTGCTGCTGGATTACGTTGAGAGATGAAAAACTGGCTCGACCCCTCTTCTATTTTTCTTTCGACCACTGCTGATATTGCCTCGGACTCATCGACGTCCAGCGCCTGAACGCTCTGGAAAAATTACTCTGCTCGGAAAACCCCAGCAGATAAGCAATCTGAGCCAGCGAGTATCTTTTGTCCCGCAGGTACGTCTCTGCAAGACCGCGTTGGGTACTCTCCAGCACATCCCGATAGTTCAAGCCCTCCGACTTCAGCTGGCGCTGCAGAGTGCTCATGCTTCGATTGAGACGACTGGACACGAGATCCTGATCCACCTTGCCCGACGGCAGCAGTGCAATGAGCAATCGCCGAACTTGCGACGCAACTTTCTGCGGCTCCAGCGTTTCAATATATTGCTCGGCGATTCTGTCCGTCGCTTTGGCAACGTCCGGCGCGCTGCGTGGCAATGGCTCGCGCAAAACACCTTTATCAAAGTGAATTGCTCCAACTTCGGCATCAAAGAAAATTGGCGCCCTGAGCGCTTCTCGGTAAGCCTCAGGATGCCTTGTCGCCGGACAAGCCAGCTCGACACGCAAAGGGCAAATTTCCTTCTCCGCAACTGCGCCGCACAGCGCCAGCAACGCCGTCATGCCGGCATCAATGCCCTCTTTCGGCGGTGCGTTCGCCGGGTCGGGAAAAATCGAAGCTATTGCATAGCTGTCGTCTGTTTCGGTCAGACTGACTACCGCTGATGCTGTAGACAAGACCTGCGTGTAGCGGGTAAGCCGCTGCATGGCATCGAGCAGCGTGGAACTCGCCAACCACGAATACCCGAACGCGTAAAAATGTGTCGGCTTTGCATGGCGGCCTGTCTTCAGGCCAATAGCGTCATCGCCGCACGCCTCTCTGCTGAGCTCCCATAACTTCCGCATCTTTGATAGTGGATAGCGCAGCTGAGGGGACTCGGGCGGCGTCAGCGGGATACCAGCCTGCAGATAGACAGGCTCCGGGTCGATGCCGTAGTCCTCTCTAAGCGAGGTGGCCAACAGGGCTGTCGCCGACGCCAATGTTGATGGTTCATAGAGCATATGAGCTGTATTGAACAGACTTTGACTGGTTTCGACAAGAGATAAACCGGCGCGTCGCTTACTTTGTGTCCATGAAAAGCGATAACGGCAAGATCTCCAACAACCCCGCAAAGGACGACTCGCTCGAGACCGTCGATGCTGTTGCGCGTGCCGCACATTTGTGGGTTCGCTCACTTTGTCTGAGTGAATTTCAGACAGAAGAGGAACGGCACGCAATTGCAGGCGGACTGATTACAGGCCTATGCAGACACCTCGAACTCGACGCCAGAATTCGGGAGCTGGTGTCATACGTATACACATTACTCGACGACGAAGACAAACAGGCGCTGGCTATCTCTCGCTTGATGCTGGATCAACCGATCCCGCGATCGACACGCCGCGCCTATAACAAGGGCAAAACCGAGGCTGCGGGCATCGTCGAAATGCTCGGCTATCACGACCAATACAGGACAGAGCCTACCCAGGGGTCACAGGAGTGAATACGAAAGAGCTAAACACTAACAGGCCGGTTTTGTACTGGGTAACACTCGCGATCATGTTCACGGCGTTCGCTGCGGAGGTGCTGTCATGATTCGCCTTCTCGTAATGCTGCCGCTGCTCGTCGCTTTTTCGCAGGCCCAAGCCGATACCGACGGTTCGTATCTGGACCTCTTTCAGCGGTCGGCAGTCGAGCAACGTAACTTCTATGCCTCTCTATACACCACGCACTATGCTCCTGATCCGGACCATAACAACAGTCAGCACATGCTGGGATTGGAAGTCGAATTAAAGGGAAGTCGCTTGTGGGGCTTTGCCATGTTCGACAATTCGTTTGGCCAGAAATCGCAGTATCTCTACATCGGCAAGAAATGGCGTGTTCTCGAATCCGACCGCTGGTACTTCAAGCTGACCGGTGGACTATTGCACGGTTACGAAGAACCCTACGAAGACAAGATCCCGTTGAACGGCCTGGGGATCGCGCCAGCGATCGTTCCGGCCATAGGTTACAGCTACAAGAATTTTTTTGTCGAATTCGCGCAATTGGGTTTTGCCGCCGGCATGATTAACGTGGGCAAAACGTTCTAACGGCAACGCGTTGCGATCATGTCCGAAGGATACCGGCGAAACCCGCGATACGGGTTGATACGATTCGGTCGACGACAAAGGGCAACAGTTAACAGAGGTTACAGCCGTATCATTTGTGCAACCCAGTGTTCTTGTAATTTGGTGGCCAGGGGCGGACTTGAACCCCTTGTCTTTCGCCCGAAACGCGTAATGCGTAGACTTGCCCGCCGTCCATAGCAATTTCGACAAAAGGATCTGTGTTGTCACTGCAGCGAAATTTCAATCGACAGACCATGGTCGAGCTGCTGCGGCTCGCCCTGCCGATGGTGATATCGCAGGGCACGTTCGCCGTGATGATTTTTACCGACCGTTACTTCATGTCGCAGATCGATCCTGCTCACATGGCGGCGGCACTGGGTGGCGGTGTGGCGTCGTTCTTCTCGTTTTGTTTTTTCATTGGACTGTTCTCCTATGCAAACGCGATGGCCGCACAGTACCTGGGTGCGGGCGAGCCGGAGAAATGCCCGAAAGTCGTCACCCAAGGCATGATCATGACGGTGATGAGCGCACCGTTTCTGACGTTGATTACGTTTCTGGTCGCCGGAATTTTCGAGGGCATGGGACACGAGCCGGCGCAGATCGATCTGGAGCGTACCTACTACCTGATCCTGATGTCCGGTGTGCTTGTCACCCTGGCCAAGACCTGCATCTCGTCATACTTTGCCGGCATTGGCCGCACCCACGTGGTCATGATCTGCGATGTATTCGGCCTGGTCATCAACGTACCGCTCTGCTATGTGATGGTGTTCGGAAGACTGGGTTTTCCGGCACTGGGGATTGTCGGTGCCGGCGTCTCCACCGTCGCCTCCACCGTCCTTGCCT
>Ga0224503_10000512_pt1 | contig 11711 bp, 11 predicted proteins | sample SF_Oct11_sed_USG_2_FD_169106 | JGI IMG/M metagenome (GOLD analysis project Ga0224503, IMG submission 169106) | Sediment microbial communities from San Francisco Bay, California, United States - SF_Oct11_sed_USGS_21 | ecosystem: Environmental > Aquatic > Marine > Sediment | place: USA...
TAAACTCTTGCAGCAATACCGTCCATGAAATCAATCACATCATCAATTTTTGATGCAATTCTTTGCATATCCTCACGATCTAAAGGAGTGATGAAAGTCTTGTTTAGTTCAGAAAATACATCACGTGTCAAAACATCTGCTTCAGTTTCAAGCTGATGAATCTTTTTACTCTGCTCAACATTAGTTAAATCAGAGAATAAAACCACTACTGCTTCAGAGGTTTCAACTGCTTTTTTTGCTAAATTATCAAGAAGTGTTAAAAGTTCTTTTTCATTGGATTTTATCCAAGATAGCCATTGTCCCATAAATCAATGAATGTGATTATAGATATAGGGATAAGGAACATAAAATCCATTGTTCTATATAGAAACATGTTATATCACAAATTATGATCTGATCGCATTTTGAAAAATATTGCAGATATAAAATTAAAAAGAAAAGAAAAAAAGGAATTATTCACGAACTGTGAAATTTGGACTCCATTGATCTGTGTTTCTTAGATCAAAAGTACTTGGAGTATCTGCTTTTTCTACATTAAACATTACATCATACATTGGATTGTTTGGATGATATCCTTGACATTCAAAGTCAAAAATATTTTCTAGTGCGAATTTATTTTTGACATAGCTCTCTTCAGAATTGGTATCGGTGGAAACAGTATAATCAATTGCTCTACAATTTACAAAGTTAAAACCACGAATTACTTTTTCACCTGAAACCAAGTCAACATCAATGTCAACTAAAACTTCTGAATTTGCTCCATTAACACCTTGAATATTCAGAGTATCATCCACATTATTGTATAGCATTGGATAATCCCCAACTATTCCTCTCAATTCTATTGTAGGAATTGTTGCCTTGCCAGTAATTGAATCACTATCAGTATCTTCTGTAACAGTTAGTACATCACTCTGTTTAAACATGGAAAACTCTATGGTTTCAATACCATCAGCAAAAGTAAAAGTGGTAATAGCACTTAGACCCTTGTCAGTATTCTGAATAGGTTCCACATAGTCATTTGATATTTGAGCAGTTTTCCAAATAGGTGCATCTCCTTGAAGTTCTTCATAATACATGTTTATGGGATTAATTCCAGAACAAGTAAAAGTTAATTGAAGAACTAAAGCAAATCCACTTTTTCCAGTAAATCCTTCTTCCTTATCAGTCTGAGTAGTTATTCGAGCATCAGATATACGACAATCTGCGAAATCAAATCCTCTTAGTATGGATTCGTCATTGGAAAACTCTACTAATGCATCAAAATCAATATTAGAAGAAACACTCAATCCAGATACTTGTCTTGATTTATCAATTGCATTAAACAGTAATGGATAGTAGTCCAAAATTCCTTCTACTTGAAATTCTGCGACAACATTCTCAGAAGAGTCCTCATAACCTGAAACTAGATTAAAGACAGGAAATTCTATTTTTTCGGCCCCATTTTCAAACATTAGGGTTACCGAAGTTTTCATATCGTTAGCAAAATTGAATCCGGATTCACCATAATCAATAAAGGAATCATTTGAGGTTATTTTTACATCATTACCAGTATTTATCCCACTACATACAAAATCAATCTTATCTACAATAGCAAATCCAACTTCTTTGAAATAACTTTCATAGTCATTTGAATCAAGTGTCTCGACTTGATAATTATTAATTCTGCAATTGTTGTAATCCAGAATAATTATTGATTTGTCCTCTTTTACAAAATCTACATCAACATCAAAGTATTTGAATTGGTAATCAAAGGCACCATTTGATAACCTGTACTTGTATGCCTCATCCATTGCTTGATGCAATAATGGAGAAGAAGTGACAGTTCCTTCTACTGAAAAGGATGTTCCAGAATTATTTGCAAAGTTTTCACCCATTTCAAAGATAGGGAAGGTATGTGTCTCAATTCCATCTCTGAATGTAAATGTAAGTACCGGAGTAATGTCGCCTATCATCTTGTATTCTTGACTTTCTTCAGCAGACGCATTTGAAAGTTCAAAGGAACCTAGAGTAAATAATGCAACAATGCTAAAAATTGCAATGTTTTTTACGTTTTTGTAAGTCATTGAATATGAAAAAGGAATTTCCACCTATAACATGTGTCACTATTATTTAGTTATGGAACATACTTTTAGATAGTAGTAATAGTTCTATATAGGAAAAAACTATTCTTCACAATTTAACAATAAATCACTGTGAGAGTCTGATGGATAACATCTATCAGAATTTGTACCTCCATCTATTACATCAGAACCGGAATTTGAATAAATTACATCAGTTCCAGATTGACCTTTTAAAATATCATTTCCAGGATTGCCTTTAATTGTATCATTTCCATCATTGCCAGAAATAATATCATCGCCATAGCCGCCAAAAATGCAATCATTTCCATCATTGCCAGAAATAATATCATTTCCCGCCAATCCAAAGATAAGATCATCGCCATCAGTTCCTTGAATTACATCATCTCCAATAGTTCCCTGGATCATGTTATAATCAGAATAATTGTGTCCACAAGCATTCACAGTAATTCTTTGAGATGCATTAGAACTATGTCCAGAGTTATCAAATGCAATCCAAACAACATTGTTTATGCCTATAAAAAAAGCCTCAGGAGAATTGTTAACGATTACTTTGATTCCACTGTCATCAGTAGCAGTTGCCTCACCAATAGACACACTGGTTAGAATATCTTCAGCCTCAACTACCAGTGAAGGTGGAGCAACAATTACAGGTTTTGTTTGATCTCGTGGTAAAGGCCTTATAACTTCTGGTGCAACAAAATATGAAATTTCAGATTCTTCATAAAACGGGGTTTCAAACAATTGTATTGTATGAGAGGGTGAATCTACAACTAACAGTTCGCCATTAATTCCAATTTCTAAATCAGTTATATCTTCAAAGAAATCAGGATACGGGCCAGCTTGATCAACTTGACTTAATCGCAAATCAGAATCTTGAGATAAGTGCAAAATTCTACCCGTGGCAGAATTCACAACAAACATGTCACCTGAATCATCAACAGTTATTGCGTCAGGAGAAAAAACATAGCTTGGAAAATAAAACGGAAATGATTTGATTAACTCTCCATCAGCATTAAATTTTTCAATTTTATTATTTCCTTTATCAGTGACATAGACATTCCCATCAACATCAACATCAATTCCAACAACATTAAGGAATTTACCCTGACTTAATCCACTCGAACCAAATGATGAGATAAACTTACCGTCAGTTGAAAATATTTGAATTCTTTGATTTCCAGTATCAACTACATATAAAATTCCATTGTTAATAGCAATTCCATTTGGATAAAGGAATTGTCCTTCACCAGTTCCTTTTGTTCCCCAAGCTGAAATAAATTCTCCATCGAGGGAAAACTTTTGAATTCTATTTAAATCACGATCCACTACAAAAACAGAATCAATGCCCACTGCAATTCCAGATGGATTGTAAAAATTGCCTAGCTGTTTTCCACTCTGACCCCAATCTGTGACATATTCACCGTTACTTGAGAATTTTTGAATGCGTTTGTTACCAAAATCACTAACATAGGTGCTGCCATCATCATCACTTACTGCAATGAATTGAGGGTAAGAGAAATGACCAGGTTCAACAACTCCAAACGTACCCCATTCAGAAACAAGATCATAGTCATCAGATCCAAAAGAAATTTGAGCAAAAGAACTAGATATCAAAAATACAGAAAACATTACAATTGTAAGAAATAGTTTCAACAAATAATCATGACAAAATTATGGAAACATAACCAGAGTTAACTAATGTTGTAATTTTTGTCAACTTTCTGTTAAAATGGCTTGTTTACTTCACGCGTAAACACATAGCTTGCAAGTGCAACCATGGCAAGTACAAAGGCTATGAGAACTCCCAGACTCAAAAGTATTGGAATTCCACCTTCAGAAATACCAGTCATTAATTCCCTTACCAGTAAAACGGTATATGTTACTGGATTTAATTTTGCAATAACTGCAAGCCAATCAGGGAGCAATTCCAACGGAAATAATGCAGGACTTAGCATAAACAAAGGCATTCCAAGAAAATTAATCATACCCCAAAAGGTTTCTTGAGACTTTGCAGTTGCTGCAACTATTACAGAAATTCCAGAGAATCCCAATGAAAACAAGATTACGATTACCATGATGGGAGCAATCATAATCGGATTTGGAAAAGAAACACCAATGGCTAAAGCAATTCCCAAAATCAAACTAGCTTGCAATGCTGCAATCAAAGAAATTGCAGACATTTTTCCCAATGCAACAGCAGAACGAGAAATGGGAGAAGACAAAGCCTTATTCATAAAACCATACCGTCTATCCCATAGCGTATTAACACCTCCAAAAATACTAGTGAAAATTGCAGTAAGTATAATGACACCAGGTGCCATAAACTCAATGTATTCACCTTCAAAACCAACGGATTGAATTAATGGTTGAGTTCCTGAAAATGTATTTCCAATTACAATAATCCAAATTGCAGGTTGAATTAATCTAATTAAAACACCACTACGGGATTTTTTATATCTCTTTAATTCTCTCCAAAAAATTGTATAAGTATCATACATCAGAGTGTTCATGCACGTAACCTCTTCATCTTTGCATGTTCACGTTTTCTATTGAATCCAGAATCATCATCATCTCTAATTTCATGTCCAGTGTAAGAAATAAAAACATCATCAAGAGTTGGCTGGGTTAGCGAAATGGATGTAATTTTTATATCAAGTTCAGAGGAGATTTGAAAGATTTTTGGAATGACTTTAGTTCCATTTGATGCAAAAAGTGTGAGTTTAAAACCATCTTCATTTATTTTTTTTACAAATTCAATTTTTTTAATCTCAGATAAGAAAGAATTAAGATTTTTTCCTTCTTCAATTACAATTGAAATGACTTCGTTTCCCATCGCATTTTTCATATTTTCTGGTGTATCAATCACCTGTATTTTTCCACCATCAATAATTCCAATTCGATCACATAGTTTGTCTGCCTCTTCCATGTAGTGAGTGGTTAGAAAGATAGTCATATCAAATTCTGTATGGATTTTCTTGATATATTCCCAAATTTTTCGGCGAGTTTGAATATCTAGTCCAACTGTAGGCTCATCAAGAAACAATACTTTGGGTCTGTGCAACAGACCTCCTGCAATATCCAATCTTTTTCTCATCCCACCAGAATATGTAACAACTGCTTGATCTTGTTTATCAACAAGTTCAATTAATTCCAAAACCTCATCAATTCTTTTGCTAATTTCACTTTTTGGAATATGGTTTAGTTTTGCTTGTAGGATAAGATTTTCTCGTCCAGTAAGATACTCATCAACTGTTGATTCTTGCTGAACATATCCAATATTTTCTCTAACTTGTTTTGCATTTGTCCTCACATCAAATCCAGAAATCAAAGCTTGTCCAGATGTTGGTTTTAGTAAAGTAGTGAAAATCATCATTGTTGTACTTTTCCCAGCACCGTTAGGTCCCAAAAAACCAAAGATCTCACCTTTTTCAACTGAAAAGGAAATATCATTCACAGCAATTACATCACCAAATAATTTTGTAAGAGATTTTGTCTCTATGGAATACAACACATTGATCGCATTTGACAATTATAAATTGCTAAGTATTAGTCTCGTCGATCCTCGCAAAAAATTTAAAGACAAAATATAGAAACTGCTGTATGAAAGGATTATGTCAAAAATGCCACTCATCAAATGTGGAAGTAACAGTTCAAGAAGGAATTCCTGTATGTACAGTATGTTCTAAACAAACAGATTAATCAAAAAATATTATTTTAAAAAAAAGAAATTATTCAAGATTCTTGAACTCTTCTTTAGTCATTCTTAAAATAACTTTTTCCCCGACACCCCAAATTTCAGATTTGGATAGAATTTTAGAGTGCATTAAGCCATCACTAACTTCTATTGATTCCAATTCATTTGTATCAGAATTTTTGTGTAATCGCTTCACTTTGCCTATTTTATGACGATCAATATCAGTTACAGGGATTCCAATTCTTACAGGAGGTCTGCTAAGAAGTAAAGTTTCTTTAGAAAATTTGTCAACATAATCCTCAGATAAAAAGTAGTCCCTACGAAATCCTTGATGGATTGTTACACCACATACGGCAAGTGTATCTTGGTTAATGTGAATATGTTTAACTTTCCCATATTCAATTCCTTCCCTATCAATTACTTTTTTTCCAGTAAAAGTATCAGCAGTAGCCATATTGGCAGGCATTCCTTCAAGTTTTATAGACACAGTACCAATTGAACAGATTTGCTTATCAGATCAAATATCAGAAATTTCTATCAATGAGGTTAAATTACTTGACAGAGGAAAATTACGCATGAAGATAAAAGAAGAAGTATTCAGACCAATCCTAATTACTAAAGGAAGAAAAACAAGTAAAGAGCATTCAGTAATGCTTCGAGCAGTAAATCATAACGAAAAAATTTATTTTTCAAGACACAAACCAGATGGAGATTGGTTTCAGAATGCCTTGGCAAACCCTCTAGTCAAAATTCAATATAATGATAATGTATTCATTGGAAATGCAAAATTAGTTACAGATGAAACATTAAATGAAAAAATTTCTCATCTAAAATATCCGGGAGAAGAAAGAGCTAAAGAAAAAAGAGTTACAATCGAAGTAACGTTAGAATAATTCAATTAGATTTTCTTAATTTCCATAAATAATATGCAGTAATTCCACTTAGAACCACGGTAATAATTACAGAAGGTAAAAACAAATCAGAATTTACAGATATTTCAGAACCAACCATAGTTTCTACAACTTCCAAGCTACGTTGAGAGATATCTTGTGATTCAGATTCAGCAACCATAGGTGCAGATGCTGGAAGTGAACGTACAGAATCATCAATTGGGACAGATTCTATGTTCTTGGCAGATTCTTCAACAGACGAAAATTCTCCACCTGTAGAATTATCTACATAGATTGTTTTATTTTTAAATTGGGATAATGACAACAATCCTGAAATACCAGTTGCAATTCCCAGTCCTGCAACTTTGTAAATATTTCTAAAAGAACGAACAAGAAGTTTACTTTCTTTAGTTTTTTCTGAGAATTTTGGAGGTACGATAATAATACTAAACTTTGATGCAGTGTAAATTTTCATGTCTTGAGATTTTGAATTTTTTTCAATCTTTGAGATTTTTACAATACCAAGATCTTGTAGTTTGTTAAGATGATACTTTACAAGTTGAAGAGAAACGTTACTTTTTTGAGCAATCTGAGTTGCAGATAACTCCTCATTGAAGAGTAATTGAAGAATTTCACGACTAGAATCATTAGTAAATATCTCACCAAATGACTTGATTTTTTCATCATCTGTAGCAAGAATTTTTATTTTTTCAGTTAAATCATCATTAGAGAATTCATCAGTAGACATTAGAGTTGATAGTGTAAATCCAGTATATGTAAATTGTTTGGTAAAATTTCAATTTCACTAAACCTTTTATCTCAAACTACTAAACAGTAGTAATCACTAAATTACAGTTTTCAAAAAAATGAATGTCCGAGGAAAAAAATGAAATCAAAAATAATAATTCCAATTGTAATCGCCATTTCGGTAATAGTTACAGCAGGAATTATGTATTCAATTGATTTTGATCAAAAACCTCAAGTCACACAAATTCCTGAACCTGAAATAATTTATGTTGATAAATCAACATCAGAATATTTTGAAGGAACTAATAATATTAAAAAAATATCATCGCAAAATGAGCTAAAGAATATTCTTGATGCATCTGCATTGTTTGAAGGAAATTTCTATGATGACCGAATGTTTAGAACAACCATGGCAGTTGATACAGCAATGTTTGATAGTGAAGAATCTGTAGGAGCTCCAGTGCCTTCTGTTGCACCAATGCCTTCAGATGGTGTATCTAAAACAGAATCCGGAGGTTCAGACTATTCAACAACAAATGTTCAAGTTGAAAATGTAGATGAGCCAGACTATCTCAAAAATGATTCAAAATATGTTTACATTGTATCACAAAACACACTAACAATAATTGATGCATATCCAGCAGAGTCTGCAAAATTAATTCTCAAAATTGCACTAGATATTGAATCACAATATATTCAAAATATGTTCCTAAATGAGAATAGATTAGTGATATTTTACAATGGACAAAGTGATGATGAAATCATCCCACAGTATGACTTTATTCCTAGACGTTCTTACAGTTCTGTCACACATGCATTAATTGTTGATGTATCAGATAAAGAAAACCCGACAATTCTCAAAGATTATTCTATAGATGGTCATTTCAGAGATGCACGAATGATTGGAGATTATGCATACTTTGTAACAAACAGCAACATTGACTATCAATATCCAAGACTTCCAGTAATCATGGAGGATTCAATTAGAATCATGACTCCCGAAGCATTCTACTTTGACAATGTAGAACAATTTTCAAACTTTAACACATTAACTGCAATTGATATTTTCGGAGATAAAATAAATTCTGAAACGTTCCTTATGGGATATTCTGGAACATTCTATGTATCTGAAGATAATTTTTACTTGACATATCAGCAAAACATGCCATTTGGTTTTTATGAAAATTCATCACGAGATAGATTCTTTGATGTTGTAGTTCCGTTGCTACCAAATAATATTCAAAATGAAATCAAATCAATTCAAAGCGACTCATCAATTAATTCATCTGCACAGTGGATGAAAATTTCGGAATTAATGCAAAAATCATATAATGCAATGGACAAAAATGACAAAGAAAAATTATTTGAAAAAATTAGAGAAGCATTAAACGAATATGATGCAAAAATTCAAGAAGAAACTAGAAAAACAATAATTCATAAAATATCAATTGATGAAGATAAAATTGAATATGTTGCAAAGGGCTCTGTTCCAGGTAGATTACTAAATCAATTCTCCATGGATGAAAGTGGAGACAGATTTAGAGTTGCGACTACTGAAGAATACTACATTCAACATCAGGGAACTATTCGTTCAAATGCAGTTTATGTTTTAGATGAACAACTTAACATAGTTGGCGAATTAGATGGTATTGCACCTGATGAGAGCATATTTTCAGCAAAATTCATGGGTGATAGACTATACTTGGTAACATTTGAGCAAATTGATCCATTTTTTGTAATTGACTTGGCAACAGATACCCCAAAGATTCTAGGAGAGTTGAAAATTCCAGGATTTTCAAATTATTTGCACCCATATGATGAAGAATACATCATTGGAATTGGTAGAGATACAAAAGAAGTAGATAATGGCAGAGTTCAGCAATTAGGAATCAAAATTGCATTATTCAATGTCGCAGATGTGAATAATCCAAAGGTAGCAGATGACATCATAGTTGGGGACAGCTCAACCTATTCAGAAGCACTAAACAATCACAAAGCATTCTTCTTTGATAAGACAAGCGGAGTTCTTTCAATTCCAATTAGCGGAGATGCTAAAAATCTTAATGGAATTTCAAGCTCTAAGATGTTTGCACCAGATTACAATCGTTGGAGCGGATTCTATGTGTTTGATTTAGATAACGTAGATGGATTCAACCTCAAAGGAACAATTACTCATTCTGCTGAAGATTCACGATATTATGGAATGAATAATGCTAGAACATTCTATATTGATGATGTTTTGTATACAGCATCTGAAGGGTATCTGAAAATGAATTTCTTAAACAACTTGGAAGAAATTAACTCGATAAAACTTGAAAATACTGGAAAATTTATTGGTTATATTGAAGAAGAAATCTTACGATAAATCACACCAAATGTACAATAGTTGAAACACCCCTTTTATCAAATTCTACATCATTTTCAATTTCACTAAAAGTTACAGTAAATGAAATTACATCACGAGATTTGGCATTTTCTGCATGAAGTTTTAGATGAATATCCATTGTTTCAGATTCTTGAGTAGGTAAATTATTCTCATCAATATATGCACCACATGTAGATTCTATTCTAAATCTATCATCCTTAAAATGAAATCCAAGTTTCATTTTTCGTCCTTTTCTTCCACTTCCTTTAACACTCACATCAATAATACCAGGATTTGTTTCAGTATAACCGGATTTGTGATTTACAAATACTCCAATTTCAAGGGGTTTGCCAGCAGTAGATTCTGCCATTTTTTGGATTCCGTCATTCATAACAACATCAACTGCTTTGATGGATTGTGCAACTTTTGCAATCCACTCATTTGTTCTTGTAATAGTTGCACGAATACCAGCACGTCTTCTTTTATCTTCATCTTCAGGTAATTTGTAATAATCAACCCATGCCTCATAATCATGAGAAATATCCTCGATGAAATCCATACAAGTTCGCCTGTAATCATCTACATTATCGGTTCTTTCTGAGGCATCATCAGTTCTCATTCCATCATAATCCATAGGCATTGCCATATTCTGAATCAATCAAAGGTCTAAAAAAACCAATCTTGGCAAAAATTAATGATTATAATAGGAATTTTTTAAAGTATAATCGTGATATTCTCAGAATTAATTTCCGACTTGCAAGATCAATTAAAAAAAGACCTAGCACAAATCAGATTCCTTCTAAAGAAAAATCCTGCAACTGGGTATGCAAGAATTGTAGAGATTGGAAAAGAAGTTGGGAAAAAATACAATATCAAATTAATTGTGAATTTTCCAAAAGCAGGAAGAATTGAAGAGTTTGAGATGTATGGAAAAAGAGATTTGAGTTTAATTGTGGATTATGACAGAAAAAGATTCCCCATAGATAGAGAAATAATTAAACAAAAAGCAAAAGAAATCCTCAGAGATGTTAAAACAGAAGATGCGTACATGTATGAAAATAAAGAAGGCGTAAGAGTATTTACAGACAATTGGAAGATTGATATCTTGCCTCATTCAGTACATATTTGGACAGAATTTGATGATAAGGTAACAGCATTTTGTAATTGGCTTATGGAAAATGCATACCAGATGAAGAAGATGTAGAGATTTTATAATTTAGAGGCTTTCAAGTTCATCAAGTAGTTTTTTAGCTTCAGAGTTTTTTGGTTGAAGTTCAATTATGCGTACACAGCAATCAATGGCTTCATCTTTTTGTTGTAGGGCCAAATGTACATTAGTTTTTAGAGTTAATACCTCAACATCATTATTGTCTAATTGAAAAGCCTTTTCAAAATAAGGAAGTGCCTTTTGTGCATCATCCACAATGAAATAAACACTGCCCATAATGAACATGAAGTCAGGATCATTAGAATACTCAGATTCTAAATTCGTTCCAAATGCAACAGCCTCATCATACTCACCATCTTTAAGCAATTTTTTCAGATGTCGTTTTGGTTTCTTGAAAAGACCCACCATTTTCTTATCAAACGTCTATCAAACTCCAACAATTTGAATGTAGAACATGAAAAATTAGGTTTTAGTCATATCAAGCTTCAGGTTCTAAACCTGAAGAACTTGAGCTTAGAGTAGATTATGGAATCTTCATTATTCCTTCTTTTATCAAGAATTGAATTCCCTGAACAAAGGAATCATCATCTATGTCACCATTTGCCCACCATCCAGCATTATTCTTAATCCATTCAGGAATACCATTTGTACTTCCACCAGAACCTTGTGCAGTTTGTGGAATCTTCATTATTCCTTCTTTTATCAAGAATTGAATTCCCTGAACAAAGGAATCATCATCTATGTCACCATTTGCCCACCATCCAGC
>Ga0224503_10000518_pt1 | contig 11646 bp, 9 predicted proteins | sample SF_Oct11_sed_USG_2_FD_169106 | JGI IMG/M metagenome (GOLD analysis project Ga0224503, IMG submission 169106) | Sediment microbial communities from San Francisco Bay, California, United States - SF_Oct11_sed_USGS_21 | ecosystem: Environmental > Aquatic > Marine > Sediment | place: USA: California...
CTCGGGACTTTTGAATCCATTTTTCTTCAACCGGCTTAATTTCTTTTATAATTTCTTCTAGTTTCATGTGATGTGCTCCTTTATGTTCTTTGCAAAAAAAATCCCCAAGCGAAAGACGCTTGAGGATTTGCCTTCTCCTCAGTAATAAAACTTAAATGGCAGGTCTTCTGACTCTCGAATCATCCTACTAACCGCGCCTTCCCATCCATTTAACAATGAACAGTGGCATATGGCGGCTTTCGTTCCCGATCACAGCGGCGGGTCCGTACCGGATTTTTACCGGTTTCCCTATTATGCCCTTTTGAGGCACCATTAAGTTGTTCAGTTTTTTTGATTCTATTTAGATAACCAAGGTTTTAATGTCAAGGTTTTTGTAAACGAAACTCCCCGACCCCTCATCTAATTAGAAAGAAAAAAGAGGGTAAACCATAAGATTACCAGCCAAATCAGAGAAGAAAGCATCATTAGGTCGCATGCCTTTTTAATATGCTCCAGATCGGCTTTATCTAAATATGCGCCAATATAAGGTTTTGAAATCTGATGACCGTTATAGGTGTTCGGGCCGCCGAGCTGAATCCCGAGCGTTCCTGCAAAGCCGGCTTCAGGATACCCGGCATTGGGACTGGTATGGTTGGCGCCTTCAGACACTGCGATTTTAAAGGAGCGAATCCCTTTGCCGTTAAGGATTTGAGCGGCAATTGCGATGATAAAAATTGAGAGGCGGCTCTGAAGAAAGTTTGCAATATCATCAATTCTGGCGGAAAATTTTCCAAAAAGAGCATAGTTCTCATTTTTATAGCCCACCATCGAATCCAAAGTATTGATCATTTTGTAGGCCATTGCCATAGGTGCTCCTCCGATGGCGGCAAAAAACAAAGGCGATATAACACCATCCACAAGGTTTTCTCCCACAGTTTCCACCGCAGCCCGGGCAATTTGGCTTTCATTAAGTTTGTCGACGTCTCTTCCAACAATCATGGCGAGCCTGTTTTTTGCTTGTTCGAGTCGGCCCTTTTTTAAAGATCGATATACCGCCATGGCGGAATCATTTAGAGACCGAACTGAGATCGAATAATAGATGATAAGTATTTCAATACCGGTTTTGGCAAAAGGGTGAAACGTATTAGCGGCAGTAACAAGCAAGTAGGTCGTTAACCATGTACACATAATCAGTAATATGGAAAACATTGCGCCTGACAGGGTAAGTCCTGTGTGTAGTTTCCTGAACACCGGCTCCAAGGTGCTTATGGCTTTTCCCATCCAACGGACGGGATGGGGTAAATGTGCTGGATCTCCCAAAAGAAGATCCAGTACAAAGGCTGCGGGAAGGATATACAGCAGCATTGAAAAATTCATTACAACACCAAATCCAATAGCTTTTGTTCCAGCATTCGATTGATTTCAGATGTTTTTAAAGAAATCCGAATAAACTTATTGGAAAGCCCCGCAAAATTGGAACAGTTTCTAATAAGAATCCGCTCCTGAGCCAGTGCAGCACATACACCTTCTGCTGTCATATTGTTATAAAGCTTTCCGAGCATAAAAGACGTTGTGCTTGGAAACAACTTTAAGCGGGTCGCATCTGTAAAAGCTGCAGCCATTTTTATTCTTTCAATTTCTATAAATTTTACGGTTTTTTTCATAAAAGCATCTACTTGTTTTTTATGCTTCATCAGATAATCAACCGCGGCCTGGGCAAGACTGTTCACCGTCCAGGGGAGTAAAAAAGGTTTAAATTTATCGATGATATCTAACGATGAAATTAGAAATCCGATTCTTAAACCCGGAATTCGAAATATTTTTGACATTGAATTTAGAATCAAAACGTTGGGAAGATCAAATTGGATCATACTGTGTTGAACATAATCATCGACAAACGGCAGGTAAGATTCATCGATGACAAAAAAGACTTCAGGATGCACCCGGCAGAGTCGATGAAGGTCTGCGATGTCAATGAGAACACTGGTCGGATTGTTGGGATTGCAGACAAAAACCGTGTCATATTCCTTTGAGCGTTCAATAACAATATCGATATCCGGAGAAAAAGAGGTTGATTCTTTGGTTAATAGAAAATCGTATTGGGCTCCGTGCAATCTACAGGCATCCGAATAGTCTGAATATGTAGGGCCGAGAATCAGCGCCCGCTTTGTTGAGAGGACCTGCGGAATGCTATAAATGAACTGAGTGGTACCGTTTCCGGCAATAACTTGATCTGCATGGATATCGTATCGTGCGGCAAAAGCATTCGTAATGGATTTGGCGTCCACTTCCGGCAGAGCTTTGATCGTATGGATGTTGTTTTTGAGATGGCCCAAAAGGTCCGGCAATGGGGGCAACGGATTTACATTGCTGCTCATGTCGATGATTTCAGACACTGGGCAGCCTAGTGTTTCAGCCAACTCATAAATATTTCCGCCGTGACCTTTTAACATAATGCCTCCAGTAGATACCCACGGGCTTACGCCCGTGGCACTATCTGAATGAATAAGCCAATTTTAGCCTTGGCATTCACCCACGTGCTCACGCCCGTGTTCCTCTGCTAATTGGGATAGTTCCCAGTATTTAAATTAAGTCAAAGATGGCATCGGTATTCATATGTTTCTCAAAATGTGCGGCCAGAAGGTCGTATGCTTTGTCTTTGACTTCAAGGTGATTTGTATCGGGAACATCTATATGGGATATACCGATGGTCGCCAACCATTTTTGGGTAATTGCCGATGTGTCGAACATGCCGTGTATGTAAGTTCCCAAAATTTTCGAATTATTCGTTTTGCATCCTTCTTCGGTTTTACACGGGACCATGTTGCGCTCAATGATGTCGAACAGACCATCTCCACTTGATCTTCGGGTTTCTCCCATGTGAATTTCGTAACCTGTGCCCTCAATATTTTCCCATAAGAATCGGGTTCGGGTTGTTGTTTTGGGCGCCTTTAAAACCGTTTCTAAGGGTAAAAGATCAAGACCTTCGGAGGTTCCGGGGATTCCTTCCAACCCATGGGGATCATGAACATAACGCCCCATCATTTGATACCCGCCGCAAATACCCAACGCATGCCCATCACTATCGGTATATTTTTTTATAATATCTCCCCATCCGGTTTTTTTCAGCCAGCGAAGGTCCCATCGGGTATTTTTTGATCCCGGCAGAACAACAGCTTTAAAATTCGAAAGATCCTGAGGTTTTTCAATAAAAAATAAATCGAGGCCCTTTAAGCTTGAAAGCGGATCGAAATCGGTGAAATTTGAAATATGGGGCAAACGAATGACAGCGATGGCCGGCGTATCCTTTTTTAGCGTGGGCAGAGAAACAGGATTTTCGATGATAACGGAATCTTCCGCTTCAATGTTGAAATGGTCGTACCATGGCATCACTCCGAAGACATTTTTTCCTGTTTTTTTTTCGATCCATCCGACGCCGTCTTCGAAAAGGCTGATGTCGCCCCGAAATCGGTTGATAATAAACCCTTTAATCATATGTTGTTCTTTATTCGAAAGACAGGCCAGTGTTCCGACAATCTGAGCGAATACACCGCCACGATGGATGTCTGAAACCAAAATGACCGGTGCATCGGCATATTCGGCCATGCGCAAATTGACAATATCGCTGTCCATGAGATTCACTTCAGCGCAGGAACCGGCTCCTTCCATAACAATCAGGTCATGGGCCAAGCGCAAACGGTCGAGTGCGTGACAGGCTTTTGAAAAAAACATGTCTTTTTTTCGGTGATATTCGCGAGCCGTTTTTTCGGCGATGGCTTCTCCGAAAAGAACAACCTGCGCCCCGATTTCGCCGGTGGGTTTTAAAAGGATCGGGTTCATATCCACATGGGGCGGAATTTTCGCGGCTTCGGCCTGAACGATCTGGGCACGTCCCATTTCGAGGCCTTCAGGGGTGACCCCTGAATTGTTGGACATGTTTTGGGCTTTAAACGGCGCCACCCGAAGCCCTTTGTTCACAAAAAGGCGACACAGGGCCGTTGCAACGATACTCTTTCCAACTTCGGATCCCGTTCCTAAAATCGCTATGCATGGTGCTTTTTTCATAGAAAATTATTCTCTTAATTCAAATCGTATGGGAACCCGGACCCACATATCCGTTTTTTTTTCTCCGATCATTCCGGGTTCGAACAACCAGCGTTTCACCGAGGATACTGCCGCTCTGTCCAAAAGCGGATGGCCGCTCGATTTATAAATTTTTAAATCATCTACTTTACCGTCCGTGTTAACCAAAACATCCAGCAGGACGTTGCCCTGATATCCTCTGATTCTCGCGATTCTGGGATATTTTGGAGAAGGATTCAATCGATACATCGGCCTGGCTTCATGGATTACGTTAAAGGGCGACGTAGTCGCGGCAGATGGTTTGGCTGCCTTTAAAAGTTCTTTCGATTCAGTTTGCTCGGAATCAAAGCGGGACTCGGTCTTTTCAGCGGGTTTCTCCGGGATCGTTTCCGGGATTGCTGTTTTTTTCGATTGAACCGGCATCGGAACCGTTTTTTTGGGCGGAGCTTTTAAAATACGTTTGGGTTTTGGCTTGGGTCTTGGTTTGGGTTTGCTTTTCTTTTTTTTAACAATGGGTTTCGGTTTTTGAAGCGCCGGTTTGGGTGCCTTCTTAATGGGTATTGAAGTCAGCGTCATATCCAATGCCCGTGGCTTGGTTATATCTATAGATCTTCTTCCGGACCATTTGAAGTTCATTGCAAAGAGAAGTACGTGTATTAAAAGGGCGAGTACTCCGGCTGTCAGTATCTGTTTCATTAGTGTTGCTCGACTTGCGCCTGGAGTGAAATTCGATGGATGCCTGAAATCTTGATCTGATCTAAAACCTGGAAAAGATTCTGGTATGAAAGACTTCGGTCGGCAAAAAGCAGGATGCCGACGTCTTTGTCGGTTTCGGTCTTTGTTTTTAAAAACGATGCCAAGCCATCGAGATCGACCCGTTCTTTATCAACATATAGGGTACCATCGGATTTTACGGTAACGGAAACGATCAGTTCTTTGTCTATTTTAGCAGAAGCGGATGTCGGCAGTAAAACCGGAAGTCCCCTATGCACGGCCATGGAAAGCATGGCATATATAAAAAACACGAGAAGCAGAAAAACAATATCGATCAGAGGAAGCATCTCGATTCGTACTTTTCTGTTCGTTTGAAGATAAACTTTCATCTTTAATCTCCTTTGGGGCCGCCGTTGTTGTTGACCAGTTTTTCATAGACGATTTCAAGACTGGTGGCATACTTTTCGATATCCAGTGCGGCTTTTTCGATCCGGGAATTAAAAAAATTATACGGAAAGACGGAAAGAATCGCAATCCCCAGGCCTGCGGCAGTCGTGATCAGGGCTTGTGCAATTCCGGCGGTAACCAACTCCGGGTGTTCGATGCCTGTTGTACCCAGAACTTCAAAAGAAAGAATAATTCCGATGACCGTGCCGAAAATACCCAGAAGGGGCGTTACGGTAATCATGGTGTCTATTACCGCCATATATTTTTGCATCCGTTTGATCTCTTCGGCCGCAGCAGATTCCATGGCTTTGGCCATGGAAAAGTCTCTGTGAAGAATCCCTGAGACAAGGATCTTGATAATGTAATCCCTGGAACCTTTGGTCTTCACTCTTATGGACTCCCAGTCGCCTGTACGGCAAAGATCAAGAACTTCGTCAACCAGTGGCTTGTTACTGGCTCTATCCATACCGATCCAGAAAAAAATCCTTTCGATAATTACGGTCATTACGATGATGGAACAGACCAGAAGAGGGTACATGACCGGCCCGCCGTTGATAAATATGTCTATCATGATTTCTCCTTATTTTGCTCGAAATATATCAAAATTTAATGGTAATATCTATCATATATTTTCAAGAACAATTGATGCAGAATCCGGCATGGGGTTTATTCAATTACCAAAATTTTTAATGTCGTCGAAATTAACAAAAATGACGGCGGTGTTTTCCGTCAGGCCAAGTTCTTTAACTGCCTTGTTCGCAAGACAGTTGCCGCCATCGATGATCAGACGGAGACGGACAGTATACTAAAGGGTTTGTCCTTTTGATACCTGGATAACGCCATTGAGTATGGCATTTAGCGCGGCCTTCAACACTACCGGTATATCATTGGATTGGACAAGATCATCCAACTTGTCGATTTGTTTTTCGGCTATATTTTCGGCAATTTCCTTGCACCACTCATTATAGAAGTTCAAATCTTTGAGCAGCCCTTTTTCATAGTCATCACTCAACGCAAGGGCAGATTCGATAAAACCCGCATAACGATCATCAATCAAAAGTTTTTCAACGGCAACGACAATGTCGCTTTTTTTCGAAATACATTTACACGTCATGCCTGATACCAGGCCGTATATACTGATCTTACGTTCCTGGAGACGCTGGAAAATATTGCGGGCAGCGGTAATTTTATTTTGTTTGTAAATGGCTTCATGAACACCTCCGTATACCGCCTTAGCAATGAGTTCTCCCAACTTTGAATGGCCGCCGGCATTCGCGATTTCAATACCGGTTCCCTGAACAACGATAATATTATCCGTTCCTGTTCCAGTGGCCCGGTGCAAGGCAGAAGAATAGCTGCTTCTGACATCCAAATCCGTTAAAGCAGCGGTTTTAGCCTCTGTGGCGCTGATAATGGCCCGGGTCATCGCCCTTGAGGTCAGTTTCATGTTGGGCAACAGGATGATATTAATGGTTCCGGGTTCATAGAATTTTCCTTCATCCCTGGACATCCTGACCGCATTGGATTTTACACCCGCCGTTACTAAAGCACATACCTCCATTTCTTTGAACCTTTCGCGCGTAATGGCCAAATTGTCCATATCTGCGCCTGTAAAAAGGAAGCTGGCATTTTTTTCTGATTTGCCGATGACCTGATATACTTTTTCTCTTACACTCTTTAAACCGGATTTGTAGCCTATTGCCCAGCAGGGCGGAGGGTAGTAATGATTGCCCACAAATTCTATGTCGCTACGCTTTCCCTCAATGGTTGAAACCACAGATAATGGTTGATTAAAATTGATAACCAGGGTTTTGTTTAAAAAATCATTGATATGACTGTATAAAATTTGAGTGTTATTAATATAGTCAAGGTTTAAATCGATATTTCGTGATTTGAATATCTTTTCTTCGAGTATCCGGTCCGCTTTTATTGAAAACGCTTCCGTGTAAATTCTCGATGCGAGCCAGGAGACAAAATGACCGGTATGGGTGGCGGCTCTGCACGTTATGCTGCAGGGGAAATAAAAAATTTTTCCATTTTTTACCGCGTCCACATCTTTCCAGCCCTGGCGATTGAAAAATGTATTGGCGGTTTCCCTGTCACCGCCACAGCCATATATGACTTGAGGGTTAAAGGTTGCCCACTCTTCTTTGGTAATAACGACAATATTTCCCGTTTTACCGAGCACGGGCGTGATGCCGCCTGCGGCACGGATCATTTCGTTTTGATAAGAATCATCTCCGGGTGTCATGACCGAATCTCGCCCCATAAATCGCAACACTCTTTTCCTTTTTGAATCGGGTATTCTGTTAATTTTTTCTGAAACAATCCGAAGTTGTGTTTTTATCTCATCCACCAACATGGCGGCTTGTTTTTCTTTATTGAAAATCTTTCCCAGCAAAAGGATGTTTTTATAACTGTCGGCAATAGACTCTGTTTCAAGCTCAATGAGCTTGCATTTTCCATGGCGGAATTTTTCAGCGACCTCTTTTTGAAGACGGGAAAGAAAGATAATATCCGGCCCAACGGTGTCAATCAACTCGATAGAAGGTGAAAAAAAACCGCCCACGATACTTTTAGAACCGACTTTGCCGGGATAATTGTCATGATAGGTAACGGCCCTGACCGCATCACCGGCGCCGATTTTAAATATTATTTCGGTGACGGAGGGTACCAGCGATACAACCCTTTCCGGTCTTGTATCGATGACAATATTTTTTCCCATAGAATCAGCGAATTTAACGGGATAGGAAAAACCGGGGGGCGTCAACAAGAAAATGGTACATAAAATTATAAAGAGTAATCCTGAGGAGTTGATGAGAAGTCGTTTTTTAATCTTCATTTTAAATACCTTTTTCTCCTATGGTTGAAAAAAATTAACTATTTAAACACCTTTCTATTTCGGGAAATAAATCATGGTTTTCTATTTTGTCGTTCAAATTTAATACCGAAAGTCGAGTTAAAACCATATGCAGCAGAAAAGATAATCGATGAGAAAAAATGGGGAGCTGTTAAATAAGATTTGCTCCCCATCCGTGTATGCTAATAGTCAACCCTCAGACCTATGAAAAAGCTCCTTCCCGGCATGGGATAGCCCTGTACATATTCGTAATCCTTGTCAAAGAGGTTCTCAATCCCCCCTTTTAGAGCCATACTCCCGTATTTTTCAGTATCCAGAATCTTTTTAATGACCGTCAAGTTGGCTACCGTGAAGCTGCCTTTTGTTATGGTCGCGTAAGTGCCGCCCTCATAATCGGTAATATTTTGTTTCCCGGTATAGGCAAGGTTCAGGTTGGCGGAAAAACCATCAAGGTCGGAGACGACGATACCGTAGGAGGCCTGAAGATCCGATGTGAACTTAAGATCTTCATTCGTTTCCTTATCCTTGTATTTACTGAGATAGGTAAAACTGACATATGGTTTGACCTGATAATCCCAAGAGAAGAGTGATCCGATATCATAGGAAAAGGTACCTTCAATTCCATCTATTTCAGCTTTTCCAAGATTTTGGTATGATGTATCACCATTTAATTTTACATAGCTCTCAATTTTGTCCTTGAAATCGGTGTGGAAATAGGTCAGTCCGGCGTTAAAATAAGCGTATGAAAGGTCCAGGCCTCCTTCATAGGTTTCGCTTTTCTCGGGTTTCAGATCGGGGTTGCCCACGTAACGCGCACCCCACATCGTCAGATCGCCGGCCAGCTGTTGTGCCGTGGGCATCCTGAACGCCTCCCCGTAGTTGGCCCTCAGCTTTAGCCAGTCCGTGAGGAGATAGGCAGCGCCGACCCGGGGAGACGTGTTATCATTACTCTCTTTGCCGCCGTCGCCTTTCATGTCCACTTCATATTCGTCATATCGCATGCCGCCGGTGATGATAAGCTTTTGATCGAAGAGTCTGGTCTTGGCCAGGATGAAACCGGCGGGATTGTCATATTCAGTATTTTTTGGATCGTATCTACTGCCTTTGGTCTCATAATTTACCCAGTCAAAACCAGCGGTAAGAAGCAAATATTTCTGGTTGTAAGAAACCTGTGCCTGGGACCCTTTGTGATCTGTCGTCACTTTACTTGGAATACCGTCATCCCAAAAGTCGGGATTGCTGGCAATGGGGAGAAAATATTCACTTTCATCTTTGCCGTCAAAATACCTGAGATTCCAAGAGAATCGTCCGTTCGAGGTGGTGCCGCCATAGATAAAATCAACCGATTTATTGCCCTCGTTGCTGTAGTCATCAAGATCGTTCTGGCTGAAGTATCCCGGGTTGCCCACATGATCGGCATCGAAATAGGTGTAAATGACGCCGATACGATTCCCGGGCAGGAACTCATATCCGAGATTCAGGCTGCTGTTTTCTTTATAGTTATAAGCGGTGTTGTAATACCTTTCACCATCGGCGGTATCGTAGTCATCTCTGGAATCTCTGGTAAAACTGCCGGAAAAATCAAACGTCTTATACTTGCCTGAAAATCCTGCGCTTCCCTCTTTGTAGCCGTGGCTTCCTAAAAACCCCTCAGCAAAAACGGCCGGTTTCCCCTTTCCCTGTTTTGTGATGACATTCACAACTCCGCCTAGAGCGGCCGAGCCGTATTGAACAGAGGCAGGCCCCCTTATTATTTCTATCCGTTCGATGTTTTTTGTCATAATCTTGGCTGCATTGCCTGTCCCGGCTCTCCGGCCGTTCAGCAGGATCAATACTTTGCCCGCAAGGTCAACGCCGGTCGTATCCGTTCTGAAACCACGTATGCCGATAGAGGTTGAAACCCCTGGATATTTGTGAATATGTCCGATACCTTTTTCCGCAAGCAAATCACCGAGATTGTTGGATGAAGAAATTTTTATCTCTTCTTCATCAATAATATCTACGTTTGATGTAATCTCCTTTTTCTTCTCTTTTACCCGTCCTTCCGTAACCACCACTTCTTCCATGGTGGTTATGACGGGTTTATCCTTTGTCGGGTCTTCCGCCCAACACCGTCCTGCAATCAATAGAAACAACAGGCATCCCAAAAACAACATCCTTTTTTTCATGGTTTTCCTCCTACTTACAAAAAGTGTTATTTGGGGCCCGGGGCAAAAAAAATCCCCGGACCGAAGTGAATCGATCCGGGGATGTCCCATTTTTATCCTCAAGATCTAAAAAGGCACCTTCAGTCCACGAAGGTTAAGGGAAACCTTTGCAAAACGTCCCTTTTGCTCAATTTCGGCGTCAGACTCAAATTTTAATCCTCGAAATACTTAATGTATGTCTGTGGTTAAAATTATCGCCTTCCTTGAACTTGAACAAAATTGAATGTTTTTCAAAGGTCTCGATGCCATTTGTTCAGACAGGTCTTCTGACTCCCCCGCCCTTTTAGCGGCCTTCCCATTCGTATTCGAAAAGTGGCATACAATGGCCAAAAGGGTTCCTTTTTCCCGAGACCTTTACAAATTTCAGAGGTCTTTTCCCAAACAAACTTGGAAAAAGGCAGGGTTACAGCGGCGGGCCCGTCCCCGATTTTAACGGGGTTCCCTATTAAGCTCAAAATGAGCGTCTGAACAATTATTCGAATTCATAAATAAAAACTGGAATGAAAGTCAAGAAAAAAATGAAAACTTAGAATTTAACCTAAATTGAGCGATTTTCAAGTTTGCCGTAGATACAAGAAAGATGTCGTTTCGCTATAGTCGCCTATGCGAAACGGCATCTGACGGAGTAGATGCGGTGAAATTGGAAATCCCGCAGGGTTTCAAATTATTGAAATTCAGAATGGCAGAATACCTTAAAAAATATTTTTAAATTAACCGTTTCAAAAATTTGAAACGCTCAGTTTAGGTTTAAACTTCATGCTTCTCCCAGACGCTTTCAAGATATTTCAGTGAGGCCTTTAGATGATCATAGGAAAAGACTTCTATCGACACAACGCCTTTGAATCGTTTTAACATTTTAAGAATCGTCTTTAAATTCGATTCTGACAAAAGATCCAAAGGCTGATGGTCTCGACGTTCGTTGGCTCCGTGGAGATGGATAATTGAAGTTCTGCTTTTATACCTGTTAAAAACATCTTTCATATCCAATCCGTATAAAATTAAATGGCCAAGATCCATACAGACGGAAAGATTAAAATCGATCAGGATGTCTTCCACCCATTCAAGTGGATAATTCAGGGTCTCGATAGATATTATTCTGCTGTTGATACCAGAGGTGAATAACGTTTCCATACCATTGTGTATACGTTCTTTCCATTTTTTAATCCGTTCATTTTCAAAATCGACCTCCTCATATGGCAGGTGGAGGGTATATGTGCTTGGGGAGAGGGCCGCTGTGAGGTCCATGACCTGTTTTATGGTTTCTATGGCAAAGTGCCGTGTGGACGGTTCTGTTGCACCCAAAGATATATCGAGGGGGAGGTGAATATTATAGGAAATATCGTATTCATTTGCTAA
>Ga0224503_10000520_pt1 | contig 11626 bp, 11 predicted proteins | sample SF_Oct11_sed_USG_2_FD_169106 | JGI IMG/M metagenome (GOLD analysis project Ga0224503, IMG submission 169106) | Sediment microbial communities from San Francisco Bay, California, United States - SF_Oct11_sed_USGS_21 | ecosystem: Environmental > Aquatic > Marine > Sediment | place: USA...
CGACACTTTAGCCGTTTTATAACTCAAATAATGGATCACGTGGAGAAGGGGGGACGATTTGCCCAACCATTCACCACCTATCCCTACATCTTGGACTCGGTCAAGCAAATGGTAGCCACTGGAGAGGAAGTGGGAAATCTACCCACGGTGATGCTCCGCCTTGCCGGGTTTTACGATACGGAGGTGGATCGGGAGCTCAAGAATATTGCCTCTTTGATCGAGCCCATTGCTTTGATGTTATTGGGCGGGGTGGTGGGCGTTATCGTTGCCTCAGTGATCTTGCCGTTGTTCAGGCTGGCGCATGCGTTGCATTAACCCGGATATTTCACTAATTGCTGTCGTGAGGCCGTGGAGAAGGTTGTGCCACCGGGCAATCCCGCGATACCGCGGGGTTGGATCCGAGGCGTACTTGAACAGTACGTCGCAGGGTACGACACCCGAGGACGCCCGGAAGGACGGTCTGATCCGAGGCCGCAGTCACGCCGGGGCGTGATGAAACATCCGGGTTAGGCATGCAGATTGCATAGAAAACAGTGAATGCACCAATACATTCGCAGAAGGATTTCCAAAGAGGAGGTGTAGTGATGTTTGGGCAGATTGAGATCCAAAGCCTTAAGAACCAAGCGGGATTCACCTTGATGGAGATGCTCGTCGTGGTGATTATCCTGGGGATCCTGGCCATGATCATTGTTCCCCAGATTACCGTCTCCACCGAAGACGCCAGGTTGGGCAGCCTCCAAACCAACCTGAACACGTTGAGAAGTGCCGTCGAGGTCTACTCTGCTCAGCACGGCAACATTTACCCGGGTAAGAAGAACAATACTACCGGGGCTGACGCTGTGGGTGATCCTCAGGCCAGAACTGCATTCCTGGCACAGATGACCCTGTACTCCAATCTTGCCGGCATAACAAGCTCTACCAAAGACCCTGTTAACTTCCCATACGGTCCTTATCTGAAACTGGGACCCAACACCTTGCCGAGAAACCCCTACAATAACAGTGCCGATGTCGCTTGTAATCTTGCTCAAACCGACCTCAGTGCACCCAGAGCAGTAGCAGCCGGTGGGGCAGGTTGGCAGTACTTCCCAGAACTCGGCATCTTCTTCCCCAACGATGCCGACCACTTGGGTCTGTAGTTGTACTTTTGGCCGGGGAGACGGATGTTTGTCAAAGGGAAGAATAAAGGCTTCAGCCTCCTGGACCTCCTCATTGTCCTCATGATCCTCGGGATTTTGGGTGTGTTCTTGGCACCCCAGCTCCACTCGACGCTAACCGAGGCGAGGCTGAACGAGGCCACTGGGGAGCTGGTCTCCGGGCTTCACTACGCCCAGAGCCTGGCTGTCACCCAGCAACGGCCCTTCGGCCTCTTGGCGGACGTGGGCGGAAACTGGTTCAGGGTGTTCGACTACCAGTACAGAACTGATGCCAACCCGCACCACAGCGAGACCCCGCCAATGGACGGCTATGGTGTTGTACTCAATCCAGTGGACAAAAAATGGTACACGGTAGATTTTGACACTACGCATCCATACGAAGGGGTAAGCATTGATTCAGTGCCGGCCAGCGGTGGAATGATCTCATTTTATCCAGACGGGCATTCCTCCGTTTCCGATAGTGTCTTTGTTCTGGGCTTCGGAGGAGAACAGAGAACAATTACGGTGGACGGCACCACCGGTAAAATCAGCGTCAATTAGATCTATGAGAAAAGCCATTCTGATCAGAGATCTCGTTACAGGAAACTGCCCCGCACCAAGTTGCAGAGTATCAAGATGTCATTCCGCAAAGCCCAAAGGGCTTATCCGGAATCTAGATTCCCGCTCCCCGATCGGAGTCGGGGACAAGCTTCGCTGGAATGACACTAACGAAGCAAGCTTCGGGAAATTAGACCCACAGCGATTGAATAGGGAGGGTTTCACCTTTCTCGAGATCATCCTCGTTGTATTGGTTCTTGCCATTGCCATCGTGCCCATGGTCCGAGCCTTCTCGCCCGGGGTAGTATCAGCCAAGACCGAAGAAGAGACGACGGTTTTTACCAATCAAGCCAGGGGTACCCTCAACCGGGTAATGGCCCTTGACTTCGATACTCTCAACAGCAACCAGGGGGCAGGCGTTGATTTGGCAACCGTTTTTGGCGCCGCCGCCGAGGCAGCCAAGGAGTCCTTCACTTTCAAAAGAGAAAACTATACCCCAACTGTGGCCATTACCGATGCAAGCGGCGGCGCCGGCGGCCTGCTTCAACTGACAGTGACAATATCTCATATTCAGCTCACTACTCTCAAAGCGCAATATTGAACGCAGACTCTGAAATCCCAAGCTCCGTATGATCGCATCTCTCCATAAGACACCCAGTGGTGGCAATGAATGTGCCTCAAGAGCAAGAGTGCTAGCAATTTATCAGAGAAAATGTTGCGAACGCACGACAACTCTGGCTTCACCCTCCTCGAGCTTCTCATCAGCATTGCCATTCTCTCTGTCATCATGATAGGCCTCCATCAGGCCATGGGGACCGCCCTTTCAGCCTATCGTCAGACAACAGACCGGCAAGAACTGCTCGCCCGGGCCCGTTATGCTATGGAACGCATGGTGATGTTTGTTCAGGAAACCGACCAGATACAAATAGTCTCAGTTGAGAACCTTGTACTCAACGAGCGAGTGCTTGACACCTACGATAACGACACCCATGGGTACATAGCTGGAGGTGATGGCTATCTGGATGCTGACAACGATCACGATGGTATGGTCAACGAGGGTGGGGTAAATGATGACCCTGCAGATCTAATCAGCTTCAGCCTGGACAAGTCCGACCCAAACAACTGGAAGCTGCAGGAACAAATGCCCAACTACTCCACCTCAACCCTGGATGATTTTCTGGCCACAAAAGTGCTTTGTGCGCATGTCACCACCTTTTCATGCGCCCTGTTGACCCCTGACCTGGTTGAAATCCAGTTAACCGTAAATGACGGCAAGAATGAGGTGAGTCTGAAGACCCGGGTCAGAGCTATGTATATAGACTAGAGATGCACGTCAAGGTTTCGACCCCCTTCAAAGAGTGTGGGGGCATTTGGTATTTTAACCGCTTTCTGGAGTAATAGAGCACTGGAGTGCTGGAGTAATGGGAAGAATTGAAATTCATTGGAATATGTCGTCTTTCCAATACTCCACTGCTCCAAAACTCCAACACTCCTTGGCTAGTTTATGAAAAAAGACAAAATTCATCATTTAAGCGATAGAGGCTACGTGCTGCTGATGGTCGTCATCATGATGCTTGTCATGGCTGTAATGGCCATCGGTATGAACCGGCGGGCGGGGATGCAGGCCAAGATGGCAGCCAACCAAACCCTGAGCAGCCAAACCCACCTGGGCCAGATAGCGGCTTTGGAAGAGGCTGCCTGGACCTTGAACCGCGATCCTGCTTGGCGAACAAGCAGTTCAGGTAAAGACTACGTTTTCAGCGGCATCACCTACAACCGCACCGTACTGGACGCCTCCCTAGCCGGCTACAGCGATGTGGTCACGGTCACGGTTTCAGCCCCGGGGGGTCTCAAGCAGCTGAGCACATCTTTCCGCTTGATACCACAGACCGTTATCTCCTACCTCATAGCAGATGCCGAAAATCACCGGATCAGAAAGGTGGACATCGCAACCGGGCTGATCACCACTTTCGCCGGCAACGGCTCACCTGGTTATTCTGGAGACGACGGCCTGGCCATCGACGCCACTATGGACAAACCACGGTCCGTATGGGCGGGTGAATTCGGCATTGTCTATATTGCTGACACGCACAACGAATGCATTCGTAAAGTAGACGCATCAGGAACCATTACCACTGTAGCGGGTATTGGACGTAGTCAAGGCTTTAGTGGGGATGGTGGAGACGCGACCAGCGCCCAGTTGGACAAACCGCATGGGGTTTGGGTGGACTCTTCGGAAAACATCTACGTTGCCGATACGAACAACCATGTCATTAGAAAGGTGGATGCCGCAACGGGAATCATAACCACAGTGGCGGGCATAGGTAAACAAGAGGGCTACACTGGAGACGGCGGACTGGCAACCGCGGCAAAACTGAACAAACCGCGAGGGGTTTATGTGGATCCTTCAGGAAATATCTATATTGCCGCTACGGAGAATCACGCCATTAGAAAGGTGGATGCCATAACAGGTATCATAACCACCATCGCCGGAGACGGATCGCCAGGAGATACAGGGGATGGTGGGGCAGCCATTTTGGCCAAGCTAAACAAACCCCGCGGAGTTTTCTCAGATCTGTCTGGAAACATCTATATTGCTGATAGCGACAACCATCGTATCAAAAAGGTGGATGCCGCAACGGGGATCATTACTACCGTTGCAGGAACCGGATCAGCAGGCGATGCGGGGGACAATGGGCCCGCCATAAGCGCCAGTATGAAAAAACCCCGCGGCCTCTGGGTGGACGAATCTGGAAATGTTCTCATTGCCGATACCGAGAATAACCGTGTCAAGAAGGTAAATACTTCAAGAGGAATTATAAACAACGTCGCGGGAAACGGTAGCGCAGGTTATTCAGGAGACGATGGCCCGGCAACCAGCGCTTCCCTCAATAAACCGCAAGCTGTGTGCATACATAAGGCTTCTGCACCTGCATATCTCGTCATTGCTGACCCTTCAAATCACCGAATTAGAGAGGTTAATCTCACCACCGGGATTATCACCAAGGTCGCCGGGACCCTGTGGTCCGGGTATAACGGGGATAACAGGTCGGCCACATCAGCCAGACTGTATTACCCCTTTGGGGTGCACGTGGATGCATCCCACAATACCTACATCGCCGACACCTACAATCACCGCATCAGAAAGGTGGATGGTAAAACCGGGATCATAACCACCGTGGCCGGTACCGGCTCCAAAGGATTTTCGGGTGACGGCGGCCCGGCAACCAAAGCCACGTTCAGGTACCCTTTCAACTTATACCTGGATTCGGCAGGCAATATTTATATTGCAGACACCTATAATTTCCGCATCAGAAAAGTTGACACCGCAACCGGGATAATAACTACCGTAGTTGGAGACGGCCACAATAGATTCAAAGGTGATGGCGGGCCGGGAACTTCTGCCAGTATTGATTTGGCCTATGATGTGGCTGTGGATAATGATGGAAATCTCTACATTGCCGATAGCTCCAATGAGGTAATCAGAAAGGTGGATGCCACCACGGGGATAATCGATACGGTTGCCGGCCAAGGTAAATCGGACGGCTACTCAGGAGATGGTGGGCTGGCCACTAACGCAAAACTTAATAACCCCACTGGCGTGCACCTTGATGCTGCTGGGAATATCTTTATCTCCGACACCAAGAATGACGTCATCAGGAAGGTGGACGCCACCACCAATATCATCAACACCGTTGCCGGAAACGGCACTGCCGGCTTCTCGGGCGACGGTGGCCCGGCCACCCTGGCTCAACTTGATTACCCGGAGGGCGTATGGGTTGATCGGGGGGGAAATCTCTTTATCGTTGACAGCGACAACTGCCGCCTCAGAAGGGTTGATCCTACCACCCAGATCATCGACACCATAGCAGGTACTACCTATTGCGGCTATAACGGCAACAACCAGCCGGCCACCGACGCTGCCCTCTACTATCCATCCGAGGCGTCTGTCTATGAGCCTTCGTCTCTGGAGAGGCTGCCTGAAATCTATCGGTCCACCAACTGAGAATAAGCCCCCTATTTTACGACCCCAGGTACTTGCTGCTGCATCTCTTGTCACTTCCCTATTTGAAACAATCTGCGTGGCATGAGCCTTGCACATGGAATGAACCGAGTGGGACAGATTCGGAATCGTTCAGCCACGACATAGCCTTGCTGCCCCGCTCCAGGTGTTTCAGCAATTGGTCGCAAATTAATAAAGAACATTATGCTTAACTTCAGCTCCATATTCCCTGTCGGTATCGACATAGGCAACCGCAACATCTACGCTGCTCAACTGCAAGAAACGAAGCAGGGTCTGGTGGTCAGGGGGTTGGTTCATCAAGAATACCAGAATGAGACTGATGGAATTCTTGCAGCAAGAGATGTTCTGGTTCCCTTGCTAAAGGATATTATCGGTGATAATCGACTGAAGGGTAGACGAGTAGTTGTTAACTTTCCCGCTCAATATCTCCTCAGCTTTCCCCTAAACTTCCAGGTTGGCAAAGAAGAAACTGTAGAGACAGCCATCCTCCGTCATTCAAGGCAGTATATTACCTTTCCCCTGGAAGAGGCCATTATCGATTATCCATCGCTCGCACCCGCAGATGATGACAATAAATTTAGGGCGAGCATCATCGCGGCTCGCAGAGAACACATACAAGACTACCTCTCCATGTTAAGAAAGGCTGGTTTGACCGTTGAAGTGGTTGATTTCGCTGTTTCCTCTTTGGTCCGCCTTCATAGTTATCCTCACACGACCGTCCAGAATCCCATAATCTTGTGCAATATCGGCGACACCCAAAGCCAGCTTTCACTAGTAACCAAGGACTCTATCCTGGTTCAGCGTCAGATCCCCTGGGGAGTCCACCTGCTTCGGAAGAATCTGCGAGCCAACCTTGAACTCTCCGGTGGCAGGGATAAGGCCATGGTCCTTCTCAAAGAATACGGCCTCTTCTATGAAGATTGTCTGGACTGCAGCATCGACGAGAATCCAGAACCGCAAACCGATACTGAGGAAGCGAGAACCATGTACCGTGCCATCTACCAGATCATAAACCCACAGATTGAAGAACTGGTTCATGAACTTCATAAAGTGCTCGGCTATGGAAGATCTGAACAACAGGATGTGATTTTCGAGGGAATTTACATATACGGCCAGGGAACCTTCATCAACCATCTGGACCGTTACCTGGAAAAGAGACTCAATATCCACGCCAGACTGATGAATCCCCTGACCAAGGTGGCCTTATCTGACGACAACGGGTCTGTCGATGTGTCGGAAGGTAGTCCTTTCAGCCTTGCCCTGGGTCTGGCTATGCGGAAAGTATCATGGCTCTGAGAGAAATAAATCTTACTCCAAGTGAGATACTGGCTCGCCGCGAATTCCTCCGGCACCTCGGTTTTTGGGCAGGGTGCCTGCTCATCTCTCTTGGCCTGATCTGGGGTTTTTACTTTCTGCAAAAACACGCTCTCTCAGCCAAGAAGAGCAAAGTGGCCGAACTGAAAAGAATGCACCTTAACTTGGGTGTAAAAATCGATGAAATCAAACTAATGCGAGCAGAATTAAATACGCTGCGCCAAAAACAGTCAGGCCTGGAAAATATAACCTTAAATAAGCCCTATTCCAGAATGTTCGCCGAATTATCTGACATCATGAATGAACAAACCTGGCTCACACAACTGAACCTAGACAGTGGTCTGGAGGAGGAAACCACGGCCAGTTTGAAACTGACGGGATTTTCTTTTTCAGCAGAAGAACTTGGAAATTTTTTGAGTCAGTTGACGGCTGAGCCTCTGTTCAAGACAGTAGTATTGCAACAGGCTCGCGAGTATGAAGCGGTGCAATTGATCAAAAACGTAAACGTGCCAGTTCGGTTAATCCAATTTAATATCGACTGTAACATTTAGAAAGTATGAAAAATATCAATATTAAGAGATTTGATCAAATATGTATTTCTCTAGTAATCATTGTATCGTTGATATGTGGTTACTGGGTTATGAATCAAACTATCAAGCAAAGATGGCAATTAAGACAGGAAAATGAAATTATCTCCAAGACATTAATTGAATTAAAATCAGCAGAACAAAATCTTGAGAATTTGAATACTCTATTGGCGGATACGAAAAGAGAATTAGAATTTCTGGATAAACGAATTCCTAAATCAGTTAATATCGGTGAGGTCCTGAAAGAAATAGATTACTTAATGCAAGATAGAAAAATTGTATTGTTAAGCTTACAACCACTGCCACCGGTAGAGGAGAAACTGTATACCAAGATTCCAATACGTCTGATGTTTGAGGGCTCATTTGCCAGCATCTATCATCTGCTTTATGACCTTGAGACCATGAATCGTATGTTAGTGGCTGAAAATATGAGTATCACCAGGCGCAACCTCGACGACAAGTGCCACGCTGAAATAACGGCCAGTGTTTATCAACGCTTGAAGGAGTAAACAAGTGACTGACGGCGGGTTCAGGCAAAGCAAGAGCACCGGGCGAATTAAGATTTATCTGGTTGTTGGCCTGGCTCTCGTACTGGCGGCTTTGGTTTACCGTTACCTGCATGCAAGGACTGCCCGGAATAGGAGCATCTCTCCGCCTCCTGCCACTGCCACCCTGTCCGAGATTCCCGAACTCCCTGATCTTTACCCAGAAAGGCAGCGAAAGACTGAGGTTGAACGGGCAAGTATTAGAGAACTCCGACGGTTATTTGTGCGGGATATTTTTGCTCCCGAGAAATCTCTGCTAAAAGCCAAGCGTCCAACCAAAAAGGGCGGACCTGTACAACGACAGGTAACATCTCTGAAGCTCAGGGGTGTTATTGTCAGTGGCAAGCACTCCATCGCCATTATTAATGACAAATTCGTTCGCACGGGTGAGCGGATCAATGGATATAGAGTAGTACGAATTGCGGAAAAAGAGGTTTTGTTAAAATCGGGCAATAAAACCGTCAGATTAAGGTTGGCCAGCAATGATTAAAAAAACACTATTTCAGACTATTTTGTTTGTTATCCTGGTCCTTGCCATCGGTCCAGTGTCGGCGCAGTCTGTAAGGGAGTCGGACCAGGTCGGTGATCCGCAGCAAGCGAAAGATGCTGTATCCACCGCTGAGCGAGGGAGTGGGCAATATGTCCCCGCAATTGGGGCGAGCAGAACTGCTACGCATAAAGCCCGTTACAGGAATTTGATAAACCTCAGCCTGATTGACACTGACATTAGAGATGCTCTTTCTGCCCTGGCCATGGATCAGGAGATCAACATAGCCACAGCCACGGATGTCTCCGGGAAGATCTCCGTCCACCTTTACCAGGTAACCCTGGAAAAAGCACTGCACGCCATCACTCTTGCAGGAGGATTCAGCTACCACAAACACGGTGACGTCTACTACGTTTACAGGCCCAAGAAAGCCAAGGATCCGGAGATTGACAGGCTGGAAATGAGGATCTTTCAGCTCAAATATACCGATGTTGACAAGGTCCAGGAAGTCCTTGGTGGCTTGCCGGGTATACGAATGCTCAAGTTTCATGAGCCGTCCAAGACCATTATTATCGAGGACACCCCGGAAAACATTAAGAAAGTTGAAAAGATCATTGCCCATTGGGATACGATGCCCAAGCAGGTCATGATCGAAGCCAGAATCTTAGAGATAACTCTGACGGATGAAATGGAATTAGGCGTTGAATGGGCCGCCATATTGGGAGACGTTAGAGTTGGCACCTCGAGCTTCAGCAGAGCGGTACTGCCTACAACCCAGGATGTTTCTCCGGTGCCTGACTCCGGCTCAGGCCTTTTCTTCAACATCTTGACCGGTTCTGACTCCCGGCAGTTTGCGGCTGCCATCGATGCCCTTCAGGAAAAGACAAATGTCAATACACTCTCAAGCCCTAAGGTCCTTGCCATTCATGGCGAACCTGCCAAGGTGCAGGTCGGTGGACAGCAGGGCTATTCGGTGGCCACGACAAACCTGGGTGTAACAACCGAGAATATCCAGTTCATAGATACTGGTATCGTTTTGGAAATTATCCCATATATCGACGATGACGGCACCGTGCTGCTCAATGTGAAACCGAGCATTACTTCAGCTCTACTCGAGGAGGGAATCCCGGTAACCAGGACCGCCTTTGTCGAGACCTGGCTGCTGGCTGAAAGCGGGGAGACAGTTCTCATCGGAGGTCTCATCCAGGACAGCATAACCAAGCAACGAAGTGAGGTCCCGTGCTTGGGAGATCTTCCCTTACTAGGCCTTCTGTTCGGGAGCCGCGGTCGGAGTGTAGATAAGGTAGAGTTGGTCGTATTAATTACACCTTCGGTGGTGGATAGGAAGAAAAAAGGCGTGGATGAGGTTGAAGCCATCATAAGAACCAAGAAGGTGGAAGGGGAGATGAAAAAAGAACCGCTGCCTCCGCATCGACAAATTTGGGAATTAACCAAACCTTGGGAAAAAACAATTGAGAAGCCGCACGGGATTACTGAGCTAAACTCAAACGAAGCTCCATGATCTGCCTCTGCCCGGTGAAGCGGAAGGGATGTAGCAATAAAGAATCCAGGCGCTGAGAGGCTTTGATCTGCTCCGAAGGGAGCTTTAGGAGTCTTTCCTTCGTACGGGAGTCAGCTGGATTAATGGAGTGGTGGAGTAAGGCGAACTTATGAAATCCCAAACTCCAAGCAGCAAATCTCAGGGTTTCAGGACGGATGGAGGTGTCAGGTGTCAGGTGTCAGGTGTCAGGAAAAAAAACATAGAAGCTGAAACCTGAACACTGAAACCTTGGTCATTGTGATTGTGGATATGGGAAACCGAGCTCAACAATCTGTGCTCTCTGTTGATGACGATGGGGAGCTGCGAAAACTGCTCCACGAATTGATTTCCCAGATGGGACATGCCAGCGTGACCGCAGCTGACGGCGTTGATGCCCTGGAGAAGATGGAGGAGAAACATTTCGACATTGTGATTACCGATATCAATATGCCGCGTTTGAACGGAGTAGGGTTGATCAAGCGGATTGCCTCTGATTTCAGCGACACCGATGTAATTGCCATTACCGGGTACCAGACTGAATACAACTACACCGACATTATTGCCCTTGGTGCTAGTGACTTCATCTCCAAACCAATTAACATAGACGAGTTCGAGGCGAAGATAAAACGGATTGTACGCGAACGAAACATGCGTTTTGAGCTGACACGGCTTTCCACCTGCGATGCACTCACGGGACTCTACAATCGCAGACATCTGGACGATAATCTACCGAACGAGGCCATTCGCGCTTCCCGACAGCATTATGATCTTTATCTGCTCCTCATAGACATCGCCAACTTCAAGGTTTACAACGACAAATACGGCCACCAGCAGGGGGACAGGTTACTCCAGGAACTGGCCCGGATAATATTACGTGGCATCCGCGAGAATGTGGACTCGGGTTACCGCTATGGCGGTGATGAGTTTGCGGCCACCATTCTGCACGCCAACCCACAGCAGGCATTGATGGTGGCGGAGAGGCTTCGAAGCGAATACAACGCAAGAAATCTGGTGCCTACCAGCCTAAGCATCGGCATAGCCAAATTTAAGAATTCCCACGGAACGCTGGAAGAAGACCTGGATGACCTGATCAGAAAGGCCGACCAGGCCCTCTATCTTGCAAAAAATAACGGCGGCGACCAGAACGTAATGCTGGATCTCAGTTCGTCGTAACCTGCCCTCAGAGAAAGCTCTAACCCTCCATCCCGGGCGACATCGTATTTCACATTTACCTCTCACAGAGCTCACAGGGCACTCAGAGAGCTCTCAAACACAAAAGCAGTGAAGGCCTGATTCGGTGGAGAAGATCGCTTAAAGCTTAATGGAGAGGGCCTGAGGGCAAGACCAAGCTTGCTTTTTCTTGGCCTGAGGCCCTCTCCATTTGTCCCGATGGAAAATCGGGACGCCCTGCTTTGCAGGGCTTTTTAAGCGACCCGAC
>Ga0224503_10000533_pt1 | contig 11508 bp, 10 predicted proteins | sample SF_Oct11_sed_USG_2_FD_169106 | JGI IMG/M metagenome (GOLD analysis project Ga0224503, IMG submission 169106) | Sediment microbial communities from San Francisco Bay, California, United States - SF_Oct11_sed_USGS_21 | ecosystem: Environmental > Aquatic > Marine > Sediment | place: USA...
AGCTGAACTAAGCATGTTAAATCGGTCCGGTTTCATCCGGGACAAAGAGAAAAACTCTTATTCTGCACCGAGATCTGTAAGAATGAACAAAGGGATTGAAAATAGTTTATACTGAAAAAATTATCTGCCCGGCAACTCAGTAATGAACTGTTCCAGGTCTTCATGCGGAGGGATAAACCCGTAATGTACAAGGCCATCAATAATTCCCGCCGCATACGTTTTACGACTGAAGAACACCCGGACTTTTCCCTGCAGTGTTGCCAACTCCTCACTGTGATTACCTACCACCAGCCCGTTAGTGGCCCCCAGAATCATGTCCCTGTCATTCCCAGAGTCGCCGGCAACCATTACCTTCCTGGATGGAAATTCATACTTGTATTTCAGATAGTTAATGGCCTTACCCTTGGACGCGCGCTTAGGAAGTATATCAAGAAATTGGCCATGAGAATATATGACCTGGCATGATAATTTGCCTTCATCCAAGCTTTTATGAATCGCAGCAAGATAATCCGGCTTATCCTCCATATAATAGCTTATTTTGTGAGCCCGCTGCCCCTCGGCCTCCTGTGAGGTAAGGAAATCAAGCTCCTGCAGGGTTGCCTTGATCTGTTCCGGCCTCCATTTGTGAGATATATGCTGCTGCCACCCTTTGTCCATGCGCAGGTCAGGACCGTAATATATCTCCGTCCCCACTGAACAAATCAGGATGTCAGGCATCGGGATATCATATTCGGTCATCGCCTCCAGAGTAAGTTCCAGGCTCCTGCCTGTTGCAACTCCCCAGGCGATACTCTCCCGGTATTGGTCAAGCAGTTCCAGCAGATGGTTCATGCTGTCATTATCGCCTATCAGCGTATTGTCAATGTCAGTAATCATCAAGTACTTTGAGGATGTCAGGCGCTTGCCAAATGATGGCCGTTCAGGGAACTTATGATTCATTTTTTCTTCAGAAATCCCTTCTACCTCCAGCTCAGGAAAAGTCTCATGAATATACTGCATCAGCTTGTGGCAGTGTGATGCCCATGAGTAGTGATTACGAATACCGGTTATCCCGTTGTTGGAAAATTCATCCCACTTATCATCATTTATTAAAATGGACTTAATGGCAGCAGCTATTTCGGCTGATCTGCGGGCATCAACCAAAATACCGTTGCTGCAGTTTTTTACAATTTCCACCGGTCCCCCGTCATTGGTTGCCACTATTGGTAAGCCGCATGCAGAGGCTTCAATCAAGGTCAGGCCGAAGGGTTCCACCAGTGCCGGGTTTACAAAAATTCCCCTGCTTTCAGCACAAAGCCGGTACAACTCCGGCACCTCGGTTTCAAAATCATGTTTTTTGGGAATAGCGAGTTTGCCATACAGGTCATATTTGTCCATCTGCAAAAGCATATCGGTCAGGACATCGCGCTCATTTTCTTCCATTTCAGCTATGTTCTGACGGATACCGGCAAAAACAGCAAGATTGGCAATGGCCTGAAGTTCGGGATTTAAGCCGTATGCCTCGACCAGGCCGGTTATGTTTTTCCGATGGTCCGGCCTGCATATTGTAAAAATGAACGGTTTTTCCGGGTGGATCCAGAACCTCTGCAACTCTTTTAGCAGTGCAATCCTGGTCTGTTTTATTTCTTCGGGGATATGCTCTGAGTCCAACTGGTAGTTATAATAGGGGTAAAAGATCTCAAAATCAATTCCGGGAGGGATGACCTTATAATGGCCACTTTTAAAATTTTCATAAAGGCCATACTGTTTATCAATTTCCTGCTGGGTTGAGGTTATAATAAGTCCGGCTTTTTCGATAATTTTTTCTTCCTCGTGTATGCGTGTATCCATGGCATAGTGTTTGTTGATGCGCTGCAGGGTAAGTCCATCACCCAACAGTTTGTCACGTTTGTTGCGCCCCATGGAATGACCGGTAAAAATAAAAGGTGCGTCAAAAGCCTTGGCTAACTCTTTGGCAATATACCCGGCATCTGCATAATGACCGTGAAAGATGTCCGGTGTCCGTTGCTGTTTTTTAAAAAATTTAATTGTTTTATCGATAAACTCCTCAAGGTGAGGCCATAACAGTTCCTTGCGCAAATACTTACGGCCGCCGCACTGGATCCGCACGATACGGGCCTTCTCTGATAGAGGTTCTATCTCTCTGCTGTAGTCGGGAGAAACATCCTTGTCCTCGATCAGCCTGGTAACAAGGTCTACCTGTACGATGTCCTCACGTTGCGCGAGAGCCCGAGTCAATTCCAGCACATATTTGACCTGACCGCCGGTATCAGCATCACGCCCCATCTCCTGGGCGTGGCCGCGAATCAGGCCGTGCAGACTGAAGAGCTGTATATAAAGTCCTTTGCCAGACATGACAAAATAGTATCAATAAGTTAAGAGAATGTCCAGGCCTCCGCCGGAATTAGAAAAACTCTTCTTCCGGCTTATTCTTTTAGTTTTTATTTCAATACAAATTAGCCAGGTATGTATTAGTTGTCATCATAACGGCGAATGCGTTAGTATCAGTCCTGGGAACAAATTCAAACATCTGGTGCTGTTGAGCTTTTTCTATGAATTGCAACAAGACTGTAAACAAAGTGAGCCGTGATTGTATGCCCTTAATTTTTGGAGAGGTGCTTTTTGACTGTTTCCCGGATGGACGGGAAATACTTGGCGGTGCGCCATTCAATGTCGCCTGGAACCTGCAAGCTTTCGGAATGTCACCCTTGCTTGTCAGTAGGGTTGGAGACGATAGCCTTGGATGGCAGATCCAGGAAAAAATGAAGTCATGGGGCATGAACATCAACTGCCTCCAACTTGATCCCTCTTATCCGACCGGCAGGGTACGCATAGAACTGACCAACGGCGAACCACATTTTGAAATTCTACCGGACCAGGCGTATGATCATATCTCGCCCCTTACCGGAACCCTTCAACATGAACCACCGTTTCTCTATCACGGATCACTGGCACTCAGAAATAATAACAGCCGTTCCACCCTTGCGCTCCTGAAACGAGATTATCAATGCCCGGTCTTTGTTGACGTCAATTTGCGCGCACCCTGGTGGAATGCTGAACGTGTGCATACCCTTGCTGCAGATGCCACCTGGCTGAAACTGAATGAAGTGGAGCTGAACTCTCTTTTCCCAGGGCAGAAAAACCTTGAGCAGCGCTGCCGACAGATTCTGGAACGCTTTAATCTGGATACTCTATTTGTTACACTGGGAAAAAAGGGAGCAGTCGCTCTAAACCGTGACAATCTCTGGTCCGCAACAAAACCGCAGGAGAACATTCCCATTATGGATACGGTCGGCGCAGGTGATGCTTTTTCCTCTGTTCTGCTGCTCGGACTCATGAACGACTGGCCCCTGCACACTACCATGGAACGGGCCCAGGAATTTGCATCTGGAGTTGTTGGCCAGCGTGGTGCAATCAGCCATGATGAGAATTTCTATCAAACTTTAAGAAATAAGTGGAATCTGCAATGAAACTCCCAAAGACAAGCAGTCCGATTGATAAATTAAGAGCTTTTCTTCATGAACACAAAGACGATGCAGATCTTTTCTTGAATTCCCTGTGTGGCAGAGAACAACAGCTACTGTTGCGCACAGAAATTCAGGATATCTTTCTCAATACAACTGCTGAGAACAAATCATCAGCACTGGCTGTAAGTCCATTTAAGACAATCGTGCAATGGTGCCAGGAAGCAGCGATCCTGGAACCCTGGGCTTATTTTGCTCTAAGAATGAGGTCCGCCCGCTGGAAATACATACGGATCAACCTGAAAACCCTCGCCCTGGAAAACATAACTCCTGAACAGTTTTTATACTTCAAGGAGCAGCTTGTCTCCGGCAACAATTCTGAACATTATCCACTGGAGATTGATTTAGCTCCTTTCTCGCGGGAATTTTTCAAGCTTCAGGAGGAAAAATCCATCGGCCGCGGGCTCGAATTTCTTAACCGGAGGCTGTCGAGCGGACTCTTTGCAGAACTGGAAAGGGGCGACAACCGCCTCCTCCGTTTCCTCCAGGTACATCGTTACCGCGACCAACAACTGTTGTTGAACCAGGAGATTGAAAGCACCAATCAGCTCCGCGATGGACTGAGGGATGCCCTGCATCTCCTTCGAGACCAGGACGACAATACTGAATGGAAAGAACTGGAATCAGATCTTGAAAATCTTGGTTTTGAGCCGGGCTGGGGCCGTTGCGTTTCCATGATCAGAGATACAATGGGAAACCTGCTTGATATTCTGGAAGCTCCTTCACCCGCGGCCCTGGAAATCTTTCTCAGTCGTATCCCCATGATCTTTTCCATTGCAATAATCTCGCCGCACGGTTTTTTTGGCCAGGAAAATGTCCTTGGTCGCCCTGATACAGGCGGTCAGGTCGTTTATATCCTTGATCAGGTCAGGGCTCTGGAGAAGGAAATGCGGGACAGACTCTATGAACAGGGCCTGGTGGATATCGATCCCCGAATCATTGTCCTCACCAGACTTATACCTGAATCCGAAGGTAGTAACTGTCATGAACGTAAGGAAAACATTTCCCGAACTGAGAACAGTTATATCCTCAGGGTTCCGTTCCGCTCGAAAGACAATGAAGTTATTCCTCACTGGATATCCCGCTTTGAGATATGGCCTTACCTGGAGCGTTTTGCAGAGGATGCTGGCAGGGAGCTACTTGCCGAGTTGGACGGCAGGCCTGACCTGATCGTTGGGAATTATTCCGACGGCAACCTGGTCGCAACTCTCATTTCGCACAAGCTGGGTGTCACCCAGTGCAACATTGCCCATGCCTTGGAAAAGGCAAAATACCTATATTCGGATCTATACTGGCAGGATAATGAACCAAACTATCACTTCTCCTGCCAATTTACGGCTGATATCATTGCCATGAACGCAGCCGACTTCATTATCACCAGTACCTACCAGGAAATTGCGGGCACAGAGGAAAATCCCGGGCAGTATGAAAGCTACATGACATTCACAATGCCAAACCTTTACCGGGTTATCCATGGTATTGACGTCTATGACCCGAAATTCAACATTGTCTCACCAGGTGCTGACCCGCAAATATATTTCCCGGCCGAAGACAAAGAACACCGTTTCATTGAGCTGCACGAAGAAATTGACAGCCTGATATTCGGTGGTCATCGACCTGAAGAGAGCCGTGGCGTTCTTGCCGATCGATCAAAGCATATTATCCTGACCATAGCGCGGCTCGACCGGATAAAAAATCTTACAGGACTTGTCCGCCTTTTCGCAGTAAACCAGGATCTAAGAGACATGGCAAACCTACTTGTCATAGGCGGACACATCAATCCAGACCATTCAAATGATGCCGAGGAGGTGGAGCAGATCCATCAAATGCATCATTTATTTGAATCGTATGGTCTAGAGCACGATGTCCGCTGGCTTGGAATGCATCTGGATAAGCGGGCCTCGGGTGAATTATACCGCTGCGTTGCCGACCGAAAGGGCGTCTTTATCCAGCCAGCCCTTTTTGAAGCCTTCGGGCTGACAGTTATCGAAGCCATGGTATCGGGTCTGCCGACATTTGCGACCTGCTTTGGTGGGCCCATGGAAATCATTAAACACGGGATATCGGGATTCCATATCGATCCGAACAATGAAGATTCTATTTCGCAATTGCTTGTAGACTTTTTCGTCCAATGCAAAAAAGAGCCTGACTACTGGCATACAATAGCCCGTGGCGGCGTTATGCGGGTCTATGAAAAGTACACATGGAAACTCTATGCCGAGCGCATGATGACATTTGCCCGCATCTATGGTTTCTGGCGCTATGTGTCAAACCTGGAACGCATGGAAACAAAAAGATACCTGGAAATGTTCTACAGCCTGCAGTTCCGTCCCCTGGCAAAGCTTTTAGAGTCTCACTTATCCATGCAATAACCGAGAATGGCCCTCAAACTCATAACCAATACAGTGAAAGTTTTATAGTAACTCTATACTATTTCCAGGACGGCATCCTTCCATTAGAAATTTTGAAAATTTTTGACAAGCCTTTGCACAATTCATGAACTCTTGCCCCAAGACATTGATAATCATCGGCGGTGGACTGGCCGGCAGCGAGGCAGCCTGGCAGGCCGCCAGGCTTGGGTGCCGGGTTGTACTCTATGAAATGAAACCCCGGGTTTTCAGCCCTGCACACCATTCCCCCCTGTTGGCAGAACTGGTCTGCAGCAATTCACTGCGCTCCGATGCCGTAACTTCTGCTGTCGGACTTTTGAAAGAAGAAATGCGATGCCTGGGCTCACTCATCATTGCGGCCGCGGAACAGACAAGGGTGCCGGCCGGCAAGGCGCTGGCTGTTGACCGTGAAAAATTCGCTCAATATATTACCAAGAAAATAACGGCTAATAGTTTCATCACCATAGTCAGGGAAGAACTCCGGGAGCTCCCTGCCATCCTGCCGGAGGCTTCTGCAGTAATACTTGCCACCGGACCTCTTACCTCTGATGCTATGACATATTCGCTTGGCCAACTTACCGGTAAAGAGCATCTTGCCTTCTATGACGCCATAGCCCCTATTGTTGAAGCCGAATCACTTGACAGAAATATAATCTACCAGGCTTCACGCTATGATGCCGGGCCGGGCGATTATCTCAACTGTCCCATGGACAAATCACAGTATGAAGGTTTTATCACCGAACTGGCCCAGGCAGAAAAAGTACCGCTTAAAAGCTTTGAGAAACAGAAATATTTTGAGGGATGTCTGCCTATTGAGGTCATGCTGGACCGCGGGCCTGAGACACTGCGCTTTGGCCCCATGAAGCCGGTGGGCTTGATTAACCCCCGTACCGGCAGGGAAGCATACGCTGTGGTCCAGCTCCGCATGGAAAACAAAGAGGGTACCCAGTATAATATGGTGGGTTTCCAGACCAAGCTCACCTATAGCGAGCAGAAAAGGATTTTTAGAATGATTCCCGGCATGGAGCAGGCGGAATTCACCAGGCTTGGCTCTATTCACCGCAATACCTTCGTCTGCGGCCCTGAACTTTTGCTGCCAAGCCTGCAGGTAAAAAAACGGCCTGATCTTTTACTGGCCGGGCAGCTCTCAGGTGTTGAAGGCTATGTGGAATCAACTGCAATGGGGCTGCTTGCCGGCATAAACGGAGCCCGGCTTATAACAGGGGAAAAACCCGTTGTGCCGCCCCCCGAAACAGCGCTCGGTGCCCTTATCACACATCTGACAACAACAGATCCCAAGCGCTTTCAGCCATCCAATATTAATTTCGGCCTCTTTCCGAAGCTGCAACAGAAAATACCCAAAAAATTCCGCGGCGCAAAATATGCCGAAAGGGCACTGCAGGCCCTGAAACATTGGCAGACCCACACTATAGTGGCAGATTAGTTCCTTTTTTATAGAAAAAGAGAAACAATAAAATCTGCATCTCTTTTAAAAACTTAGGGACCGGGTCTTGCAATTTCAGTTATCCCCGGCCCAGGTGCCACCAGCTTATAGCGCAGCATTTCCTGGATAACCTCTACCAGGGGCAGCCCGACAACGTTGGAGTAGGAACCGTTTATCTTTTCTACAAGGACACCGCCCACCCCCTGGATACCATAAGCGCCTGCCTTGTCCAACGGTTCTCTGCTGGCTACATATGCAGCTGCAATTTCCTCTGAAAAAGAAGAAAAATAAACCTCTGTGGTCACCAACCGGCTGACAGACACCTGTTTTTTTACATTTGCCAGGCAAAAACCTGTATGTACAAGATGTTTCTGACCAGACAAGACAAGCAACACAGACAAAGCTTCCTCTGCATTTCCGGGCTTACCAAGGATCCGGCCTCCATGCACAACCACCGTGTCAGCTCCCAGGACCCAGGATGCAGGATTGCCGCAGGAAACTGCGCCGGCTTTATCAGAGCCGGCCCGCAATACAAAGTCCTCCGGTTTTTCCCCTGCCCGGGGTTTTTCCTCGACCTGGGCCGCGATGACCTCAAATTCAAGGCCAAGATCCTGCAGCAGGGTTTTCCGCCTCGGTGAGCCTGACGCCAGTATCAGCTTGCCGGTTGTCGTAAGAAGTCGCGAAATCACTGCTGCGGAAATTTGATTTTCAAGGACTGCTTGTCGCCCTCCCGAGCAATCTTGACCATGACGTTGACCTCCCCTGAACGTAAACCTAAAGAGAATTCCATCTCGCCCTTGTCTTCCTCTATATGAAGGATTGTTCGCATTATTTCAAAAACTTTATCCACAATTGCCACAACCGGAAGGGGCAGTTTTTCTTTGGAACCGTTTTTTATTGTAACTTTCAGCTCATCACCCCTTTTTTTAAAGGATAACTTTTCAGCTTTTTGGGTTATGGCATACATGATTGTCAGGGCAAGATACTTGATAGCATCCTCTTCAAGATCCTTTGATTCACCCCCGGTCATACTCTGCATTGCGGCTAGAAAATCCGTTTCCATATAGCAGTCGCACATCTCCTGCAGCTTCAAGTGATAGTTGAGCCTAATCTTTTCCATCCTGACCTCCATACTATAAAATTTTTTAGGTGGTTCTTAAGAATTTTCTGGTGAAGGCAACTGAGCAGTCTTTATACAATTTATTTAAAATTCAGTGTGTTACGTGATGCGAAATTGCGGACTGTCAGGGCCACCGGCCGCTATGAATTTCGTAATTTAGTGGAACAATCTGTTGCATTTAATAAATTGTCCACTCGGCTCAGAAAATCAGCTTCCTGCCTTAATTTGCAACACTTTTGCAATTCAAAAAACATTATATATTGTTTGCATTGCCCTTCAATCATGTTGGGGCCATTCTCTATCCTGCTCTTCTTCAACAAAATAGCAGAAGCGGTTCCACTCAAATTCCCTGAAGCTGACAGGACAACGAAGCTTCACCTTGCGCTCACTGACTCCAATCACTTCCCAGTCACCTTCCCTTGGCCCTCCGGCAATATGTATTTTCTGACCAACGTCCATGGGATACGGTTTGAATAAAATCACTGAATGTGTAGCCATATTCCCCATCCTCATGCTGCAAAATTAAATATTTACAGTGATACAGTAACTGAGGCAATGTAGTTTTTTTCTTTACGCCAACCACATCAAGCGTTGCCCTGCACTTGACAAATGTATATATAAATAGAATACACCAACAACCGGAAAAACATATTTTTTTCTTTGTTCTTTTAGAAAATTTTATCAAGAATCATGGTGCATGGTAATGGATAAACAGTGGTACCAATCTCTTGCAGAAGAGTCCATGGGGGGGCAGTTACTATCACAGGAGACCTGCCTGCAATTGCTGACAGACAGCAGAATTGAACTGCTTTCGCTGTTAGATGCAGCTTATGCGGTGCGCAAGCATTTTCACGGCAGGGAGGTAACCGTCCATATTATCAACAACGTAAGTAATGGTCGCTGTTCTGAAGATTGTAATTACTGCCCGCAGTCTAAAGGCAGCTCCGCCGAGATAGTTGCCTATACCGAAAAAACGGAGCAGGAGATAGTAGCCGAAGCAAAACAGGCATATGCAGCCGGGGCCCATCGTTATTGCATGGTATATGCAGGCAGGCGGCCAAGCAGGCAGAGAACGGAACGAATCGCTACCCTAGTAAAAACCATCAAGGCGCAATACCCAATTGAAGTCTGTGTCTCAGCCGGCATTATGGATGCTGCCAGCACCAGGCTTCTCAAAGAAGCCGGCCTCGACCGTTTGAACCATAACCTCAACACTGCAGCAGGCCGGTATGGGAAAATCTGCTCCACGCATACCTTTGCAGACCGGCTCAACACCTTAAAAGCTGCCCGCAAAGCTGGCCTGGAAATCTGTTCCGGTATTATTGCCGGCATGGGAGAAACAGCCGGGGAACTCATAGAATTAGCCCTGATGCTTCGTGACCTGGAGGCAAAATCTATCCCCATCAACTTTCTGCTGCCTATTGCTGGCAACAGGCTCAAAAATGTGCAGAACCTTTCTCCCGGGTATTGCTTAAGAATTCTCTGTCTTTTCCGCTTCCTTAATCCACAGGCAGAGATACGGACAGCAGCGGGCCGGGAATATCATCTTCGCTCGATGGAGGTCATGAGTCTCTACCCGGCAAATTCACTTTTCATGGACGGCTACCTCAACACCAGGGGCAAAAGCAGAAAGGACACCCTGCAGATGATCAGTGATGCCGGTTTCACCATTAAATCAGACATTTCTGCTGAAGAACTGCTGCTGCATGAAACTGCAGATGCAGGTGATGATGACCGTGCAATTCCAGACCTGAAATCAGATGCGGACCTGCATCCGGCAAGAAATTGAAGATTTGAAATGAGAAGGTTTCAAGGTTTCGAGGTTTCGATGGCAATTTTTTATTTTCAAGCGACTAGATCATCATGTGTCCATCGCGGCCCCAGCCATAGCCTCTTAGTAAGGCAGCGACAGCAGCAAGACCTGCGCCACGCCGATAAGAAACCCCAGAACAGCACCAACCATCTCAACAAACTTGAACTCCCGCCGCATGATTGAAAAAATAATTTCCTCCAGTTTATCACTGGAGAAAGCGGCAACCTTCTCTTCAACTATCCTGTGAACATCAAGCTCTTCTTCCAGTTCGTTGCTCAGCTTATCGATAAGTTCCTCGTTGAGGCCGCTTATCTGCTCAAGAAGAAAGCTTTTGATCTTTTCCGCCCTATCACCCGACATTAACATGGCCAGCATAGGAAAGGCATGCGGCAGGCGGGAGGCTAATCCCTCTTCCAGGCGCATGGCAATATGATTGAGAATTGCCTCAGAGGTTGCTTTCTCCTTGAGGTGGGCTGTCAGATCTTCAACCGAGACCAGTTCTTCTGAAACAACCTGGCCGAGCTTACGGCCAAAATCTTTCTGCCGCTTGGGAAAGACGCCCTGGATTGGGATAAAAAAAATTCTCACCTCATCTTTCGGGTGGAATAGCATCTTGATTGCAATATAATTGGTCAGCCATCCGATTAGCGCCCCAACCAGCGGCAACGTATAAATCAGCATCGTAAAACTCCAGCCCGTCTTGTGAAAATTGGAATTGGCGGATTAAAGCCTGCATAATCTGCCAGTGAAAGAATTTATATACTCTCCGGTGACAGCACATTCCCTTAAAGGTTCACACAGGCTAACAACTGAAACAGCACAAATGTAAAAATACAACCTTGCCTTGTAAACTGGAAAGCTTCCAGATTTTTCCCTCTGCATCATGCAAGACAAAATCCGGCGCAGGTTTGTTGATCTCCATCCTCTTGATTCTTTTCACCCCTGCAATTTTCTCGCATCCAGCAATAAATAACACTAAAAAAAGCACACTTAACAACAGGGCATTACCCCTTCTTTTTCTCTGCATCTGAAGCTCTCTTATTCTTATTTACATAACCGATCCCAGCTTTTAACTTGAAAAGAGCCCGGGAACTTTTTATTCTTATGCTTGATTAATAATTTGAAATCCTTTAAATATTTATGATTAGTCTTTTTTTTATTCATGTATAAAATAGGTTATTTTTCAAAGCAAATTTCAAAATATGATCCCGCCCCCA
>Ga0224503_10000542_pt1 | contig 11443 bp, 9 predicted proteins | sample SF_Oct11_sed_USG_2_FD_169106 | JGI IMG/M metagenome (GOLD analysis project Ga0224503, IMG submission 169106) | Sediment microbial communities from San Francisco Bay, California, United States - SF_Oct11_sed_USGS_21 | ecosystem: Environmental > Aquatic > Marine > Sediment | place: USA: California...
CATCATTGCCCCACTTCTCGCAACACTTGCCGCATGAGTTGCAGTTTTTCATTTGCCTAGAGTACAGGACACGATCGAAAAACACAGACGTTGGCATAAGACAGGGTTTGGGCGTTTCAGCGGGCTCCAGGGGGTGATTGAAGTGTGTGCGGGCTGTTAGCAAGAATCGCTTTTGGCCGTTAGCAGACGGTTGTTTCGAGCGTAATTCAGCGATCTGGACGTCAGCTTTCGGGAAAAGCTGACGTTCAATAGAATCGGCGCCCACGGGTGCGACGATAAGGGAGTTGCTTACGGTTGGCTGCCAATCTGGTAGATTTCTGCAGCCGGCCGTCGTCGCGACTGACGGAGATAGCCATTCCAGAGGAGGCATGCCCTTGACCATCAGCACTTTTGCGAGGACTCGATCGATTTGCCTCGCCCTTCTGCCCGCGATAATGCTGGCACTGCCGCTCGCTGCGGCTGACACACCGATCATCCAGCCGGGCGTGCCGGGCGAAGCGTCTCGCGAACTCGACGCCGACGAGGCGATCGCCATTGCCAACACCAGCTATTCGCCAGCGGATGCGCAATTCATGCACGACATGATCCCGCATCACCACCAGGCACTCGAGATGGCGGAACTCGTTGCGGATCGCACGAACCGTCCGGAGCTAATCGATGTGGCCGGGCGCATTAACGTCTCTCAGGGTGATGAAATCGAGTTCATGCAGCAATGGCTGCGCGAGCGCGGCGAGCACGTACCCGAGCCGACCGCCCACGACGCGATGCATATCTCGCACAAGATGGCGGGCATGGCCACACCGGAGCAGATGGCAGAACTCGCTGCATCAACGGGCACCGATTTCGACCGCCTGTTCCTGACGTTGATGATCACGCACCACGAGGGCGCAGTTACGATGGTCGAGGAACTGCTCGAGCAGCCGGGCGCGGCCTACGATCCGGTATTGTTCGAGTTCGTGACCGACGTCACCAACAGCCAGAGCACCGAGATCGAGCGCATGAATGTGCTGCTGGTGGGCCTGTCCTCCGATCCCCGCGCGGGGCTGGCTGCCGGCTTCGACGACGCTGGCCAGGCGATTTCGAACATGGAACTCGTGGCCTCGCTCGCCAAGCCGGCGGGTTTCTTCGACCCGAAAAACCCCGGCGCGCTGCCACCGATGCGGCTACAGGCGGAATCGGACGAGCCGGAAGACCCCGAGGCTGAGGAAGAGCCGGGCGAGGACGGCAAGGAAACCGAGGAGGAGGGCGAGGAGGAATACGAGCGCTACCCGCTGCTCAGTTTCTCCAATACCGACATGGCGTTCGCCAGCGACGTCCTTGTGGCCGGCAGCTATCACGGCTTCAATGTGTACCGGCTGCAGGATGGCGGTGTGCCCGAATTGATGAGCTCTATTGTCTGTCCGGGCGGGCAGGGCGATGTTTCCATCGTCGGTGATCTTCTCATCATGTCGGTAGAAGAGACTCGCGGACGGGTAGACTGCGGACTCCAGGGTATAAGCGAAGATGTCAGTGCGGAGCGCTTTCGCGGCATTCGCATTTTTGATATCAGCGACCTGACGCGGCCAATGCAGGTCGGCGCCGTGCAGACGTGCCGCGGCTCGCACACGCATTCCGTTGTGGCGGGGCCCGGTGATGACGGCAAGATTATTGTCTACAACTCCGGTACATCTTCGGTACGCGAGGAGGACGAACTCGAAGGCTGCGTCGACGAGTCGCCCGGCGACGACCGTACTGCGTTGTTTCGTATCGATATCGTCGAGATACCGGTCGACGATCCGGCGAAGGCGCGCATCGTCGATAGCCCGACTGTCTTCGCCGACCCGGAAACGGGCGTACTGGCCGGCCTCTGGCGCGGCGGCGACCATGGCGACGACACCCAGGAAACCTACCGGACCGACCAGTGCCACGACATCACGGTGTTTCCGGAGCGCAAGATTGCAGCCGGGGCTTGCTCCGGTAACGGTATTTTGTTCGACATCTCCGACCCGCTGAAGCCACAGCGTATCGACGAGGTCGTCGATCAGGGTTTCGCCTACTGGCACTCGGCGACGTTCAACAACGACGGCACCAAGGTCATATACACGGACGAGTGGGGCGGTGGCATGCGGCCGCGCTGCCGTGCCTACGACCCCCTCGACTGGGGTGCGGATGCTATCTACGACATCGTTGACGGGCAGCTGGAGGCTCGCGGCTACTACAAAATGCCGGCGCCGCAGGTCGACCAGGAGAATTGCGTTGCGCATAACGGCTCGATCATTCCCGTTCCTGGCCGTGACATCTTCGTACAGGCCTGGTACCAGGGCGGCATCTCGGTGATCGACTTCACCGATTCGGCCAGGCCGGTAGAGATCGCATTCTTTGATCGGGGGCCACTCGATGCCGAAGACCTGATTCTCGGTGGTTTCTGGTCGGCCTACTGGTACGGTGGCCGCATCTACGGTACGGAGATCGTCCGCGGACTCGATGTTCTGGCACTTCTGCCGAGCGAGCACCTGTCCGCAAACGAGATTGCGGCGGCCGAAATCGCCAACCAGGGTGATGTCTTCAACCCGCAACAGCAGTTTCGTGTGAGCTGGCCGGCCGAGCCCGTGGTGGCGCGGGCCTATCTCGATCAACTGAAGCGCGACAACGCACTGGAAGCGAACTACATCAATGATCTCTCAACGGCACTGGATCGCGCCGATGAGCAGCTAGGCGCCGGGACGCGCGATCGGGGGCTCGCCCGGACGCTCGAGCAACTCGCGTCGACGCTCGGTGAGGATACTGGCAGCGCGATTACCGCCGGGCGCCGGGTGGCACTCGCCGATACTCTGGACGGCATTGCCGCCCGCTTGCGCTGAATGTAGCCCTGACCCGATCGGGTGTGCGCCGGCTGTTCAGCCGCGCGCGATGGGCACGATGGTGTGGCCGCGGTGCTCCGTGCGCTGGTCAACAACGTAGGGCAGGACCTCGAAAATCTCGCCCGCCTCGTGCCGATGCTTCAGGTTTGTCCAGTACTCGGGCGTCAGCAGGTCGCCGTGATGCTCCAGGAACGCCTGCTTCGCATGCGCCTTGAAGCCGAGAAAGTCGATGAACTGTTCCGGGAAGATGTCATGCGGCCCCACGTAGAACCAGGCGCCGGGGCGCATCTCATCGATGTCGTCCCGCGGTTCGGGCATGCGCCGGAAGTTACAGTCGGTAACGAGGCATAGCTCGTCGTAGTCGTAGAAAATGACCCGCCCATGGCGCGAAACGCCGAAGTTCTTCAACAGCAGGTCGCCGGCGAAGATGTTGCTGAGTGCGAGATCCTTGATCGCCTGACCGTACTCGATCGCGGCGGCTGCGGCCTGTTCCTCGGTGGCGGTTTCGAGGTACAGGTTCAGCGGTATCATGCGGCGCTCGATGTAAGCATGCTCTATGACAAAGTCGCCGTCTTCTACGCGGCAGGTGGATCCGCATTCTTCGAGGAGGTCACTCAATAGCTCGGGCTCGAACCGCTCTCGAGGAAACCGCAGTTGCCTGAATTCCTGGGCATCGACGAGGCGTCCGGCACGGTCGCGCATGAACACGAGTTTGTACTTTTCCATGACGTCCGCGCGGCTGCCGGTCTTGGGGTAGTCGAACCTGTCCCGAATGACTTTGAATACGACGTCATAAGAGGGGAGGGTGAATACCTCCATGACCATTCCCTTGACGCCCTGTGCCCTGACCAACAAATCGTGCGAATTGCGCAAGTGCTCGAAGAACAGCCGATAACGCTCGGTCTTTCCCTGTTTGGCGCGTCCGAGCACGGTATAGATCTCGTCCATCCGCTTCCGCGGCATCAGCCGCTGCAGAAACCCCACGGTCGCGCCGACGTGTTCGAGGTCAACGTGAAAATACGAGCGTGTGAAACCGAACAGCATACTCACGTCATTGACGGAAAGTATTACAGCATCGACGAAGATGCCGTCATCGGAATTACGCAAGGCGATGACCAATGGCGATACCCAGTCGTCCCCGCCGATGCGTCCGACGATGAACGCGCGCGTCGCGCGATAGAACACCGGGACCAGTAGCTCGAGAATCTCCAGGTCCTGGTGCACGTTGCCTTCCTTGCAGTAGCCCTCGATTTCGGCCGCCACGAAGCGAATCGTCCGTTCGCGGTCCCGGTACGGTACCCGGAGGCTGAAGTCAGAAAGCACCTGGTCGATAACGAAGTGCAGCGCGCCGCGATTGTGATAGGTGCGCACGTCCTTTTCGTCGAGCGGTTTCTCGTCCAGCAGCACGTCTGCCGCAATGAACTCGACCCGCGGATCGACGCCGACGGTGTTGAATAAGCGTCGCGAGATTGAACTGAAGAATGTCTTGAAGAAGGCGTTGTCCGGGTACTCACGAATGAGTTCGGCATAGCGCTCCTTGACGGCGATCCAGAACGCCTTGCCGCTCTCGGATGCCTCGACGGTAGAGCCGAGTTCGCCCAGCGCGCGGTTAACGGCCTGGTCGTACAGCTCGATACGCGCGACGGCGTTCGAACGCCCCTGCTGCCAGTCGCGCTCCTCGAAACAACGCGCCGCCCGTTGCGTCAGCTCGCCGAAATCCGCGTTATAGCGCAGGAACGCATCGACGAGTTGTTGCGCTATCGCAGACTCTGCGGCGGGTGAGTGCGCCTCCTCGTCCATCCCTAACGACTTACATGTTGGAGATCAGGGCGTCGCCAAACTCGCTGCATTTGACCTTCTTCGCGCCTTCCATCAAGCGTGCGAAGTCATACGTAACCGTCTTTTTGCCGATGGTCGTATCCATGGCTTCGAGGAGGACGTCAGCCGCTTCCATCCAACCCATGTAGCGCAGCATCATTTCGCCGGAGAGGATCAGCGAACCCGGGTTCACGACATCTTTGTTCGCATACTTCGGCGCAGTGCCGTGCGTTGCCTCGAAAACCGAATGTCCGGTCATGTAGTTGATGTTGCCACCCGGCGCGATGCCGATTCCGCCCACCTGCGCGGCGAGCGCGTCAGACAGGTAATCGCCGTTCAGGTTCATCGTCGCAATAACGTCGAACTCCTTCGGACGGGTAAGAACCTGCTGCAGCGTAATATCGGCAATCGCGTCCTTCACGAGGACCTTTCCGGCGGCCAGCGCGGCCTCCTGTTCGGCATTTGCGGCTTCCTGTCCCTTCTCGACCATGGTGCGATCCCACTGGTCCCAGGTGTAGGTATGGTCGCCGAAGTCTCTCTCGGCAAGTTCGTAGCCCCAGTTGCGGAATGCACCCTCCGTGAACTTCATGATGTTGCCCTTGTGCACGAAGGTCAGGCTCTTGCGGCCGTTCGCGATGCAGTACTCGAGCGCCGCGCGGACGAGACGTTCGGTACCTTCCTGCGATATCGGCTTCAGGCCGACTCCGCAGCTCCCGGGGAAGCGAATCTTCTGGTACTCGGCCGGGAAATTTTCCTTGAGGAGGTCGAGGAATTTCGCATTGGCCTCCGAGCCGCGTTCGAATTCGATACCCGCGTAGATGTCTTCCGTATTCTCACGGAAGATCACCATGTCGACGCTGGCCGGATCGCGCACGGGCGACGGTACGCCCGTGAACCAGCGCACCGGGCGCAGGCAGACGTAAAGATCGAGCAACTGGCGCAGTGCCACGTTCAGGGAGCGAATACCGCCGCCGATCGGCGTCGTCAGCGGGCCCTTGATGGAGACGAGGTAGTCGCGACAGGCCGTGATCGTCTCGTCCGGGAGCCAGCTGCCGAAATTGTCGAACGATTTCTGGCCCGCGTAGATCTCCATCCAGTGAATCTTGCGCTTGCCGCCGTACGCCTTTTCGACCGCGGCATCCAGAACGCGTACGGTCGAGCGCCAGATGTCGGGACCCGTGCCGTCGCCCTCGATAAAGGGCACGATCGGATTATCCGGGACCTGCAGTTTGCCGTTGTCAATGGTGATCTTCGCACCGCCCTCGGGCGGTGTCGGTGCTGCGTCGGCCATAGTTCGCTCCGCTTGTTCTGGTTTTGTCGGGCCGCTCGGGAAGCGGCGGGGCGCATATTATGAGGGATTTGTTCGCCAGTCCCAAGGGGATTGCGGAAAATCACTAGTACACGTAGCGAAACTCGACAAACAGCTCGCGTCCCCGGCCGGGAAAATAACGGTAATTGCCGAAAGCATAGTCGGCACGATCCGCAACGTCCCTGTCGGCGGGCCGGGCGTAAAGGCAGCCGCCGAAGCCGCAGGGAGTGCCATCGTCACGCGTATTGCCGTCGAGCATACGATTGTCGTAGTCGTAGTGTACGTATTCCGCACGCAGGCCGAGGCCGAGCGTCAGGTCTTCGCCGACGCCGATGTCGCTTTGTATCTACGCAGCCAAACTGGCGCTGCCGACCCGGAAGTCATAGTGCAGGCCTTCCGGTCGGGTTTCGACCAGGAAACCGGAACCGTCCGCCGGCCCGAACTGGGTCTCCGTCAGGGCTACGTCGCTCCACTCCACGTCGATGCCGGCGACACCGGTATGTCGATCTGCAGCGATCGAAACCGCACTAATCACACCTGCGCTGACGTGGCTGTCTTCCTCGAGCGGTTGACCGGGGAGAAAATGTTGCAGGAACCGGGTCCGGTCAGCACGGGAGAGCGGATCGCGGTCATGTGCTCCTGGCCGCTGCCGCGGCTGATCCAGACGCCCGCAACGCGGGTCATGAGCTGATGGACGTGCTGGTGAAAGACGCTGTCGATGAGTGCGCCGTCAAGCAGCTCGATATTGCCCGGGTGGGTTAAACCGGATTGCCCACGCCGCCGGCCCGTAACCACGATCTCGCTGACTATGTCGTTTGCGGCGACCGTGGGCACGGCGCCGGACTCCGCGAGCATTATAATCACAGCCAGTTGAATCGGAACGAACAACGAGAGTCTCAATCGATGAATCAATTAATGCCGTTACGGCGTTTGGCGATCCTCTGTACCGCTTTGTCGCTTGCGACGGTGGCGAATGCCGGGGATATGGAACGGGCAACCGATGTTACGTCATCTGATCGGCTTCGAGTAGGACTCGTGCTGGGCGGCGGCGGCGCGCGCGGAGCCGCCCACATAGGCGTGTTGCGCGAACTCGAACGAATGCATATTCCCATCGACGCGATCGCCGGGACGAGCATGGGCGCGATTGTCGGGGGCCTGTACGCATCCGGAATGAGCGTCGACGAGCTCGAGAAGCTGGTCGCTGAGATGGACTGGGCGGATGCGATGTCCGATGAGCCCGAGCGCAGCGATCTGAGATTCCGGCGCAAGCAGGACGCAAAGAACTTTCCGGTCGACCTGGACATCGGGCTCGAGCACGGGCGATTCAAGTTACCGCTAGGCATGGTTCAGGGCCAGAAGCTCGATCTCATACTGCGTAACCTGACCCTGCCGGTATCGCAGGTCTCCGACTTCGATGATCTGCCGATCCCCTTCCGCGCGATCGCATCCGACATCGAAACGGGCGAGATGTACGTCATGCACAGCGGCGACCTCGCGCTTGCGATTCGGGCAAGCATGTCGGTGCCGGGCGTGCTCGCGCCGGTCAGCATTGACGGTCACCTGCTGGTCGACGGCGGCCTCGTCGGCAATCTCCCTGTCGACATCGTTCGTGACATGGGGGTCGATGTCGTTATCGCCGTGGACGTGGAGTTTCCCCTGTATACGCTTGATGAGCTGCGGTCGGCGATAACGGTCTCCGAGCAGATGCTGACGATACTCATCCGCAAGGAAACCCTGCGGCAGATCGAGAAGCTTGGTGAAGGTGACGTGCTGATCACGCCGAAACTCGGGACGTTCGGGTCGGCGAATTTCGGCGCTATCGTGGAGGCGATAGAGCCGGGCGCGAAGGCAGCCCGTGAGGCAGCGCCGCGGCTTGCGAGTCTGGCGACGGATGAGGCCGGCTTTGCCGCGTGGCAACGCGAGCGCGAGCAGCGTGAGCCCACCGCTGAGCGTCTCGCGTTCGTGCGCGTCGAACACGACAGCCGGCTGTCCGCGCGGGTTTTCGAATCCCGGCTGGGTGTTGCCGCAGGGGACCCGATCGATGCGACCGAACTCTCGGCGGAGGCCGCGCAGCTGCATGCACTGGATGTCTTCGAAAAAGTCAGTTACCGCCTCGTGGAAGAGGATGGCAAAACGGGCGTCGTATTCGACGCTCGCGCCAAGTCCTGGGGTCCGAGCTTCCTGAACTTCGGATTCACCCTGGAGGATGACTTCGAGGGCGCGACCAATTTTGATCTTCGCGCGCGACTAACCCGTCCTGCCGTCAACCGTTATGGCGGGGAGTGGCGTGCGGACCTGCGTCTCGGCACCGAACCGCGGTTGCTGACCGAGTTCTACCAGCCTCTGCGCTGGGACTCCCGTCTCTTCGTGGCGCCCTACATCGATTTCGACCAGTCGAATTTCAATGCATTTACCGATCAGGACATCGTCGCGCGATTGCGCGTTACCGAACTCACCGGCGGTTTCGACATCGGCGCTGAAATCGGTAATTCCGGTGAATTTCGGCTGGGCGCGTTCCGCGGCGGCGGCGAGGCGCGGGTCACGATCGGCGACCCTGTCGTACCGGATCCGGACTTCGAAACGGGTGGTCTTCGCGCACTCCTGAGGTTCGATTCTCTCGACAAGCCCTGGTTTCCGACCAGTGGTGTGCGCGCAGATCTCGAGTGGACGCAGTCACTCAGGGAACTGGGCGGGGACGATCGCTACGACATTATCGACATGTCCGTGGAAGCGGTGCGTTCGCGCGGCAAGTCAACCGTCGGTTTCGGCCTCGATTTTCAGACGACGCTAAGCTTCGACGGTGCGGTTCAGGACCTGTTTCGGCTCGGTGGATTTCACCGACTTTCCGGTTACGAGCGCGGTGCTATCAGCGGGCCACACGCGGCGGTCGCGAAGTTGCTGTACTACCGCCGCATAGGCGATTCGCCCGGCGGGTTGTTCGACGCACCCGTATACGTCGGCGCTTCGCTCGAAGCCGGCAACGTCTGGGAAAGCAGGTCCGACATGTCGATCGATTCCACGTTGCTGCACGGCAGCCTGTTCGTGGGCATCGACAGCTACGTCGGGCCGATGTTCTTCGCCGCCGGCATCGGCCAGGGTGGTCTGACGAACTTCTACCTGGTCATCGGGGCACCGCCGCCGCTGCGGTGACCTCATAAGTCCTAACAGGCCCTGGTTCCGGATCAACGATCGACTTTCTCGAGTACCTGTGCCGGCGCGTCCGACTTGCGGTAATAGCCATGACGCCGGGCCATGGATTCGAACACCTTGTCTCTCTCGGACTTGGTCGGATACCAGTGAAACCGCTCCCAGTCATCGCCGATCACGGTGCGGAACGTGTCCGTCGACGGTAACGTGACGCGAATACCGAAGCGGCGCTCGATACCCGCTTTGCCGGGGTCGACAAGGTTGTGGCGGTGGCAGTAGCTCATTCACGTCGTGCCTGAATACGCAGAAGGCGCGAGTATACCCAAACTGTTGAAGGAATCATCGGCGCTCGCCGCGATCGGAGGCGCCCTCGCGGTCTGCCCATCCGAGCAACTTGCGCGTCAGAAAAAGGTAAGGAGGCTTGACGATCCGCATCCATAGTCGCGACGGTAATGACGGCCTCGCCAGGATTCGCCGTTCCCGCCGCGTCAACTCGTCCGCGCAGTAGCTACGCTTGTGCTTCAACAGGTGACGCAGGTCATCGTAGGCGAGAATGCAGAACAGCCTGCCGCGGCCGGGCGCGTACCAGGCCAGCTGGAAGTCGAGGAAGGCCGGAAGTCCGTTCGCGACAACCAGGATATTGGGCTCCTTGGCAAGATCGTTGTGCACGACGCCGCGCGCGTGCAGTTGGCGCAATAGTCGCATTGCGCGCCTGAAATAATCCGGGTCCCGGGGCTTCGCATGATGCATCGGCGCGCCGTCGAGGTATTCCCGTTCCAGGCTGTCCCGGCCCACCCGGATAAGTCCGGGCACACCGTCGAGTCCGTCCAGTGCCGCGAGCACCCGCGCCTCTCGGCGCATGAGACCGTTAGCAAGCCAGCGCAGCGGCAAGGCGGCCGAGGCCGCATCGCGCACGATGCGCCGGCCGAAGTCGTCGGATTCGAGCCGAACTTCGCCAAATAGATCCTTTTTAAGCAGCTCCGACTCAAGCATCATGGTTGTGGGTTGTGACGGGAATCGCAGAGAATACCTCAGTACAGGATTACGGGATCCATAGTGAGTACCAAGTCCGACGGGCATAAACCCCGCAAGGAGCGATCGCGCGGGGACTCGACTGGCGAGTTTTTCAGCGTCGGCCAGCCGCTGCATGCCGTGCGCGCCGGCTACGTGCGACGTCAGGCCGACGATCTGCTTTACGACGCGGTCCTTGCAGGGCGCTACGCTCACGTGATCGCTCCCTGTCGCAGCGGCAAGTCCAGCCTGGTTGCAGCCACCGCTGCGCGACTTGAAGCCAAGGGATTCAAGGTCGCCGTGCTCGACCTCGGCCAGATCGGTGAGCGTGATGCCGGAACGGACGCTGGTCGCTGGTATTACAGCGTTGCTTACCGGATCCTGCGGCAGCTGCGAATTCGTTATGACCTGCAGTCCTGGTGGCAGGACAAGTCGGTGCTCGGCAACTGTCAGCGGCTGCTCGAGTTCTATAACGAGATCGTGCTGGGCTCCGTCCAGGAGCGCATCGTGATCTTCGTCGACGAGATCCAGCGCGTCGGCGAGAATTCCATTGGCACGGAATTGCTGGCCAGCATCCGCGCAGCGCATAAAGGGCGGGCAACGGACCCCGAGTTCGCGCGACTGACCTTCGTATTGCTTGGTGAGTGCGATCCGGTAAGCCTGATCGATGAGCCCGAGCTGTCGCCGTTCAACGTCACGCAGCCGATTCAGCTCGACGACTTTTCGCGGGACAACCTCCGGCTTTTTGCAACCGAACTGAACCTGACGGCCGAACAAGCACAGCAGGCGCTGGACCGTATCTATTACTGGACGAAGGGCCAGCCGTATCTCACGCAGAAACTCGCGCGAGCAATATCGCGCGAGCAGATGGAAGATGAAATCGATGAGCACGTCGATCGAATCGTCAGGCAGCAGTTCCTGGGTCGCGCGGCACTGCGAACCGAACCTCACCTAAGCCATATCCATCGACAGGTAGTGCAAGATGGAAAGCAGAGCGAGGAGCTGCTGAATCTTTATGGCCGGTTACGCAAGGGAGTTCCCGTTGCCACCGACCTGGGTTCACGCCTGCAGCGCCGTCTCATGGCGGTTGGTTTGCTCAGCGTTGACGAAGAGGGCGAGTTACAAGTTCGGAATCGTGTCTATGAGGCGGTTTTCACCGCACGCTGGGCCAACGAAAACCTGCACGTGCGACTCAAGGCGCCGCTCATGGCACTGGCCGCCATATTCCTGGTGATTGCGATTCCCTTCGTCTATACGCAGTGGTTGCCATTGGTCTACGTCGGGACGCTGACATCCGAGGCGGTAGAGCTCGAATCGG
>Ga0224503_10000543_pt1 | contig 11433 bp, 9 predicted proteins | sample SF_Oct11_sed_USG_2_FD_169106 | JGI IMG/M metagenome (GOLD analysis project Ga0224503, IMG submission 169106) | Sediment microbial communities from San Francisco Bay, California, United States - SF_Oct11_sed_USGS_21 | ecosystem: Environmental > Aquatic > Marine > Sediment | place: USA: California...
AAAACAACAGCCACTTTTAAATTATCGGCCTTTTTGCTTAAAGCATTAGTTAATCTTGTAAAACCCCTCATTAACATTCTCATGGTTAAGTTCTACCTTTCCACATAGGAACTTGATATTTTTGACATATTTGGATTTCCACAACGTTCCGACAGGAAAGGCAGACTTAGAAATTGGGCAAAAAGGGGGGTCTTGCAAAGGTCTAAACTTTAAGGAAACGACATGATTATAGAATAACGGGGAAAGAGCATCTCTCCCCGTTATTCCGTATGATAGGATTAAGCGATTCCAAGCTTAAATTTAAGGGATTTCAGTGTATTTTTCATCAGCATGGTGATGGTCATGGGGCCAACACCTCCGGGTACCGGAGTGATCCAGCCGGCGATCTCTTTGGCAGCATCAAAGTCGACATCTCCACTTAAAATCGCGATCTTTTTGCCGGTCTTCTCACTGATCTTTTCTCCGATCCTGTTGACACCGACATCAATTACGCAGGAACCCGGTTTGATCCATTCCGGTTTTACCAGACCCGGAACCCCGGCGGCCACAATCAGAATGTCTGCACGCTGACAATGTGACGCCAGATCTTTTGTGCCTGTGTGAACGATGGTTACGGTCGAATTGGCACCGACGCCCTTCTGGAGCATCATATTGGCAATGGGTTTACCCACAATATTTGAACGGCCGACCACCACAACTTCAGCTCCTTTTGTTTCAACACCGGCACGAACAATCATCTCCTGTATACCGGCAGGGGTACAGGGCGGAAATTTAAGCTCACCGCCGCCAATCATGAGTCGTCCCACATTGACCGGATGAAATCCATCCACATCTTTGTCAGGATCTATGGCGTTTAACACCTTCTTTTCATCAACATGCTTGGGCAGGGGCAGCTGCACAAGAATGCCGTTGATGGTCTCGTCCTTGTTATACTTGTCAATTAAACCTAACAGCGCGTCTTCGGAAAGATCTTCGGACTGGCTGTCTTGTATCTCATGAAAACCGACGCGGTGGGCTGTTTTAATTTTTAGCGTCACGTATGACATGGAGGCGGGGTTTTCACCCACCAAAATGGTTACAAGGCCGGGCACAACGCCGTGTTTCTCCTTGATTTCCGCCACTTCTGCTGTAATTTCTTCGAGAATCTGTTCACGAATCTCGGTTCCCTTAATTAGTTTTGCTGCCATTTTTAATCTCCTTTCCCCAAAAGTTTAAAATTTTGATACAAACCTTTTGATATTCGGCTTCCGTTGTTTGTGTTTTAGTCTGTTAATGGATGCTTAGAAATTATTTAAATGCGGTATTTATTCCATAAATTCAAAAAAGCTAAAGGCATGATCAATAACAAAACGACACGTTTTATTAATCTAATAAAATCATAATGTCAAGAAGTCTCGTCATTTGATTTTGATAATGGCATCACGCTTCTTACAGAAAAACCATTGTATCGAGAAATCAAATTATCTATTGTCTTATTTCTCATTTTATTATATCGGATTTCATTAATTTGTAAGAAATTTCAACATTTTTTTTACGTTACCATCCATTTTATTACTCAAAAAGGAGGAAACTGTGATGATCAAAAGAATCTCTATGTTTTTCTGGGCCATTGTTATTGGAATAACCCTGACAGCGACGAGCGCGCTCAGTGCAGAAGCAAAACCAACCAAACTGACCTTCAGTATTTTTTTCCCGCCGACCCATGGGCAGACAAAAGCTGCAATGGACTGGGCCAAAGAAGTTGAAAAGCTCACCGACAATAAGGTGCAGATCACCGTTTTTCCGGGTGGAACCCTTACAAAAGCACCCCAATGCTATAGCGGCACCGTCAAAGGAATATCGGATTTGGGCTTCAGCCTTTTTGCGTATACCCGTGGACGTTTTCCGGTCATGGCCGCAGTTGACCTTCCCATGGGTTATCCCAATGGAAAAGTTGCCAGCAGGGTGGCCCAGGAGTTCGCAAAGACCTTTAAGCCCAAAGAGTTAAGTGACGTAAAAGTGCTTTATCTCCATGCTCATGGCCCCGGCCTTTTGCATACCAAGAAACCGGTCAAAAAACTCGAAGATATAAAAGGCATGAAGATCAGGGCCACCGGATTGAGTGCTAAAATTGTAAAGGCCCTCGGCGGAGTTCCTGTGGCCATGCCCCAGGGCGGCACCTATGAAGCCCTTAAAAAGGGCGTTGTCGAAGGGACGTTCGGCCCGTTTGAGGTTTTGAAGGGATGGAAACAGGCCGAAGTTATCAAATATACCACCGAATGTTACAGCGTCGGTTACACCACCACCTTCTTTGTTGTCATGAATCTGGATAAGTGGAACGCACTTCCAGCTGATATAAAGAAAATTTTCGATGAGGTGAGCGACAAATATACCGATGTTCACGGTAAGGTATGGGACAGCACCGATCAAGAAGGCAAAAAATATACACAAAGTCTTGGCAACGAGATTATATCACTGTCTGATGAAGAGAGTGCCAGGTGGCGAAAAGCTGTCGAACCCGTCATCAACGATTATATCGCAAATACTCCTGACGGGGATAAGCACATTAAGAAAATAAAAGAGTTGATGAAAAAATGTTCGAAATAGGTCGATGATTTTCCGGGTTGTCCTGGCCAGACATGAATGGCCATGGACAACCCTTTTTTTCGATCTTGAAAACCTGGTCCTTTGAGATAGGTCAGAGTTAAGCGGCTCTGCAAGAAGGTACGGTGCGATAGTTTGAAGTGAACTAAAGTTTAAAGTGAGCTAAAGTTAAGGAATTCTGACAATTATATAAAATCAGTGGCTTCCGGCTCGTAGAGCCTACAGCTCGGAGAGAGCGGAGCGACTCCACAACTTCCCCGTTTAATACGGGATAAATAGGCACTTTTAACTTATCTGACTATTAGGCAAACAGCCCCTTTCAGAGGCAAACCAAAGCATATCCCTCTGGATCAGGATTATTTACTTTTGAACCGATGTCGAGCCTTAATCACTCAATAAATATTTAGCAAAATGCACATTTTTGAAAAATTGGGCCACGCTCTGGCAAAAAAAATGTACTGGGTTGCAGGAATGGCCATTGTTGCCATGATGTTATTGACCTGCGCAGATGTTGTTTTACGTTATTTTCGCAAACCAATTCCCGGTACGTATGAACTGGTCTGTTTTCTGGGAGCCGTCGCCGTCTCTTTTGCCATGGCCCATACATCTATAGAAAAAGGACATGTATCGGTGAGTTTTATTGTCAGTCTTTTCCCTTCGAGGCTTCAAATGCTCATTGAATGTATCACCAGCTGCTTTGGATTGTTCCTTTTTGCACTCATTGCATGGCAGTCCATCATTTATGCCCATGATCTTTACGCTTCACATGAGGTTTCACTAACATTGGAGCTCCCCTTTTATCCATTTGTGTATGGCATCGGTTTTTCTGCGGCAGTCGTTTGTCTTATACTTTTATCAGATTTAATCAAAAATGTTTTGAAGATCATAGAGAAATGAGCCTGTCAACTACTGGAATCATCGGGATTATCATCCTGATTGTCCTTTTGTACTCGAAAATGCCTGTGGGTTTTGCCATGGGTTTTCTGGGACTTATCGGATTCAGCTATGTGGTGAATATTGATGCAGGATTGAACCTTTTGGCCCGGGATGTCTGGGATGTTTTTTCCTCCTATAATTTGACCGTTATTCCCCTTTTTGTATTTATGGGCCAGATTGCCTTTCACGCCGGCATCAGCCGAAGGCTGTATGATTCAGCCTATGTGCTGCTGGGGCATCGGCGCGGGGGTCTGGCCATGACAACCGTGGGTGCCTGCGCCGCTTTTTCCGCCATATGTGGCTCAACCAATGCAACAGCGGCCACCATGGCCACGGTTGCCCTTCCTGAAATGAAAAGATATGGATACGATATGGGCCTTGCCACAGGTACCGTGGCTGCGGCTGGCAGTCTGGGTATTCTTATACCTCCCAGTGTGATTTTCATCGTCTACGGCATTCTCACCGAGCAGTCCATTGGAAAACTTTTCGCAGCCGGTATCCTGCCCGGTATTCTCCTTTGCCTTCTTTTTCTTTTGACCATTCATCTTCGTGTCATGAAAAACCCCTCTCTGGCCCCCCCGGGTCCCAAGAGCAACATTCGTGAAAAATTCAGGTCCTTTGCCGGCATTCTCGAAACCCTGCTATTGTTTGCACTGGTCATGGGCGGAATTTTTTTTGGGATATTCACTCCCACCGAGGCTGCGGCAATCGGGGCTTTTATGACCCTTCTTATCGCCATAATCAGGGGGCAACTTCACTGGAAAGGGTTTATTCAATCTCTTGCAGATACGACCAAAATCAGTTGTATGATCATGGTGATCGTTACCGGTGCGGTGATATTCGGTCATTTTATGGCCATTACCCGGATACCGTATATACTTGCAGATTACGTAAGTTCTCTTCCGCTTCCGCCCCATGCGATTATCGGCGTGATCATTTTTGTCTATCTTATCGGGGGCTGTTTTATGGATGCACTGGCCATGATCATGCTGACCATCCCCATATTTTTTCCGGTGGTTCAAACCCTCGGGTTTGATCCGATCTGGTTCGGTGTGGTCATTGTTCTTATCACGGAAATGGGTGTGATTACACCGCCTGTGGGTATTAATGTCTATGTGGTCTATGGTGTGGCAAGGGATGTCCCCCTTGAGAAAATCTTCAGGGGAGTTTTCCCCATGCTCATATCTTTGCTTGTGTGCAATCTGCTCCTCATTTTGTTTCCCCAGATCGCCCTCTGGCTGCCAAGCCTCATGCGGTGAAATAAACCCGGGGTAAGCAGTACAGGATAAGAATTGGTTGAATGGTCGAGTGGCTAAAGGTTCAGGGTTCAGGGTTCAGGGTTCAGCATAGCCAACTTCCCCAATTAAGATAGAACCTATCTCAAAAATAAGATTAGGGTTCAACAAAAAGCAAGTTGAGCTTTGCGAAATCCCGAGAATCGGGGGCGTGAAGCGGTGAAAAAGCGGAGCATACACGTAGTATGTGAGCATTTTGAACCGTTTCGCAACGCAGCCATGGGCAGTTAGATTTTTTTTGAGATAGGTTCTAAACAGAAAAAGGAACCATCTTTAGCCCTGCGGTTTCATCCAGACCAAGCATAATGTTCATATTTTGTACAGCCTGTCCCGCTGCGCCTTTGACCAGGTTGTCGATGGCCGAAATCAGGATGAGACGCTGGTTCCGTTCATCCAGCTTAAATCCGATGTCGCAATAATTGGTGCCGCGAACATTCCGGGTGTCAGGCAATCGGTTTTCTGTACAGATACGAACAAACGGACGTCCGGAATAAAATGTGGTGAGACAGTCTTCAATATCTTTGTGGCCAATACCCTTTACAGGAGTGGTATATAAGGTGGTAAGTATTCCCCGGGACATGGGAACAAGGTGGGGAACAAACGTAAGATTCACAGGCTGACCGGATTCAATGGTCAGCACCTCCTCCATCTCGGGGTTGTGCCGGTGATCTGCTACCTTATAGGCCCTAAACGATTCGTTTACCTCACAAAAGTGCGTTGTCAGGGATAGGCTGCGGCCGGCGCCGGTGACGCCGGATTTTGAATCGGCAACAATGGCATGGGGTTCAATAAAATTTCGCTTCAATAACGGCAACAGAGGCAAAAGTACACTGGTGGGATAACATCCGGGAGCACCTACCAGAGTTGTATTCTTAATCTTTTCGAAATAGACTTCGCAGAGTCCATATACTGCTTTTTCAAGCAGATCTTTTGCCGTATGCTGCTGATAATGCGCTTCATAGGTTGTTGGGTTTTTGAATCTAAAATCAGCCGAAAGGTCGATAACCTTTTTGCCCCGAGAAATAAGCTCGGGCACAATCTCCATGGGAATCTTGTGTGGAAGCGCGGTAAATACAACTTCCGCGTTGTCACAAATTTTATCTATGGCCAGGGCCTCACACACCAGATTCACAGAACCTGTCATCGAGGGAAAAATCTCGTCAAACTTTACACCGGCATACTGGCGGGACGTCAGGATGGTCAACTCGATGTCGGGATGACCGCAAAGAATCCGCACAAGCTCTGCCCCGGCATAACCGGTTGCACCTATTATACCTACCCGTGTCATAACGTCCCCCATTTTTTATTGATGATCATTGTCTCCGACCCGTATAGTCTGCGACCCGGAGGGATTGAAGATTTAAAATAATAGTCTATCATCCAAATTATCAGTTTTGAATGATCAAGGTCCAGGATAAAAATACTTAAAACTCGAAATAGTTTAGTCCTTTGAAACAGATCGATTTCATTGGTCTTCGCTTTCAGCTTCGACCCAACAAGAAGGAGCTTCAGGTATGATTAAATTTTTGACTGGAAGCTGTCTGAGTGGATTAGGGATCGTTTTGAAAGAACCATATTCGATTTTACTTTGTGGATGAAACCCACTGTTAAAGCAAAAACCTTTATGAATAGCCCGGGCAGGTTCTTTCATTACGAGCCCTTATTCACGAGTTCTTTCAGCAAAAATTTAATTATACCTGAAGCGGTAACGTTTTCAAAGGGCGAAAGTATTACAAAAATCCAACATTGAATTTTAGCCCCCCAGATAGGCCTGCTTGACTTCGGGATTTGCAAGCAACGCTTCAGAACGTCCTTCCAAAACCAGATTGCCGCTTTCGAGCACATAGCCGCGCTGCGCAAATTGAAGCGCCATCCGGGCATTCTGCTCCACAAGTAGAATGGTGGTTCCTTCCTCGTTGAGTTGTTTAAGCGCATTAAAGACATTCAGCATGAGTAAAGGTGCAAGACCCATCGAAGGCTCGTCCAGGAGCATAATCCTTCTTCCGCTCATAAACGCCCTTCCGATGGCAAGCATCTGTTGCTCTCCGCCGCTCAGTGTTCCTGATTTCTGAGTTTTGCGCTCTTCAAGGCGCGGGAAAATACTGAATACTCTCTCGAGATCCTCCTGGATCTTTTCTTTGTCTTTTCTGGCAAAGGTCGCCAGGCTGAGATTTTCCATTATCGTCAGGTTGCCGAAAAGTCGCCTCCCTTCGGGAACATGAGAAATTCCGAATTTGCTCACCACCTTGTCCGCAGGGTATTGAAGCAGGTCATTGCCCATGAAGGTCATTGTTGTCCCTTCTTCCACCGGAACCAATCTTGAAATTGCTCTCAGCGTTGTACTCTTGCCGGCCCCATTGGCACCGATGATGCACACAATTTCGCCGTCATCGATCTGAAAATCAATGCCGTGAAGCGCGCGAATATTACCGTATGAAACTTTAAGGTTTTCCACTGACAACAACATTAGAGCACCACCTCTTTGCCCAGATAAGCATCAATGACTTTGGGGTCGTTTTGAATTTCTTCCGGTGTGCCCTCGGCAATAACCCGACCAAAGTCAAGGGTCTGGATCATCGTGCACAGCTCCATAACCATCTTCAACCTGTGTTCGATGAGAAAAATGGCCAGGCCCAGCTTTCGGTGCACATGCCTGATGATCTCCATCATCTGAATCAACTCTTCCGGATTCATTCCGGCGGTGGGTTCATCCAGAAACAGTATTTTGGGTTCTATCGCCAGGGCCCGTGCCATCTCAACCCTTCGCTGATCACCGTAAGGCAGATTAATTACGACCTGATCTGCAATGTGGTCGACGCCGACAATTTTCAAAAGGTCGTGGGATTTCGCCTCGATTTTAGCTTCTTCCCTTTGCCGCTTGGGTGTACCGAAAAAGGCCCCGATCAGACCATAGGTTATCTTAGAGTAACACGCCATCTTTACGTGCTCAAGGACGGTCATATGCCGCCAGAGTTGTAAGTTTTGGAAGGTTCTGGCAATGCCCATGTGGGCGATCCGGTGAGGCTCGAGGCCGGTAATTCTTTTGCTTTCCAGATAGATGTCCCCTTCAGTGGGTTTATAAATGCCGGTGATAAGGTTGAAAATCGTGGTTTTGCCTGCTCCGTTGGGTCCGATGAGACCTCTGATCTGACCGGGTTCTACGCTTAGATCGAAGTTGTTGACGGCCCGAAGACCCCCAAAGTCGTGGCTCATTTTATCAACACGAAGCAGTGACATTCTATACCTCTTTTTCCTGCTTGTTTTTTGGTTTTATAAGTTTCTTAACGTCAAATTCTTTAAAGGCGACGAGGCCGGTTGGACGATAAATCATCACCAAAATGAGCAAAAGGGGAATAATAATCCACTTAAAGATCTCCAGCGGACGAAGGGCTTCACCGAGCATGCTCAGGCTTACTGCACCCACAATCGAGCCGTAAACGGAATTCAACCCGCCAAAGTAGACCATTGCCAAAACCTCGGCAAGTTTCTGAAGACCGAACGTCCCCGGATTGACATACCTTAATACATGGGCAAAAAGCCCTCCGGCCACACCGGCCCAGAAAGCCGAAAACAAAAATGCTACGATTTTTGTTTTTTTGGTGTTAACGGTCATGGCATTGGCTGCCATTTCGTCGTCGCGTACTGCATTCAGCGCTTTTCCCAGGGTAGAACGAACAAAATTGTTAATGATCCACACACAGGCAACGGTCCACAAAAAAACCGTGGGGAGATTGGCATAATTCGGCTGACTGCTTAAACCCCGGGGGCCGCCAACGATCTCCAAATTCTCTATCATGCTTTTCACGATAAACATAAATGCCAGAGATATGATCGCCAGATAGTCACCCCTGGTCCTGAACGAGGGAATCGCGATTGCAAGGGCGCCTACGGCCGCGACTAAACCGCCGACGATCAACGCAATGGGAAACAGATACGGGCCCAAAGCGGCGGGAAGAAGTGCAGGCCCGAAAAGTTTGTCCTTAGCGAACAGGAGCACCGTAAACACCGAGGCTGCATAAGCCCCCAGTGCCATAAAGGCGGGATGGGAGCAGGAAAATTCTCCCATGTATCCGTTAACCACGTTTAAGCTCAACGTCACCATAATGGCGATCATGGTCAATTTTAGCGTCAAAACCCGGTAGGCACTGATATCAGACCATAGATGCAAAATCGCATACAGAAATCCAAGATGAACACCTACCGAAATTATCGTGGGAAATTTGAAAAGCCAGGCGACCAGGCGATTTGCAACCGGTGCACTCAACCGGGCGACGGCGCCGATGGGCAACGCATATATCAGCAGCACGAATATCAGAACGCTGGGAATCAACAAGGGCTTTTTGAGCATGATAACAAAGCCGAAAAGTACCGGAATTTTGGGCAGCCTGACAATATCGGCCAACGCGTCACCCAAATAATGTTCGAGCACTACCGCGATCAGTGCGCCAAGCAGCCAACCCAGCAAAGGTACCTGTGAAAATGAATTCCGTAACTTTGTAAAAATCATCTTTTCTTTTTTAGTATAACGCGCCGGTTATTTTCTTCATGAACAACCTTAATTGGTCGTAAACAAAATGAAAGTTTTTATTTTTGGTTCTTCTCCCGATTATCTGGAAGAAAGGGTTAAAGGATTCTTGGATTCAAGGGTTCGAGTTTTTGTTTTCTAATGTTTTTGTTACCTTATAAACCGCCAAACATTGTTGAAAGAACTTTTGCCAAACCTTTAATTCTTTATTTTGTCCTGAAAAACCTGGTCCTTCCCCGCATGGCGGGATCTTCGATGGGCCTTGCCTGTCCCGCGTTGCGGGGGTCAGAGTTCTTTGGCTCTGCCGAGAAAACTTTTACAAGTGTCTAAAGTGAGCTAAAGTTAAGGAATTCTGCTAATTATAGAAAACCAGCGGAGCGGAGCGACTCCTGAACTTTAGGCACTTTAGATCACTTTAGTCACTTCACACTTATCGGTTTTGGCAAACAAGCCCCTTCCAGGGGCAACCCAAAGCCTGGCCCCTCGACCCCTTGAATCCTCTTGCGATCATCAACTTCTTTTACAGATGATCCTTATTTAATACACACCTATAGTCTCAGACGTGCGCTGTAAGGCTCTCCAAAAAACCCGTGAGGCCTGAACGTCAAAATGAGAAGAATGATTGAATAGGCGATAAAATCACGGAGGGTCGAAGGGAATATCATGGCCACAAATATTTCAATGAAGCCCAGCAGGAACCCGGCCATACAAGCCCCTAAAATAGAACCTCTCCCTCCTAAAATGGCGGCCACAAAAGCCTTCCAACCGAACACAATGCCCATGTAGGGATCGAGAACCGGGTAGGCAATCCCGAAAAGTATCCCGGCAGCAGCAGCCAGGGCCGAACCAATGGCAAACGTCATGGCGGCAATGGTGTTAATCGACACCCCCATCAAAGGCACCACAACATAATCAAAGGCCATGGCCCGCATGGCCATTCCCCACTTGGTCCGTCTCACAAACTGGTGCAGAGCCAGCATAAGCATCAGGGAGACGGCCACAATCATAATCTTCTTATTGGTGACATAAACGCCGCCAATGTTATATGTCGTGGATTCGATCAGAGATGGAAATCGGACTCTTTTGGCGCCCAAGAGAGCCAGGTTTCCGGTCTCGAGAATGATACCGATCATCAACCCGGTGATTGCCGCCGAAGCTCTCGGTGCTTCCCGCAAAGGTCGATAACCGAGCCTTTCGACCAGCATGCCCATAAAAGAGGTCAAGAACATGGAAATGATAATGGTCAACACCAAGATCAACCAGTTGGGCAGCGCGATTGCACCGAAAGACGCCAGTGCCGTTACTCCGGTTGCAACGCCAAAACCGATATAAGCCCCGACCATGAAAATATCACCGTGGGCAAAATTGAAAAGCATCAATATGCCGTATACCATGGAGTATCCCAGCGCAATCAATGCATAAAAGCTACCCCATTGCAGTGCATTTATCAGGTTTTGGAAGAAATACGTCATCTATAATTATTCCTTTTCTTTTAAAAAAAAGCGGGCTCAGAGCGCATTGCCCTGGCCCGCCCTTTTTTTAAGAAAAAACTATAATACCAGCATCGGGCTAAAATAATCTATCAGACCAAATAGTTAATAAAACAAATCATGGCCGTTAGAACCTGCCGTTTCACCAAAACTTAAGATTGGAAAAAGCGACGCTTTAAAGCAGTTCATTACCAATTGTCAAGTGTTTTCGAGTTGGCCGTTGACCATTGGAAATTAGATATTTCACCTCGACAAAATGTTGTCGATGATTCTTTAATAAGGGCTTACACTTAAGGGCAAACAGATTTAAAAAACTCGTATTCACCTTTATCGCTGATCTTCACGATAACAGCACATTTTATGGGATCACCATTTTCGGTAAATGTCATCTTGCCGGTAATACCGTTAAATTCTTTAATCTTGGCCATGGCATCCCGAACACTTTGGCGGTCCTTTTCTATGTTGCCTGTAATTTTGTCCATAGACTGGATGGCCGCCTGAACAATGCCCAAGGCATCCCAGGTCAACGCACCAACATCATCCGGCACATATCCGTATTTTTTGTTATAGCGATCAATAAAAGCCTTGGTTGCCCCTTTTGCAC
>Ga0224503_10000551_pt1 | contig 11372 bp, 9 predicted proteins | sample SF_Oct11_sed_USG_2_FD_169106 | JGI IMG/M metagenome (GOLD analysis project Ga0224503, IMG submission 169106) | Sediment microbial communities from San Francisco Bay, California, United States - SF_Oct11_sed_USGS_21 | ecosystem: Environmental > Aquatic > Marine > Sediment | place: USA: California...
AATTCCAGGCCGTAAAAATCCATCACCTCCTGGTGCCTCAGATTAAAAGTGGAGACTTTCTCACTGTTCATCTCCCTAGCTTCGTACCGGCCCTCATATGTCAATTGCGCCTCAGCTATGTCGGAGCGTAAGATACTAGTCATGGTTGCTACCTCCCTGGATTATTCAACCGGCGTGATCCTCCGGTAACGCGAACAGATCTGCGAGAAGACAAGCAAAACACCCATGGAACCAGGAATACCGGTTCAATGAACTCTCGTGAGAGTTTCGATGCTATTTTTCTTTCTGCTGTTGCTTTTTGGTGGCTTATTGCTGGCCTTCAGTTTTTTCTTGGCCTTCCTGTTCTCCTGCCCCCTTCTCAGTTGTAGGCTCCGTGACCTTTTTTTTCTCAGGTTTTTCACCGGTTGTCATGACGTCGGCTTTTTCGGGTTCCGGTACCCCGGCAGCCTCCAGATTTATGATTTTTGTCTCCTGTTCCTCAATCTGTTTGAGCAGGTCGTTGATCTTCTCTCCCGTGGTATCTCGCTTTGCCCCGATCTTGATCATGTTGACTTCAATCTTGAGTTGCTTAGACTTGAGGTCAGCTATGTCTTCTATGTTTTCTTTCTTTTCACCCAGACCCGATCTGTCTATGGCTTCCAACTTGGCGAGATCCACGTTAACGGCCGCTTTCTTCTGATACTCGGCAGCTGCATCTTCCTCATAATCCGCGTATTTCTTTTGCAAAGAAGCCAACTCAGTCTTCATCTCAGCAAGCTTCAACTTCTCTTCTGCAACCTGCAGGTCAAATTCAGCCTTTTTGACCTCCTCCCGCTTCTCAGCAGGCACCTGAGCAAGCAGATTCTCATCAGAGCTGCCGCTTACGGAGCTTGTAAGACTGCGGGTAGCCTCACAGCCGGTGAGTAGCGAGAGAGCAAGCAGGAAAATCAAGCTGATATAGCCGAAAGTCTTCATGATCTCTTCCCTCCCTTGCATTGTTATCAATCATTATGTGGGTTTCAAATCCAATTGCCCAGCTCAGATGGTAGTCCCTAATGGATCACTTTGGTGGGAGTTCGTCTGAATCTATGACGAGCGTCTGCAGAGCCTCCAACTCCCTGGGATCAACTTTCTCCGACTTGAGGTGTTCCAAAGCTACCTTGGCTATGACTCTGCGATGTTCACCAGATATCTGTATAAATCGAATCCCCATACCACGGGGGGTAATGTCGTCATCAGGGCCGTAGATGTTTGACCAGATTACCTCAGCCTTCGCCTCGATGGGCTGGTCAGGAGCATTGATAATTATGTCAATAACTTCATTTAGCCTAGCCGGTTTCGCACACGAGACAAAGGCGCCATCCGTACCGAGATCGAGGGTCACCCCATCCATGGAGCCTTCAGCTGTTTTCACCATTACGGGCCATCTGATCTTAATGCGTGGCCCGTCTCGACCATCTCCTCCAAGAGCCATATTTCTGTCTCCACTATGAGAATACCTGTATTCTAGCGGGTAAATCCATATTCACCGGATTTCATGAATAATCCGGGCTAGTGATTCACTTGAATCTACAACACGTACTCGTCGTTATTCCCATCAGGGTGCAAGCCAAGGTGGCATCTGAGAAGGTGATACAGAACGTTAAGATGTCACCCTTAGGAAAATAAACCACGGTTGCAAGGTTGAAGTCAACGAAAAAGCTCCACTGCCATACCCATAGTTCGATGAGAAATCAAATGAAATCCGCGTCTTTACGGCAGATCTTCCTTATCAAAGTTACAAAAAATATACGCGCTTAATTATCTTTATCCTAATTTCAGACGTCAAATCACATAATCTGCTCGTTTTCGGAACTCACAGGCTGTGGTATGAGGCGGGTTAAGACTCAGAACTGGTTGGTTGTGCTGCGCTTAGGCATGTGTTTTGCACGGAGTTTGGTCTGGTTAACAAAACAAGAAAACATAATAATTCGACAGGCCGCAATGGGGAGGAGGAATCATCATGAAACATGCACTCATGGCTACTGTCGCCTTCCTGGGCATCGTTATGCTCGGAGCAGCAGGGTGCAGCACCAAAGCCCACGTCCAAACAGAACCAGTGGTGGTAGAGGAGATGGCCAGCTTTGAGCAAGCAGAGGTGGAGAGTAAGCCCTGCACCACACTTGAGGATTCGTTGGTCCGAGCTGGGCAACTGACAAACAGCAGTTTTTCCGGGGCAACGCAATATGACGGGGCCATTCGGTTCGAGTTCGACAGCTCTGCTCTCTCAGCGGATGCCAAGACTGCTATCGACTCTGTTGTCGTCCCCCTGTTGCAAACGAACAAAGATTTTTTGGTTGAATTGCAAGGACACACGGATGGGTTCGGGGCGGAAGCTTACAACTTCCAACTCGGTCTCGCCAGAGCCAGGGCGGTCATGGGCTACCTCTACCAAGAGTATGACGTCCCCTTACAACGCATGAATGGATTTTCCTGCGGCGAGATCAAACCAGTTGGAGACAACAGCCTTTCGGCCGGCCGGGCAGAGAACCGACGAGTTACCATTGTGGTGGTTGAGTAAGGCGCCGAAAGCGCTAGCAGAAACAAAATCGTGGGTTTCAGGTTTCAGTGTTCAGGTTTCAGCTTGTATGTTTCTTTTTCCTGACACCTGACACCCGAAACCTCCATCCGTCCTGAACACTGAAACCTCAGTCATTCCCTATACCGTGTAGCCAATCTCGCCAATAGCCATTAACGTATGGCCTCTGCTACCTCACAGTGTGATATTCTTACCCTTCGAGCCAGACCCAAAAGAGTGACCTGCAAAAGAGCGATAGCTGCATAAATTTGCAGTGGAATGGAACCCATATTTATGCAACAATCAGCGGACGAAATAATCAGTGCCAGGTTGGGGTTAAAAACGGTGTTGAAGAGGTAGATAGTCATGGGTCTTTTCAAGGCTTCAGCTGGATTGAGGGGAATGAAGCGGTTTGGAGTTATAGCCAAGGTGCTCATCAAACACGGCCTTGGTGATGTAGTGGAAAAGATTGTGGGCCGCAAAGACAAAGAGGGAGAACCAGCCAAGATCAAGGGTGCGGCCCTAAAACCTGGAGTACTGTCACCACGCCGCATTCGTCTGGTACTGGAAGAATTGGGGCCCAGCTTTGTCAAGCTGGGACAGCTGATGAGTACACGGGCTGATATATTTCCCGCTGAATACGTTGAAGAGCTGAGAAAGTTGCAAGATCGGGTTCCACCAATACCTTTTCCCGAGATCCAAAAGGTCATCGAGGAGGAACTCAAGCGGCCCAGGGAAGAGATTTTTACTGAATTGGACACGGCGGCCTTTGCCGCCGCTTCTGTGGCACAGGTGCATCACGCCACCCTTCCTGGTGGTGAAAAGGTAGTGGTCAAGGTAATTCGTCCGGGTATTATGAAAAAGATTCGGGAAGATATTCGCTTGATGTACTATCTTGCCGATAAGATTGAGAAATCCTTTGATATTGGTCGCATCCTGGCTCCCAGCAATCTGGTGAAGGAATTCGAGCGCACCATCTTTAAAGAAATTGACATGCTCATAGAGGCTGGCAGCATTGAGAAATTTGCCTACAACTTTCGAGACATTGAAGAGGTCTGTATCCCCAAAGTCTATTGGGATTACACCACCAAATCCATCCTGGTGATGGAACGGATCGATGGTATCAAGATGGACCGGGTTGATGAATTGAAGGCCCACGGCATAGATCCAAAAGAGATAGCACGCATTGGTTTACGCTCGTTCTCTCGGCAGTTGATGGAATTCGGTTTTTTTCATGCCGACCCGCACCCCGGCAATACCATTGTCATGTATGACGGTCGGGTTGGTCTCGTTGATTTTGGTATTACCGGCTACCTGGATGAAGAGATGATGCGGCAGATAGCTAACATCTTTCTGGGGTATGCCGAGCATGATTATGAATTGCTGCTGGATGCTTTTCTGGCTGCTGGTTTACTGGATGAAGAAAGGATGGATCTGGACAGCTTTCTCATAGACCTCAAGGACGTAAGTGAGTCCTTTTACGGGCGTTCGCTTCAGTCCATATCGGTCAGGGACGTCTACGATCAGATTATCTATTTGGCCCTCAAATATCATATACAGTTGCCGAGAAATCTTTTGCTACTCTTGAAAACTTTTGTCCAGACAGAAGCCCTCGGCAAGATTCTTGAAAGTGATGAAAGCCTTCTGGAATTTGCCAAACCCTACGCCAGGAAATTAATCAAGCGCGGCTATGATGCGAACAAGGTTTTCAAGAACATAGGCAGAGAAGCACGCTATGTGGGCAAATACGCTAAAGTCATGCCCAGGTTCGTCCACGATATACTCAAACAGGTGTCCAAGGGAAAGCAGCGAGTTGAGATCTGGCATGAGGGCTTTCAGCAGTTTGATACAAAACTTGAAAAAGGCCTCAACAGGTTGACCGTTGGGTTGGTGCTCTCGGCTTCTATTCTTGCTGCTGCTTTGGTGCTCAATTCAGCGCAGAAAGTTCTGGAGTTCGAGGTAAGCTTCCTTGGGCTGGGGGCAATTTCTCTAACAGGCATTCTAGGAATAACTGGTTATGTCGTCACCACAGTTCTAGGAGTCTGGCTTATTATCGCCATTTATCGTTCCGGCAAACTGTGACGACAGAGGACAGAGGGCAGAAGACAGAGGACAGCGGTTAGATTTGCCTGTGGGAGCGGCTTTTAGCCGCGATCTTGCGATTTTGACGGCTTCAACTGTTTGACTAATTGACCAACTCTGCCTAGTGCAGTGGTCAGGGCAGTAGAGGCTCGAGGGGGCACCCCTCGCAGCGGGCCTTACGTTTACAGTGAAGTTTTCCCACCCTCACCAGTAGGGCGTGATATTCGTTGAACATCTCCACATCAAGCGGCAAGTGGTGCATGAACAAATCTTGTAGTGCTTGATAGTTGACCTCCTCTTCGATGAGACCGTGACGGCTGGTAACTCGGTAAGTATAGGTGTCCACGACGAAAATTGGCCTGTGGAAAGCATAAAGCAGAATACTGTCGGCGGTCTCAGGGCCAACGCCGTTGACTGATAACAACTCCTGGCGCAACTGCGCTGTCTCCATCTGCCCCATGGCGTCCAGGTCACCGCCGTAAGCCTCGGCAACCATCCCAATCAAGTTCTTGAGACGACGCGCTTTGAGATTGAAATAGCCTGCCGGCTTAATGAACTCGGCAAGCTCCTCTATAGGTCTGTGGTGGAGTTTGTCTAGAGAAAGGAGGCCATTTTTGTTCAAATTAGCGATGGCCTTCTCAACTCCCTGCCAATTTGTATTTTGGGTGAGAACGGCTCCGACCATGACCTCGAGGACGCTGTCTGCCGGCCACCAGTGCTGGGGCCCGTACGCCTCCACAAGGCGATTGTAGATCCTAGTCAGCGCGTCAGAAAAACGATTCATCTGGCTCCTTCGCGATTCTTGCCGGCCAGCCGCCACCTTTGTCTGAAGCTTACGGCGCCAAAGGAAAAGAGCCTGTTAAAGCAATAGCCAATAGCTGGGGCCGAGCGCGCGGGTATGGCTTGTCTGCTCTTTCCCAAGAAATTATCAGAATGTTCTCGCCAGTTCGGGTTCAACACAAGTATAACGATTATCCATCAGCAAGCAATGGATAAGGTCGCAGTCACGCCAGGGCGTGAATTCATGAAATATCCGGACAAGGGGTGTAGCCGGTAGTTTCGCCAATTCCAAAAGAGCAAAAGGTTATTGACAGCCCTTCGTAACCTTTGCTAGTGTGCACTCACCGGCAATGGAGTCTGCCGTAAACCGCCCCGTATTGCAGAGGGGCTGATGACTCCTACTTCACATAGTTGTTGGGGTAGGAGCCAGCCAAATGCCTACCCCACCGGTAATGCCAGGTGGGTTTTGTATTGTGGGCCCTGTCAGAGCAGAACCTGGCGGGGCTTTTTTGTCGGAGGGATGTGGTGCTGGACCGCTACAAGAAAATCAGGCAAGAGCTCATGGGCTGTATCGAGAGATTGGTCGGAGTCTCCTCCAGCAGAGACAATGCCAAAATCGTAGAAAACCTGCGGGAGATAGGGGAAAAACTATCCGGAAACCGCTTTCACCTGGTAGTGTTGGGTCAATTCAAAAGAGGAAAATCCACCTTTATCAACAGCCTTCTGGGGGACAAGGTGTTGCCCACTGCGGTGGTGCCGCTGACTTCAATCGTAACTTTGCTCAAGTACGGCGACAAAGAGAATATTGAAATTCTCTTCAACGACGGTAAGAGGACTTCCGTGCCGCGTGGCGAACTGGCGGACTACGTGACGGAACGCGGCAACCCCGCCAATGAAAAAAAGGTTAAGTATGTGGAGGTATCTTACCCATCGGACTACCTAAAAGACGGCGTGTTCATCGTTGACACGCCAGGTGTGGGCTCTACCTTTGAGAACAACACTGAGATGACCTATAACTACCTGCCCAAGGTGGACGCAGCCCTTTTCATGCTGGCCGTGGACCCGCCCATCAGTCAATCGGAAATCGCCTTTCTCAAAGACGTGAAAGAGCATGTGGCAAAAATCTTTTTCGTACAGAACAAGATTGATTACATGGACAAAAACGAGCAGCAGGAGTCCATGCTTTTCTCCAAGGAGGTGATCGAAACAACTCTCGGCTCTGATAGCATCCAGATTCACCCTCTTTCTGCAAAGCTTGCCCTGGCAGCGAAGCAGGAGAAAGACAAGAACCTTCTCAGGCAAAGTCGCCTCCCCGAGTTTGACAGAGTGCTGGGAGATTTCCTCCTGAAGGAAAAAGGGAAAACTGTGCTGCGCTCAGCCCTCAATGGTACCAGGAAGCTTCTCTCGGATGAGGAGTTCGCTATCGAGCTAGAACGTCAGGCCATTGCCACACCGCTGGAGATTCTAGAGCAAAAAATACAGCTCTTCCAGGAAAAGATGGAAGTTGTGAAAGGGGATCGTGAGGACAATGCCTACTATTTTGAAGGTGAGATAAAGAGACTCATCGACCTGCTGGACCGGGATCTGGAGAAACTGAAGCGCATTGAGATACCACGACTCATGAAAGAACTGGAGGTGTCTGGGGAGAAATATCAGCACAAGAGCGTTTCCCAGTACATCGAACTCATGGAGGCAGAACTCCATCAGGGCGTTGTTCGCACTTTTGATGGCTGGATTGTTCAAGAAGAGGAACGGCTGAATAAGGAGTATGCCCGCATTTCCAAACGCTTTTCCGAACGGACCAATGAGATCATTGATGCTATTGTCAACGCTTCGGCTGAACTCTTCGACCTGAACCTGGAAAGATTCACCGCTGAGGAGGTAATCAGCAGCGATAGTCAACTCTATTACATGGTGGGCGATCCCCCAAAGTTTTTCGATTTGGAGGGAGCCTTTGAATTTTTCTCCCGGAAAATCTTACCTCGAGGATTCTCTCAGTCAGTAGCCCTCAAGGATCTGCAGAAGAAACTGCCTGAAAAGATCGACAAGAACTCCGGCCGGGTCCGCTGGGATTTCATGGACCGCATCAAGAAAAGCTTCCTGAAGTTTCGCTGGGAGCTAAACCTTAAGATTGATGCCACAGAAGAAGGTATCAAGAAGGCGATCGACAAGGCCATGGAACTGAAGAAGGCAAGTGCTGTCGAGGTGGAGAAGGCCACAACACTCATCGCCGCGCAATACCGGCAGCTCGAGCTGATCAAAGAGGAACTTGAAGCACTGGACGGCACGATTCTAAAGCTGTAGACTATTTTCGCTCACTAAATTGGTCTTTCTCTTTTTGTGCTTCTTCGGAGGATGGTTATGGCAGTAAGCCTGGCGCTGATCGTGGTCTTTGGCCTGGCAGCGGATATCATGTTCCGCAAGTTCAAGCTCCCTGGCCTGGTTGGCATGCTTATCGTCGGGGTTCTGGTGGGGCCTCATGTCGTAGGCCTGATGCGGCCAGAGATGATGCAAGTCTCGGCTGACTTTCGCAAAATTGCTCTGATTGTGATCCTATTGCGGGCAGGGTTCGAGCTGCGGCGAGACACTCTCCGTCGGGTAGGCAAGACAGCGATCATTATGTCCGCTTTGCCGGCCATTTTCGAAATTGCGGCAATCATGGCGGTTGCCCCTTACTTCTTGAAAATTTCCCTCCTCGAGGCCACCATTTTGGGTAGTATCCTGGCAGCGGTCTCCCCGGCTGTAGTGGTGCCGCTAATGATCGATTTCATGGAACGGGGCAAAGGGGCCAAAAAAGGCATCCCCACCATGATTTTGGCGGCATCCTCTGTTGATGACGTCTTCGTTATTGTCCTGTTTACCATCTTCCTGGGTATGTACGGTGGTCACAAGGTAAACATCGCCTGGCAGTTGGCAGGAATACCTATCTCCGTTGCTCTCGGTATCATCGTTGGCCTGATTCCCGGCTACTTGCTCTACAAGCTTTTTCTCAAGTACGACTGGCAGCCACCCAGGCGCACCCTGCTGATCATTGGAACATCCATCTGTTTGATGTGGCTGGAGGAATTGGCCCACGGAGTGGTTCCCATTGCCTCCTTATTGGGAGTAATGGCCATTGGCTTCATCATCCTGGAGAAGGAGGAGGCCATTGCTCACATTATCTCCCAGAAGCTCAAAAAGCTCTGGGTTTTTGCGGAATTGCTGCTCTTCGTATTGGTGGGAGCCCAGGTCAATGTTTCCGTGGCCTGGAAAGCGGGGGCCGCAGGCCTGATCATTATCTTTATCGGTTTGGTGGCCAGATCAATAGGCACTTATATTTCGGTATTGGGAACTGATTACACCAGGAAAGAGCGGCTATTTTGTGTGGTTGCCTACGTGCCCAAAGCCACGGTACAGGCGGCGATTGGTGCTGTTCCTTTGGAGGCCGGGGTGGCGGGTGGCGAGGTAATTCTAGCGGTGGCTGTGCTAAGTATTCTGGTGACAGCACCTTTGGGTGCCATTGGTATCATGCTCTTGGGCGAACCTATTCTGGAAGAGGAGAAATTGACAAGCTACCGATTCAAGACGCTGCGAGAGAAGCTGCAACTGCCCAGGGTTGGCGAAAAAATCAGGAGCAAGAAGCATGGCACCATCTGGAAGATAATAGAGGAAAAAGAGGTCTGGATAGAGGTGTCCGAGGAGGAAGGACTCGAACCCGGCCCCACGCCGGCCATCTACATAAGATACTGGAAGCCTGAAAGTTCCTCGGTTCCCGGAGGGGGTAAGACCATGGAACACAGATATAGTTTCATCGACAGTTCATTTCACGCCAACTGGGAGATATTGTATGACTAGCTCGCAGCAAGTAGCTGGCAGCGGGCATGGAGCTTAGTCAATTAGTTAATTAGGAAATTAGAAAATTAGTCGAACCGCTCAAACCGCTCACCGCATAGAGAATTAACATTTCCTCGGGAAAAATCTTCCTTTTTCACCCAACGCAGTATGTTAGGATGAGCCTTACCAGCTTAAATTTAGGAATGGTAAATTTTAGTTATCCTGAATATGAGCCGCTGAGCTTTTGAATCTGAAATCTGCAATCTACAATCACCCCTGTGAGGTGTAATTATGCGATACAAATATGGCATGATTCACGGCCGATTTCAGCCTTTTCATCTTGAGCACCTACGGTACTTTCGTTTGGTTTGGGAACGATCTGAGCATGTGATTGTAGGTATCACCAATCCTGATCCAAGTACTATTCTGGTGGATGAATTGAATGAGCATCGTCACCTTCCAGAAGAAAATCCACTTACCTTTACGGAAAGGCTAATGATGATTCAAGAGACCCTTCGCGACGAGGGATATCCACTGGAGCGGATCTTTATAGTCCCTTTGCCGATCCACCATCCTGACCGCTGGCAATACTATGTTCCCGCTGGTACGGTAATGTTTGTTGTGGTCTATTCTCCCTGGGAAAGGCAAAAGGCGGAACGATTTCGTGGGGCTGGGCTCGAGGTTGTTGTGGTGGACAACTTGAAAAAAGGAATCAGCGGCCAGGAGGTGCGTTCTCTGCTTGTATCGAATGGCAACTGGGAGAGGTTGGTTCCACCCACTGTGGCGCGGTTTTTACAGCGAAAGCCGGAGGGCGAGGGATGAGCTGGAAAACGAAACCCACTGATCGGTTTGTATTGAGATTCATCAAGGTCTATGTCTCGGCTCCGGTATCAGCGGTGTTGGTGCACACCATGCCGGAAATAAGACCCGCCGTTCTCACCTTGGTGGCAGCCTGTTTGGGAATCAGCGGTGGCATTGCTTTCGGACTGGGTTTGGCCTGGGTAGGGGCGCTGCTGGCTGCAGTTGCTCAGGTTCTGGATGGCGTAGATGGTCAGGTTGCCAGACTGACTGATAAAGTGAGTTCTGAGGGAGCTTTTCTGGACTCGGTATTGGACCGTTACATGGACTTTTCTCTCCTGTTCGGTATTCTTCTTCACTGTCTTCGCTATTCAAGTGGTCTGGGGTTGGGAGGGGTAATTATCAGCCCCGTTTGGCTGATTGTGCTTACAGGTTTGGCAGCTGCGGGTTGCAGCCAAGTCAGCTATGCCACCGCCCGCGCTGAAAGTCTTAAACTGGACTATCGCCGGCCGGAGTATGCCGGGAAAGGAAGCCGCACCGCGGTCGTTATCATTTGTGGACTTCTCACACCCTTCTGGATTCACTTCCCCCTGTTGGCCCTAATTTATCTCGCCGTTCATCCAAACGTCGCCGTTTTGGTTTCGCTATTCCGACTGAAGCGACCAGCAAGCAGTAAGCGGTAAATCGTTGAAACCGTAGAAACCGTAAAAGGCGCAGAAGTCGTCTATCATAGAGGTCAGAAGTCGGAGATCAGAGATCAGCTTTACCCCTGACCTCTGACGTCTGATCTCTGACCTCTGATTTCTGCAATCAGCCCGCTATATTTCCCTATGCTCTATGCCCAATGATCCTCGTCTCCGTATTGTCTTTTCTTGATTACCACCCTGACAAACCCGGCGACAGTCAACAACGCTGCAAGAAAAAATAGGATCCCATAGAGGTTGTTAGCCAGGTACGAGAACCAGGTAATTCTTTTTTTGAGATGGGTTTGCCACCTTCTCTGAAGCTCATCCGGAGGAATTGAGAAACTCTTCAGAATCGCCACATCCACTTCATCGCCATCCTCCATATGTTTGAGCAGGTCAAGGAGTCCCTTCCTGCCAAACGCTTGGTTGATAAACTCCACCAAGCTTTTGCTCTCCTCATAGGCCAGCAGCAGAGACTTCTCGTCTCGAGGAAAACGCTCATCTAATCTCCTGAGACTTAACAGCTTGTTTGCTAAAACAGCCTGATCGAGAATCGATCCTTTTCTGCTCATTATTATCTCTGCTATACCGTCACTGACCCACTGGGAGACCCCTTCATCAAGCCACCTTGGCAGTATAACTTTGCTTATTTTGTCATGAAGGAGCAGGTGACATAA
>Ga0224503_10000554_pt1 | contig 11327 bp, 8 predicted proteins | sample SF_Oct11_sed_USG_2_FD_169106 | JGI IMG/M metagenome (GOLD analysis project Ga0224503, IMG submission 169106) | Sediment microbial communities from San Francisco Bay, California, United States - SF_Oct11_sed_USGS_21 | ecosystem: Environmental > Aquatic > Marine > Sediment | place: USA: California...
CTGCAGGATTTTGATAACAGCCCTGGCGACCGCGCATCCGAGCGGATCGTTCTGATGAGATTGGTAGTAATAGAATGACTTGTTATTCAAATGCTCGATGATTTCCGGCGTCATCGCGATGGCGCTTACCGGATAACCGTTGCCCAGGCCCTTGCCCATGGAAACAATATCGGGGTTGATGCCATAATTTTGAAAACCGAACCATTTTCCGGTTCGCCCGAACCCGGTTGTTATTTCATTGATCTGTATGAAACCCTCATGCTCACGGATAAATTTTACGATATTCTGGATGAATGATTTTGGCGGAAACCTCACAAGACCCGACGAGCTGCCGGGCTCAAACACAAAGCCTCCGATGCGGTCAAACGGAATTTGTTCAAAATAGCGGCATTCCGGGTCGCAGTCTTCCGAAGAATTGCAGGTCATGCATTCATGCCAATCAAATAGAACCCATTCATCCTTGCGCTTGCTTCCGGCCGAACCATAGGACCCCAGAAAGGAGTCGGAAAGGGTGAGGATAAGGGGTCTGGCCGTGATTTTTCGCAGCGCCTGGACCCCGAATTCCACCGCCTCACTTCCCGAGCTCAGAAAGACGCACTTGCCTTCCGGCAGGCCTAAAATGTTCAATACCGCCTTCGAAGCCTGTTCCATAACGGGGTTTGCGTAGCAGTACCCGGAATGCGTCAGTATACCGGCCTGGGCCAGGATGGCGGCATTCATTTGAGGGTGGCAATGCCCGAGCGGCAGGCACCATATCCCTGATTCCAAATCGAGATATTTGCGGCCCTGAAGGTCATAAAGGTAACAGCCTTCGCCTTTGACAATATCAGGCAGCACCAGCGGATGTCGGTTACACCAGAGGACATGATCCATAGGGTCTATCCCCTTTTCTTTGTGGGCTCTATTTTATAGACGCTATCCGTTCTCTACGACAATCATTCGTGGCTGGAAGCCACTCCCACATTTCCTTGGCACCGGTGGGAGCGGCATCTTGCCGCGAAATTCCAATAACTATAGTCGGCTTCTAGTCAGTGGCCAGGTTTAAGATCAAATGCTCATATGCAATCTTCGCTTTCCTTAATTCCTCAATGCTGATCGACTCATCGGCAATATGGGCATCATCCTCCATGCCGGGCCCCAGCCCGATCGTGGGGATCTTTCTTTTCCCGGCAGTTTCCGAGCCGTTCGTGCAGAATCCCCAAAAACCGAATTTGGGAGCTAACCCCGCCGCGATCACGCCGGCCTCTGCCGCCTTGACCAGGGGGATGTCTCTTTCTACTTTCCAGGCAGCGAATAGACGCGGGGCCTCGATAACCTTGCCCGTGTACGCCTGAACCGTATCCCGGGTTACCGTAGGCGAAAAGGCCTGGTCATCAACCCTTTGAAGCACGTTAAGGATTTGATTGAGAATGATTTCCTCAGTTTCCCCCGGCAGGGTGCGTCGATCGAAACGGACCGTCACTTGAGGGGGAATAAGGGAGATCGATGGATATGGATCGCTGATGATGTCCGTTGCCACAAGGATGGCTTCCCCTATAAAAGGATCTTTTGGTAATTCGATTTTATCAAGTGCAGCCAATCCTTTTGCGGCAAGAAGAATCGGGTTTTTTCCACGAGAGGGAAAGGCCGCATGGGCGGGTATTCCTGCGACGGTCAACAAAATTTCGGCCCGGCCCTTCTGTCCCAATTTAATGGTTAAATTCGAGGGTTCACAGATCACGACCTGCTCCGGTCTTACGTTTTCAACAACGGCGCCAAGCGCAGCGCATTCTAAGGTTTCCTCCAAAACCGTAGCGCTGACTGCCACCTGACGACTGAGCCTGCCGGATTTTGCCGCAGCGGCAGCGCCACAAATGGCTGCGGCGAGCCCGCCCTTCGTGTCCGTTGAACCCCGACCGTAGAGACGACCGTCCATAATTTCCCCGCCAAAGGGATCCATGCGCCACTCACCTGCAGCCGGCACCACATCCATGTGGGCATCAAATAGCAGTGCGGTTGTTTCCGCTTTAGGGCCTATAAAACCGATGACATTTCCCAGTGCATCTCTGAATACACTGCAAAAGCCAAGCGCATTCATGGCATCCTCGACCCGGTCTGCAACCTCACCTTCGGCGCCCGAAAGGCCGGGTGTTTGAACCAGCTTTTGCGTTAGCTCAATTTCATCAAAACTCATAACCACAACCCTTCCTTTCACTAAGCAAGATCGTGCTTCTTCATTTTGCGGACGACGGTCGATTGATTTATCCCCAGAAAACCGGCCATCTCCCGAGTCGTTTTAAAGTCCGCCATGGCGTTTTGCAATAATCTTTTTTCAAAAGCGCAAGTTTCTTCGATTAAACTCATCTGGCTGCCGGGTTTCTGACCGTGATCGGGTTGTTCAAGGACGGATGTTTTTAAATTCCTCAAAATATAGTCATCCAATGAATCCGTTTCACTCATCATGACCGCCATCTTTATAATGTTTTTCAGTTCGCGGACATTGCCGGGAAACGAATATGATTTAATCTCCTCCCTGGCGCCGGGGGAAATGCGGCGCCGCAGTGCGTATTCTTGGTTGTATTTCGCCAACAAATGATTCACCAATTCGAAAATGTCGTCCGGCCTTGCGCGCAGCGGGGGAATCTGCATCACAAATGTATTTAACCGGAAAAACAAATCCTGACGAAATTTACGCTGACGGCTGCGGGCTTCGAGGTTGCGGTTGGTGGCCGCAATAATGGTGCAGTCAACCTGTTTGGGCTTAATACCGCCCAGGCGCATAATTTCGTGGTCATCCAGGTATTTTAAAAGCTTGGCCTGAACCGAGAGGGGAAGGTCGCCGATCTCATCTAAAAAGAGGGTGCCTTCATGGGCCAGTTCAAAAAGCCCGATTTTGCCGTGCTCCTGGGCGCCGGTAAACGCCCCTTTTTCGTAGCCGAAAAGTTCGGCCTCCAACAGGGTCTCGGGTAGCGCCGCACAGTTGATCTGGATAAACGGTTTCTTTTCCCGACGGCTGTATTGATGGATGAATTTCGCCAAAAGCCCCTTGCCGGTGCCGGTTTCTCCCAGAATCAGAATATTGGAGGCCTCCATTTTGGCAAGTTTAACCGCGATCCTCAGCACCTGCCGCATCTCTTCGCTTTTGGCAATAATTTCCTGTTCTTTCAATTCCAAGAGGCTTAACTCGACCAGTTCGTCTTTGAATCTTTCCGTTTCCATGCGGGTTTGATCCAGCTTTTCTTTCATTATATTCAGCTGGGTCATGTCGCGTTCATTGACCACCACCAGCGAAATACGCCCGTCTTCATCGAATACCGGTGTTCCCGTAACCAGCAAATATTTATTCGTCTTTTTGAGGTATTGCAGCAGGCTGACCTGCCGTTCGGTCTCCAGTACCTCCAGCGTTGCAGATCGATCCATCAGACCTTCTTCCACAATTTCACGGACATTTTTTCCGACAACATCTTTGGCCTTAATGGCGTTGATCTTTTCAGAAGCCCCATTAATTTTAATTATTTTGCCGTTGCCGTCGCACAGCCAGATTCCGTCCGAGGAAGATTTAAAAATGGCTTCCAGCTGGACATTTAATCGTCGATAGGATTCCAGCTGCTGGGCAGAATCCTCGAAGTCCTGCATTTTTTGAAAATTACCCATTGCTCCCAGTAGTCGTTGCCCTTCCATGATGGGCGTGACGCTGACCACCAGACTTACTTCTTTACCGACGATGTGGCGCCCCAGTTGAGACTCGCCGCTTTCCAGGCATTTTGTAACCAGGCGTCCGGTCATCGGTAAAACCGCCTGGATATGAGAGCCGACAACCTTTTTTTTATCCAATTTCAGGATGTTGGACGCTTGAGGGTTGATTAGGACAATTTGCCCTTTGGCATCGGTGGCGATGACACCGTTGCTGGTGGAGTCAAAGATATGGGCGTGGGTTATTTTTTTTGCCATGGGATCCTCATTGAGTGAATATTGGAAACGTTCATTCGGGTTTGTGACCGGGATCGCAAACGTTGATTAGAAGTGGTTTCAAAACCACTTCTATGTGCATGAGATTCTGGGTAACAGTTTATGCGCCGCAGGTCAAATGATTGAACCGAAACGATTAGGCGATCAATGAATGGTTTTTGAATTTAAAACCGGAGTGCGCTTCAGCATTGGCCAAAAATCGATTCATTTTTGAATCATTCAGTTAGTTATTTTCAAATTATCATAATAACCTGGTTTGTTTCTGAAACAATCATTAATGACCGTATTTTGTATTATATTTTTTGTGGGCGAATAAACCGTGAATGATGCATTTATGAATCATACCGATAAGAACATCGCTTGTGACATTCAATGCCTAGCACTTATCCATTGTGTGGCGGCGGAGCGGTCCTTTTCTAACATGCCGGTATCATTCTATTTACTTTGGCAAACAAAACCTTTGCGGATGTGGGCCCCAACAACCTTCAGCAAAATAAAAAACATGACAGATGGCGCTTTTCTTGCATATGGCAGGTGGATGCATAGGTGCAAATTCGAAAAATAAATTGCATTCAATCATTTAGTCGGAAACAAAATTTAGAATACACTTGAAAAGATTATCGCATTAGTGATAGGGGATACTACTATGTATGAGAGGATGCACCTTCTAAGCAGGGAAGACTTCGATAAGATCCATCATGCGACCCTGGAAATTTTTAAGGATGTCGGCCTCGCCTTCCATGAACCCGAGGCGCTGGAAATATTCAGCCGCTGCGGCGCTCGAGTCGACGGCAATGTCGTGTTTATCGAAGAAGGCCTGGTTGACAAAGCATTGAAATCAGCGCCTGCCGAATTTCAGATCGAAGGGCGCAATCCTGCAAAAAGCGTTACCATCGGGGGGCAACACCTTGTCCTGGCCCCCGGCTACGGCAGCCCCTTTATGGTCACCAAAGACGGCGAGCAAAGAGAAGCCGTTATGGAAGATTATGACAATTTCTGTAAACTGGTGCAGACCTCCAAATACATCGATATGAACGGCTGCCTGATGGTCGAGCCCTCGGATCGACCGGCAGAGACCGCGCATCTGGACCAGGTTTTCTCCAACCTTGTTTTATGTGACAAACCCTGTCTGGGAAGCTCGGTATCCCGCCAGGCGGCCATTGATTCGATTGAAATGGCCGCAATTGCCTGGGGCGGAAAAGAAAAAATTAAAAACCGGCCCGTCATAATGGGCATCATCAGTTCACTTTCACCCCTGCAGTATTCCGCTGAAATGGCGGGTGCCCTGATCGAATATGCGCGCCACGGTCAGGTCAGCATGCTGGCGCTTTTGATGCAGGCCGGCGCCACCGGCCCGGTGACCCTGCCCGGTCTTCTGGCGGTTCAGAATGCGGAAGTTCTCGCCGGTATCATCCTGGCGCAACTGGTTAATCCCGGGTCGCCGGTTATTTACGGGACGACCTCAACCATAACCGAGATGAGAACCGGCGGGCTTGCCATCGGGGCGCCCGAATTGTCCATGATTCAAAATGCGACCATGCAGATGGCACAATTTTACGGCCTGCCCAGCCGGGGCAGCGGCGGGCTCACCGATGCCCATTTCCCGGATATGCAGGCCGGTATCGAATCCACCCTGGGGCTCTCCCAATCCATCTTGAGTGGTGCCAATTTCATTTTACACGCCTGCGGCATCCTGGGTTCTTACATTTCCATGAGTTACGAAAAGTTTCTGGCGGATGAAGAATTATGCGGGATGTTGCGACGATACTTAAAACCCCTTGATGTGACCGATGATCGCATCGACCTGCCCACCATCAAAGAGGTGGGCGTCGGCGGCGAATATCTGACTCACGAACGAACCTTCGAACACTGCCGATCCGAATTTTACCTGCCCGCTTTAATGAGCCGCACGGATTACGAATCCTGGTCGAATGCCGGCAAAAAAACCCTGAAAGAATCTGCAACAGCGTTGCTCAAAAAAAGACTTGCAGAATATGTTCAACCTGACATAGATTCAGAGATTGAAAAGAAACTCGCTGAATATCTAAGACAACGCAAAGCAGAATGAAGGATGCAAAGGAGGTGATACACACAATAGTTGTCGATCTTGAATTGGGATAGAAATGTGCTTGGCAGCCTCCCCCCTCAATCGCTGTTTAATTAGGGGTGGCTGGATGCCCGGCATCGATTTAGTTAACTGAATATATTAGAAAAAGGAGGATTTCCGATGCACAAGAAACGTTTTCTATCAATCATTATCGCTGCAGCTTTTTTGATTTCGTTTGGAGCGATGAATGTTGGCGCGGAAAAGGTTTTCAAATTGGGTACGATGGGCCCCTATACCGGTCCGTCCGCTCAGTCAGGGGCGAATCAGTTGGCTGGCACAAAACAGAGAATGGAAGAGATTGGCTGGAAGATTGGCGACTACAAGATAGAGCACATCATGATCGATAGCCAGAGCGATCCTGCCAAAGGCGCCAGTGCGTTCACCGAGGCCGTGGAGAGGAAGGGCATGCAGGCGGTTGTTGGCGGCTGGCACAGCTCCGTTGCCATTGCCTGCGCGGATTTGGAGGTTAAGTATGGTATTCCACATATTTCCACCGGTGCCGCTGCCAAACCGCTATCTGAGAAAATCAAAGAGGTTCCGGGATACCACCTCAAATTCTGGTCAATGCCGGCCATGGGCACCGTGTTATATTACCAGTTCTTCGAGCATTTGATTAAAACCAATCAATGGAAGCCTAAAGCCAAGAAAGTGGCCCTGTCTGCCGAGGAGACGGATTGGGGACGTGACTGGGTCGTCGCCGCAAAAGATCGCCTAAAGAAATTTGGCTGGGAAATTGTTGCGGAGGACTATGTCCAGATGGGTCAAACCGATTTTTATCCCCTCCTCTCTCGGTATAAAGATATGGGGGTTCCGCTCGTCATGACCACCAACACGGCAGCAGCCTCCATCTCAGCCTTTGTCAAGCAGATTAATGAGTTGGGCTTGAAGGGTGTTTTTGTCTCGGACGGCCTGACCTGGATCGGGGAATGGTACAAGCTGACCGGCAGGTCATCCGATGGGTTCCTTGACTTGAATGCGGTCTGGACACCAAGATCGGAGCCACTGAGAAAAAATATCAAGAAAAACTTTGGTTTCGATCCGACGCCCTCGGCATGCGGCTTCGGTTACGATGCGGCCGGGATGTTTATTAAGATAGCCAAAAGGGCTATTGAAAAGCACAAGGAGCTGACCAGCAAGACGATCCTGCAGGTCATCAAAGACGAGGTGATGACCGGCAAGCTGACCTACGGCTGGGATGACGGTGCCGCGATCATGAAAGAATACAAGTACACGCCGGAGACCTATCCGGATCCCCAGACCGATGCTGACCACTGGTTTATGCCGGTGGTTCAATTCAAAAGCGGAAAGCAGTGGGCGGTCTTTCCGGAATCGGTCAAAATGAAGGAATTTGACCTCAAATAGTGATTTCATGTGTCAAACAAGGGGAGTGGGTACCGGCTATGTCCGTACCCCCTCCCGCTACTCTTTCTGTCTGAATTCCGGTGATAAATCATGAAGAATAATTCTGTCATCAATACAGAGAATTTGACGAAACGATTTGGAGGACTCGTCGCGGTCAATCAGGTCTCCATGAGCGTTGAAGAGGGTGAGATCATGGGACTTATCGGACCCAACGGAGCCGGCAAGACCACCCTGCTAAACGCCATTGCCGGGCTGAATAATGCGACTTCCGGCACGGTTCATTTTTTGGGCGAGGAAACCACGACATGCTCACCTGAAGAGATGTGCCACAAGGGTCTGTCCCGAACCTTCCAGATCCCCCGGCCGTTTCCCAAATTATCGGTCCTTGATAACGTGATGGTGGCCGCGGTTTTTGGCAATACTCCCCGGCTGAAGGATCCGGTCAACCATGCCCGCGAGCAGCTCAGCTTTGTCGAGTTTGAGTTGCCCGAAGATACGCCGTCGGAGAAGTTGAATACGGTCCAGCTAAAAAGATTGGACCTGGCCCGGGCGCTGGCGAGCCAACCCAAAGTGATGCTGCTCGATGAGTTGGCCAGCGGTCTGACGGAACGCGAGCTGGAGCCCTTGATGAAAATCATTCTGAAGATACGCGATAAAGGCATCACCATCCTGATGGTGGAGCACATCATGCAAGTGATCATGGGTTTGTGCCAACAGTTGGCGGTGATCAGTTTCGGCAACAAGATTGCCGAAGGCCCGACAAAAGAGGTATCCCAGGATCCAAAGGTGATTGAAGCCTATCTCGGGGTTGAGGAAGACTAGAAGCTATCTCAAAAATAGTAGCTCATGTCTCCCGCGTGCACGCGGGATTTTACAACGAAGGCATTGGGCGTTAGATGCATTTTTGAGATAGATTCTAAAACCAATGGAGGCGAAAAGTGTTATTAGAAATCAAGAGTCTTGATTCAGGTTATGGCTTTTTGCAGGTGCTCTGGGACGTTTCCTTTTATGTCGAGGAGGGAGAATTTGTGGCCCTGATCGGACCGAACGGGGCCGGAAAATCGACGACCCTCAAAACCATTTCGGGGCTACTCGAGCCCCAGGGGGGTGAAATACTTTTTGAAGGGAATCCCATCGGCGGGATGGAGGGCCACCTGGTCTGCCGCAAGGGCGTCGCCTATATTTCCGAGGAACTGAATCTCTTTGTGAACATGACCGTTAAGGAGAACCTCGAGATGGGCGCCTTTATGATAAAGGACTCAGCCAAACAGGCGGAAAATCTGGAATTTGTTTATGAACTTTTTCCACGGCTTTATGAAAGGGAGGCTCAGTTTGCCGGCACCTTGAGCGGCGGCGAGCGCAAGATGCTGGCCATTGGCCGGGGGATGATGTCCGGCCCGAGTCTGCTGCTGGTCGATGAGCCGTCGCTGGGTTTGGCACCCATGCTGACCAACGAAGTCTTCAAGGCCCTGAAGGCTCTTAACGCAAGAGGCACCACGATTCTTCTGGTGGAACAAAATGTCAACAAAACACTGAAGAACACTTCACGCGCTTACATACTTGAAAAGGGCAAAATTGTATTGGACGGCAAGAGCGCGGACCTGGCCGACGACGAACATGTCAGAAAGATCTATCTGGGACATTAAATGAGGAGGAGCAGTTTCATGGCAAATGCTGCAACCGAATCGACAATCGATAAAATTGATCAAACCATTGAAGAGTCTTTTGTTCAAAAGGCAGTGCGATGGTTATTTTCGGCAGGGGGCATCACCATCTGTCTAACCATTTTAGTCGCCGTTGTGGCCACGATCCACAAGGGACCCTATATCCTGGTGAATACGTTTATCACCGGCGGGATGTGGGCCCTGATGGCCATTGGCCTGGCATTGCTCTTCAGTGTGATGAACATTGCCGGCTTTGCCCATGGCGAATATTTCATGGCCGGTTCGTTGACCGCCTATTTCGTGATGCAGCCGATCAGCAACTACACGCTCGAGCACCCGGAATCCTTTATGGCTTATGTGGGCCCCATGATCGCTATTTTGGCAGGGACATTCATGTGTGCCTTCCTGGGGATTTTAACCGAGCGGCTGGTGTTCAAACAGTTGCGGATGCGCAATCGCGAGGGATGGTTATTGAACTGCTTTTTGATCACCCTTGGTATCTCCGTTATTTTTCAGAATACGCATCAATTAGCCTTCGGGGCTAACTTTAAAGGGATCCTGGCCTACTGGGATTTTCCCTCGGTGCCGATCTTTGGTGTCTATATGTCGATAGACAGGATCTGTGCCTTTTTCATAGCGATCCTGACCATGATTGGATTCTATATTTTCATGATGTTCTCAACATCCGGCAAAACCATCCGGGCGGTATCCCAGGACGAGGACGGCGCCCGCATGGTTGGCATTTCGGTTGATACCGTTCATGTTTTGACCTTTGCCTTGAGTTGTGGCCTGGCCGGTCTGGCCGGTGCCAGTCTGCTGTTTATGTTTCCGTCCTATCCAACCGTGGGCGTCATGCCGTTATACAACTCCTGGTTTATCATCATTCTGGTGGGATTTGGTAATGTGGCCGGCTCAATTCCGGGGGGCTTCATGATTGCGCTTTTTCAGGTTCTTACACGAAGCTATTTGGGTGAAGGCTGGGAGGCCGTGGTACCGGTGCTGCTGATTTCGCTTATCCTTATTTTTAAGCCGTCTGGTATCTTTGCGACTAAAGTGCGAACCGTATGGGATGAATAAGAAAAGGGAGTTGTTATGGCCAATGAATATGAAGTCCAAAAGCAGGGAATCGCCAAATTTTTAGACTATCTTTGCCTGACGCCCCTGGGGGCGATCGGGTTTTTAATCCTGATCATCGTTCCGCTCTTTCCGCCCTTTAACCAGGATTATTTGGTTCGCTGGTTTATCCTGGCAGCCATCATGGGAACCGGGGCGATGGCCTTTGATTTCAGTTCCGGCTACATTGCGGTTGTCAATTTTGGATTTGCCGCCTTTGTCGGTTTAGGCGCCTATACCTCTGCCATTGTGGCAAACAAATGGGGCATTCCACTTCCGGTGACCATGCTTTGCGGTGCCTTTACGGCGGGGTTGTTGGGATTTATTACCGGTGCCATCAGCCTGCGTATGCGGGGGATGTTTGCCATCTGCCTGACCTGGTTCATCGGGATTGCCATGATGGGTCTGGCCATCAAGATGGTCTGGCTGACCCGTGGCATGCTGGGTTTGCGGACTGCCTACTTTTTCGGAACGGAAGCTCCCAACCTTTATTACTGGTATCCGGTGCTCGCAGTGGCGCTTGTGACATGGTTTATTCTGAAAAGAATTGCCCGCTCCCACATTGGTCTGGCCTTCAAGGCCATTGGTCAGAATATGGACGCTGCCAAGACCTCGGGCATCAATCCCACACGCTATCGCATCATGAATTTCACCGTCTCCTGTGCGCTTGCCGGCTGGGTCGGGGCCTTCTACGCCCACTTCATCGGTATTCTGACCCCCGAGTTCCTTCACACCGCCAAAACCGTTGAATTTCTGGTGATCGTCTATATCGGGGGCCGGGGGAGCCTGTGGGGCGGATTTGCCGTTGCTTTTCCGTTCATCTGGTTTACCGAGATGTTAAGATCTAATTTTGACTATCTGCCGGGGATCAACCTGCTCGTTTATGGCCTCATGCTGATTGTGATCATGATCTTCTATGCCGGTGGGATGGCCCAGTTTTTCCGCTATCTGGTTGACAAATGGAAAGATAATCCAACAGTAAGGTGGTTGACAACTTAGCTATCAAATTTAGTTACTCGCTAAATCGTTACAATAGTCAAAATAACTATGGTTTCAGGTGTCAGATTTGGTAAGGCTGAAACTTCTACGGGTCGAATGCTGAACACTGACACCCGACACCTGAAGTTTCAGCC
>Ga0224503_10000557_pt1 | contig 11249 bp, 9 predicted proteins | sample SF_Oct11_sed_USG_2_FD_169106 | JGI IMG/M metagenome (GOLD analysis project Ga0224503, IMG submission 169106) | Sediment microbial communities from San Francisco Bay, California, United States - SF_Oct11_sed_USGS_21 | ecosystem: Environmental > Aquatic > Marine > Sediment | place: USA: California...
GTTCAATCTGAGCCAGGATCAAACTCTTCAGTTTAAAGCTTTGAGCTTAAAACAGAGCGTAATCCCCACTCTAAATTACTTAGAATTTAGGTTGGTTCTTACGCTCGAATTTGCCTCTGCAAACTCCAGCGCAAGCACCCACACAAATTATCTGAATACATTGTTAAAGAACGATCCCCGGTTTTTCGGGGCGGACCCACAATTATACAGGCGGAGCGCCATCGTTGGCTAGTACTCGCCTGCCGTCGTACTTTGGTTTTGGGGTCTGCCGAGGGACACCGTACCCTCAGCGAGCGGGGCATTATAGCGGCCCGACCCTCCCGGTCAACAGCAAAATGAAACTTTTATGACTTATTTATCGGGCCCTATAAGAATCAAGGGGTTCCGGTGGTTTCTGGCGCTTCGCTGCGGCCTGGCCGGGACAAACTACGGCGAATACCAGATCGGCGACGTGTAGGCGCGCTCCTGTTGCGTCAGTACGGCGTCTTCTGACGCGGCCATTGGAGCCGCTCCGCTGCCGGCGACTTCCATGCGGATGCCACAGTCGTGCAACACGTTCATCGGCGCGCCGTCAGCCGTGACGATCGCCGGGTAAGCCGCTTCTGCCGCGGGTTGACCGATTGGCCCCAGCACCGACTGGAACAACAGGCGGGTCAGGTTCGTCTCGCCTGTCGGCTGAAACAGCGCGTATGTGTTCTCCTTCGCGAACTCCGGATCTGTCGCTTTGGCCAGGTTGGCCGCGGCAACCCGTTCCGCAGCACTGCGAATGCAGTCAGAATCGAAAATTGAAGCCCGCCATCGGGCCCTGGTAGGAAAAATCGAGTCCCAGGTCGTCATCCCTGAACTCGGCTGTTTTGTACTGGTAGCCGAAAAGGATGCGGTTCTGCTGCCGCTTGCCGACCGTCCAGGCAAGGTTGGCCCGCAGCAGTATCGTGCCTTCGGAGTCACCGAAACTGGTATCAGCCTGGGTCAGCAGGGACCAGCGCTCCGAAAAGTCGAAGCGGTAACGAAGGCCGACGAGCGCATCGTAATAGTCCTTGGTCGAACGTCTCTCCGCGACCGGTGCATTGTTGATGACGAGGCGAAACGTGTAGCGATCGTCGAATCCCGTATAGCGCAGCCCGCCGTAAAGATTGAAGCTCGACCCGGCGCCCCCGGGCCACCAGGCAACTGCACCATCGAAGAAGAGCTGCTTGTTGTTCGCATCAATGACGAATGCCGTGCGTTCGGTCGAGTCCGAGATCTTGAGGTAGGTCAGATCACCGAAAGCGGTCCAGTTACCCTGGCCTCCTTCGACGTGAATCATGAATGCCGCGTCGAGGACGTCGAGCAGGTCGCTGAAGGAGATCTCGCCTGTCCCGATATCCGCGTCCCGAAACGTCAGGTCGACATTGGTCTCTGTCGCCCACAGGTAGGGCGTAATCGACCAACCGAATCTGTCCGCTTCCTGCCCGTGGACAGCCGCTGGCGAAATCAGCAGCAAAGCCAGAAGAACCGCGACACCGTGGCGCACTATCGAGGATTTCATACACATGTCCTTTGCGCAGGCATCGCGCTTCGGAGAACCCGGATTGGCGAAAGGCCCGACCGCAGCTAGATTGGCGCTATATTAACAATCGTCTAACTGCGAATATCCATACGTGGATCACGCAGCACAACGCCATGAGGGGACTATTGCCATGATCCTGCGTTTCGCCCGGTGCCGAACAGGGCGGCGGCCCATGGTGTTCGTCGCTGCGTGGACCGCTGTGCTTGTTGCCGCCCTCGTCGCTCAGAATGCGTCGGCCCAGGACCTCACGCCGCGGACCTATTGGCCGGCACCGAATGGCACCAAACTGCTCATTTTCGGCTATGCCTATCAGAGTGGCGATGTCGTCACCGACCCCTCGATTCCCATCACGGGTGTCGACTCGACCATTGACTCCGGTGTCCTCGCCTATCAGCAAACCATTAACCTTTTCGGTCGCACCGGAAAATTTCAGTTCGAGCTCCCGTACGTCGACGGCACGACGACGGGCTTGGTCAGCAGAGAACCCGGTCGGCGCGACGTCAGTGGCTTCGGCGATGTAGCCGCAACGCTGTCGATCAATATCCTGGGTTCAGCGTCGATGTCGCTTGCCGAATTTCAGCAACTGCGCCAGAACCCGCGTCCGATTCTCGGCGCGAGCATCAAGATCGTGGCGCCGACGGGCGACTACGAATCCGACAAGCTGATCAACATCGGCACTAATCGCTGGGCGCTCCGCTTCCAGCTCGGCTACATCCGCCCGCTTACGCCCAAATGGCTGCTGGAGATGTCGGCCGGGGCATGGTTTTTTCAAGACAACGATGAGTTTCTCGGCATGACGCGCAAACAGGACCCGATCGGGGCGTTGAATATCCACCTCGTGCGCCGCTTCAGTCCGGGGCTCTGGGCATCGCTGGATCTGAACTACTACCTGGGCGGACACTCGACCCTCGACGGCGTGCGGAACGCAGACTTGCAGAGAAATTCGCGGGTGGGCCTTAGCCTTGCCTATCCATTCAAGGGCAAGCACGCGGTAAAGATAGGTTTCAGCGACGGCGTCCTCACCGAGTCAGGCGGCGACTTCCGCACGCTCACATTCAACTATATATATAGAATCCGGTAATAATTCGTTTCGTAGGCGGCGGCCTTGCCGATGCCGCTTAGGGAGAGTTGCATGCGAACAATGCTATTGCTCATCTGCTTCGTCTTTGGTGCAGCCGGCGCGGCCGAAGTGAAGCTCCGGGACGGCAGCGTCGTCATCGGCACGATCCTGGAGCTGAAAGACGGTGAGGACCTGATCGTCGACACCGAGTACATGGACGAGGTGGTCATCGAATGGGAGGCCATCGAGTCCATCCGCGGCACCCAGGTCATCGAGGTCGAGTTATTCAATGGCCAGCGCCTGTTCGGCGAAATCGTGCTCGACGACAAGGGCCTATCGATCATCGGCGACGAGACGACGGTAACGTTGCCCCCGGACAGGATATTCTCGATTTCCGAGGTGAACGAATCGTTCTGGGAAGGATTCGACATCTACACCGACGTCGGCATGAACCTCGTTCGCGGCAATAACGAAGTCACCCAGCTCAGTGTCGGCGCCGGCATCGGCTACGACGGACGTGACTTCGAAACATCCGTCGATGCGACGACCATCATCAACGAGCAAACCGAAGGCCAGGACCTGCGGCGCGCCACGCTCGCGGGCAATTACACCTATCGATTGCCACGCAACTGGCAGGCGACCGGGCTACTGCAGTTCGAGTCGGATGACCAGCAGGGACTGGACCTCCGAACCCTGGTTGGCGGCGCTCTCGGCAACCGCGTATACAACCAGCGCAGGATGCGTGTCGACCTGTTCGGCGGTCTCGTGCTCAATAGCGAGGAATTCGAAGAACAGCCGAGGACAGAGACAATTGAAGGCCTGCTGGGCACCGCGTTCCGGCTGCGTTCGGCGAGAGGCATCGACATCGACGCAACGCTAGCGGTACTGCCCAGCCTGGAGCAAAGCGATCGTGTGCGCGTGCAGTTCGATGGCTCGCTCAGTATCGACCTGTTCGCCGATCTCGATTTCAAGTTGACCGTCTACGACCGCTACGACAGCCAGCCACCGCCGGGCAACGACACCAATGACTCCGGCCTCACGCTCGGACTGAGCTGGAGTTACTGAGTTCGCGCCGTGCCGTTCCGCAACCCGCTATCTGCCTGTGTCGCGTGTTCCATTGCGATCCTGGCCTGCTGCAATCCTGCGATGGCTGAAGAGGGCGCAGGAAGCCGTTTTCAGGTCGGCGGTCTCCTGTTCGGCGACGCTTACACAATACCCAGCCATCACACCGCCGCGGGTGATGGCGCAAGTGGTTTCGTCCTGCGGCGTGGCTACCTGACGGCCAATTTTGACCTCGGCGCTGACTGGTATGGTCGCGCCCGGATCGAGGTCAACCAGGACGGCGAATTCGAAACCTATTCGTTCGATACCCGGCTGAAGGACCTGTACCTGGCAAGGAAATTCGAGCGCCAGGAACTCGTAGTCGGCCTGTCTCCGACGCTGACCTACGACCTGATCGAGTCGACCTGGGGTGCGCGCTACCTGATGCGCACCCCGCTGGACCTGCAGGGCGTGCCCAGCCGCGACACCGGTATTACCTTGAAAGGCTCACTCGGCCACGGCGGGCGTCTGGGCTACCGGGCGATGTACGGCAGCGGGCTCGAGTACGCCAACCAGGGCGGGGGCGGCGACAAGCTGATGGCTGCGCTGACCTGGTTTCCGTCCGCCTCTGTCTACATCGACCTCTACGCAGACTACGAAAAGCAACCGGGACCGACGGACCGGCAAACCTGGCAGCTGTTCCTGGGGAAGAAGGGTGAAGCGCTGCGATGGGGCCTGCAGTACTCGCACCAGGACCGGCAGGACGACCCGAAGCTGGAGCTGGCCTCGGCGTTCGTCGTCGCCCGCTTGCGGGAAGACCTCAGCGCGATCGCACGCATCGATCGATTGCTGGAACCGAGCCCCAGGGGTGACCGAATTGCCTACCTTCCGTTCGACCCGACCGCCCGGGCGACGATGTCGCTGGCCGGCCTGGAATTCCAGTTCACCTCAACGTTCAGGATCACGCCGAACGTGGTCTGGACCACCTACGACCGCAATCCCGACGGCGTCCGGCCGGATGACGACCTGCACCTGCGAGTGACCTTCCTCCTCGACCTGGAATAGTCCGGGCTATTGCGCGGCTTACAACCGGGCTCCCTGTTGCAGCAACGACACGGCGGTGCTCTCGACGTAGCCGATTGTTGCCGCGACGAGTGCATCGGTCGTGCCGGTGTCATCGAGCAAGGCGAAACCGCCGAAACTTACGCCGTTCAGAACGGCTTCCGGACCCGTGCAGCTGTCATGCTGCAGGGTTACGCGGTAAAGATTCGACTTGGATACCATGACGCTGATCTTGCCGTTCGTAATGCACCCGGTCGTTGCGTCCTGCATGAATGCCGCGCCGTCCGCGGCGATGCTGAGCACGCTGCCTGACTCCATCTGGTAGGTACCGGAGATCGTGGCCAGTGAAGAGCCGCGGTCATACAACGCATTGAAGTCGAAGGCCAGGGTTTCGGAGAAGCGCAGTCCCAGGCTGGTTGTACATTCCTGGGTCAGATCGATCGTCTCACGCTCGACAAGGCTGCCGGTGAAGCTACAGTTCGCCAGCGTGGCGCCGTCGGCGAATGACTGGCCCAGCGGGCTTACCAGCTCGAAGCCACTCATGATCAGGGACTCGGCGGGAAAGAAGCCCGAACCCTGGTTGCCCGACGCGTCCACGAACTGGAAGGTACCGCCCACGGATACCAGGAGGAGTACCTCCCGGCCTTCCGAATCGGTGCCGTTCCAGATGCCGGAAGGCTTTGCCGGCGGGGACAGGTTGGCCGAACATCTGCCGTTCAACCAGTCTTCGTTGTAGCGGCAGTCGGGTCCATTGTCGCTCGACGTGCTGCACCCGGCCATTAGCAGGAGCAACCCGCATAGGGCCATTGAATTGCCACGGGTGGCTAGAGTCTCTGTGTTCATATCGCGTCTGCCTGTCTGTCTTTGGGCCTGACAATGAGGATGACGCTGCGGCGACCGGCACGCCTGACGATTGGGTGATGACGGGGTGACGTTTTTCTCCACCCTTCCCGACCCGACCAGCAGCAAATCATCGGTTCGAAATCGGTTGTTCATCAGGCGCCGGTGGCCCCTATGGCGGCATCGTAGTGGTGCCGGTTCCAGGGCCGGGTTCGGCCCGCCGGCACATGCTCATAGGGAGTAGCGAAAATGAACGCATCAAGAGGTTTGTTAGTGGCCTGCATCGCCGTGGTCTTCAGCGGCTGCGGCGGGGGCTCCGGCAGTTCGTCGCCGCCCGATCCGGTATCGCCGCCACCGCCACCACCGCCGCCGGCCGACGCATTGCCGGGCGGACACTGGTTCGGAACCGTCACGAACGAGTTCAATGTCGTGACGGAGGAATACATAGCAATGGTGGACGAGAACGGTCGGTTTCGTTTCGCGTCGGCCGACTCCACCGTGCAGATGTCCGGCAATTTCTCGGTTGCCGGCAACGACCTCATCGGGGACGGAATGGCCTTCGCCGATACGGGTGTGTTCTGGCTGGACGCAAGCTCGGCTACTCCGGTCAGCATAGAAGGGACAATTGTCGAGCGCAGCGAGATGTCGGGAACCTGGACCACCGTTGTCGGTGAGTTCGGCAGCTTCGAGTTCTTTTATGACCCGACGTATTACGAACGGGCCTCGCCGGTCAGTTTGCTGGCGGGTTCATGGATAGCCTACGACGAGCTTCTGAATCCGGAGGTAACGTTCACGATTGCCGCCGACGGCAGCTTTACGGGACAGAATGTGTCGGGTTGCAACTCGATGGGCCAGTTCGCCGTGATCGATCCGGACTTCAACCTGTACGAGGTACAAAGCACGGTAGCCGATTGTGCGCTTGCCGGCGATTACATCGGCCTCGCGTTCCTCGCCGACCTGCTCGTGCCGAACGACATCCTGGTATTCGCGATCGACAACGGCTCTCGGGCGTATCTGACCGGTTTTCAGAAGTAAGCTGTGTGCCGGAACCTTCGGGTTCCGGCGCTTTCAAGGCATCCGGCCGGCTCAGTCCGTCTCTTCTTCCGCGGCTTCGACCGGCTCGCGGTTGTCGAACCAGGTTTCGTACTCCTCGGAGAGCAGCAAGTCCGACATCGCCGGATCTTTTTCGAAAGCCTCGGGCCCCAGCGTATAGCCGAACGTCTTCTCCAGTTCGTCGAGCGCCGCCACGGCCTTGTCAAATTGACGCATTGCCGTCCCGGCCCTCAGCGCAGACCACCAGCCTAGCTCGAGGCCGGGCTCGATCGTAACGGCCTGATCCGCATAGCTCAGCGCATCCTCGGCATTGCCGTTCACCAGCGACGCCGCAGACAGCCGCGCGGACATGGCAGAGTCCTGCACCCCGAGCGTTGACTGCAGACTCAGCAGGGCCTGCATGGCCTGTTCGTACTTTCGCGACGGGAAGTAGTAGTCGAGCAACATTAAAGAATACAGGGGCTCGTCCGAATAATACTTATCGACGTCGATGAGTGCCGTGCGCAGCTTGCGGCGATTCCGGGTTGCTTTGGTGAGATGCACCGACGTCATTACGACAACCTTCTGGCGGCGCAATTTCTCGTCCACGTTTTTCAGAATGTCGAAATAGCGATCGACCTGCCTGTCCCGGGATGCCTTCAGCAATTCTGTCACCTGAAACGTCTGCTGCTCGGTCGGGCCCTGGAAGTCGAGCAGCTTGCGAACGGCGGGCTTCCCGGGGTTCGCCGCGATGAGCTGTAGGCCCACACCGTCACTGAATCTTTCGCCGTCGAGGTAGTCGATCCAGTCGACGATAACGACACGGCCCCTGTCGTCAAGTCGCAGTTCGTACTCGTGATAGTTGAACTGGAAGTCAGGCAAGTCGTATCGCACGATCGCCTTGCCGCGGTCGCCTTTCGAGCCGAAACCCAGCCATGCCGCCCTGATGTTGTCTTCGGTATTCGCAAATGCTGACTTGAGGATGTTGACCAGGTTGTCGTCGAAACTCTCGCGGAAACCCTGTTTGACCTTCTGGTCGATCAGGCGCAAACCGAAGATGCGCTCCAGCATGTCTTCCCGGTCGATGGCGTGCGCAAAGCGCTCGAACGAGTTGTTGTTCAGGTCGGTAACGATATCCTGGAAGCCGGCACGGAAAATCTCCTGTCGCTCCTGCTCGGCGCGCATTTCCGCTTCGCGCGCAGCGTCCTGGGCGAACGCCGCCGGCAGCAAGAGGACGTAGGCGGCCAGCAAGCAGGTTCTTAATATCGAAGCGTTCAAAGTAACTCCCCGGTATCAGTACAGCCTGACACGTGCAAAACGTCTTCGACCAACCTGGTAGACATTAGTGCTGCCCGCATCGATCGTCAGCGACCGGTCCTCGACGCGTTCGCCGTCGATACGGACCGCGCCCTGCTTGATCATGCGGAACGCTTCGGAGGTGCTGCTGACCAGGCCCGCGCCTTTCAGGAGGTGCGCAATCCCCAGCGTGCCGTCCCGGGTCTCGAGCGTGAGTTCGGGCATATCCTCCGGCATGGCACCCTCGCGAAAGCGCGATATGAACTCCTGTTTCGCGGCATCGGCAGCGCCGTTGTCATGAAATCGTGCCACGATCTCCATCGCAAGCTCGAACTTGACGTCGCGCGGATTCATGCCGTCCTGGACGCGCTTCCTCAGGCTTGCGATGTCATGCAGGGAGCGGAAGCTGAGAACTTCGAAGTAACGCCACATCAGGTCGTCAGAGATAGACATGAGCTTGCCGAACATTTCACCGGGCGGCTCCGTGATTCCGACGTAATTGCCGAGTGACTTCGACATCTTCTGCACGCCGTCGAGTCCCTCCAGCAAGGGCGTGGTCATGACGATCTGGGGCTCCTGCCCATAGTCCTGCTGCAGCTGACGGCCCACGAGCAGGTTGAATTTCTGGTCCGTGCCGCCGAGTTCAATATCCGCCTTCAGGGCGACGGAATCGTACCCCTGGACGATCGGGTACAGGAATTCGTGGATCGAAATCGGCTGCCCCCCCTCGTAGCGTTTCCTGAAGTCGTCCCGTTCGAGCATGCGTGCAACCGTGTGGTGCGCGGCAAGCTTGACGAGACCGGCGGCATCCATGTCGCCCATCCAGGTCGAATTGAACTCGATGCGGGTCTTCTCCTTGTCAAGAATCTTGTAAATCTGGGCCTTGTACGTTTTCGCGTTCTCCCCGATCTCATCGGCAGTCAGCGGCGGCCGCGTGGCGTTCTTGCCCGACGGGTCGCCGATCATGCCCGTGAAATCACCTATCAGGAATACGACCTCGTGGCCGAATTCCTGGAACTGGCGCATCTTGTTGATGAGTACCGTGTGCCCGATATGCAGGTCGGGCGCAGTCGGGTCGAAGCCGGCTTTCACGACAAGTGGCCTGCCCTTCCCGAGTTTGGCCGCCAGTCCGTCCTCGGGCAGCACCTCGTCGGTGCCGCGGGTCAGCTCTGCGATTTGTGCCTTGATGTTGCTCATTACTTCCTGTCGGTGACCGCCATCGGTGTGCAGCGGAACTGTAGCATTCTCGGCCGCCGATGAAAGCCCTTATTGGTTACCTCGCGACCCTATCAGGCTTCTCTGTTAACAGACTGACTTATAACAGTTTTCTTTGACCTCGCCGCAACGTCACGGTAGAGTACCCGCATTCTTTAACGTGGGGTCGCAGACTTGCATCGTTCGGCCAGTCCATTACTGCACGATTACAAGCGGTCTGCAGCGAAAAAGCCGAAAAAATCCAAAGCCCTGCAGTGGTTCGTCATTGGCCTGGGCATTCCGCTGGCCGGCCTCGTATTCGTCTCCACGCTGACGTCGACCACGCCACCCGCGGCTCCGCCCGAAGAACCCGTGATTACTGCGGCGGACGGTTCCGACTACGATTTGGAGACTCCCGCCGAGCTGGTCTACGCGGAAACTCCGCTGGTGCTCGCTGACGCGATTAACCCGCCCCCTTACCAGAAATTGAACCTGACGATCGGGCGCGGCGACACGCTCGACAAGCTCTTCAGAAAACACGACCTCGACCTGGGTCACCTGTCTGAGATTTCGAAGCTGGGCGAGGCTCGCAAACGTTTCCGCAGACTGAAACCCGGCGACCAGTTCGAGATCACGCACGACCAGGGCGACCTCGTCAGCATGTACTCGAACCTCAGCCTCACGAGCGCGCTCAAGATCGAGCGCGCCGAGAGTGGTTTCAAAGCCGAAATCGTCGATCGGCCGATCGAGAAGCGCAAGCGGCTCGCCTACGGCACGATCGAGAGCTCGCTTTTCGAGAGCGCCGCGGATGCCGGTCTGTCCGACCGCGTCATCATGAACATCGCCGGTATCTTTGCCTGGGACGTCGATTTCGTCCTCGATATTCGGACCGGTGACAACTACTACGTACAGTACGAAGAGGTCTGGCAGGACGGCGAGTACGTGATGGACGGTGAAATAGTCGCGGCAGAATTCAACAACAACGGCCGAACCTACCGCGCGATCCGCTTCATAGACGACGAGGGCCACAGCGACTACTTCACTCCGGACGGCCACAGCGTAAGAAAGGCTTTTATCCGTGCTCCGGTCGACTTCACCCGCATCAGCTCCAACTTCAACCCGCGGCGGCGCCACCCGATACTGAACTCGATCCGTGCGCATCGTGGCGTTGACTATGCGGCGCCCCGCGGCACACCCATCAGGGCCGCAGGCGACGGCAAGGTCATCTTTCGCGGCGTAAAGGGCGGCTACGGCAATACGATCATCCTGCAGCACGGGGGCAACATCACAACGCTGTATGCCCACATGTCGCGATACGCCGGTACTCGGATCGGCAGCAGAGTACGGCAGGGACAGACTATCGGCTATGTCGGCGCGACGGGCCTCGCGACGGCAAACCACCTGCACTACGAATATCGGCTTAACGGCGTGCATCGCAATCCGCGAACCGTCGAACTGCCGCAGGCCAACCCGATCGACCAGCGTTATCGTCAACGATTTCTCGCGACCGTGGAACCGATCCTGCAGGAACTCGAGAAATTCAAGAATACGCAGCTCGCATCCGTTGCATACAGCAACAAGTAGTACCGGCGCGCGATGCCTGATCACTACATCGGCCTGATCTCCGGCACGAGCATGGACGGCGTCGATGCCGCACTGATCCGGTTCGGTGACCACTCGGTCGATATCGTAAGTGCAGGAACGAGCCCCTATCCCGAAGCGCTTCGCGAAAAACTCATGGGCGCCGCACGGGCGCCGGACACCTGCACCGCCGACGTCATTGGAGCACTCGATCACTGGGTCGGCGAGTGTTTTCGCGATGCCGCCCTTCGACTTTTGCAGGCTGCCGGCGTCGAGCCGGGCGAAGTTCGGGCGATCGGGAGTCACGGGCAGACAATCCGGCACCGGCCCGACGAGGACAGGCCTTTCACGCTGCAGATCGGTAACGCCGATGTCATCGCGAAGGGCACCGGCATCGACTGCATAGCCAATTTCCGTGGCGCCGACCTGGCGCTGGGTGGGCAGGGCGCCCCACTGGTGCCGCCGTTCCACGAATGGCTGTTTCGCTCTGCGGACGTTGATCGCTGCGCACTCAATATCGGCGGAATCGCAAACATAACCGTGTTGCCCGCGGCGCCCGGTCCGATCCGGGGGTTCGATACCGGCCCGGGAAAC
>Ga0224503_10000560_pt1 | contig 11227 bp, 10 predicted proteins | sample SF_Oct11_sed_USG_2_FD_169106 | JGI IMG/M metagenome (GOLD analysis project Ga0224503, IMG submission 169106) | Sediment microbial communities from San Francisco Bay, California, United States - SF_Oct11_sed_USGS_21 | ecosystem: Environmental > Aquatic > Marine > Sediment | place: USA...
TCCTGCCGGGCCACCACGGCCTGGCTCGACGCTCGGGGCCGGCCCGGGGGCAATGCTGCGGTGCGGCAAATTTCAGCCATTTGCCGGGTTCCCGGCAATAGTGGTTTCCCCTCAACGAATAGCAGCCACCTCCAATTGAGGAGCAAGCACGGCCAAAGTACGTTTCGCCTCAGAACTTCTATTAGAACTCCATAAAGTTCTAATACTCAATCTGAGGAGACTGGAAATGAGACGGGCATTAAGCACGAAATACCGCCTTGTCAGCTTTGTTATGAGCATGTTCCTCGCACTCGCCATTGCCGGTTGCGAGGGCGACGATGGCTTAGAAGGTGTCGACGGCATTAGCGGCGTCGATGGCGCTGATGGCGCGCCGGGTGCCGATGGCCTCGCCTGCTGGGATCTCAATGGCAACGGGGAAGGCGATCCGGATGAGGACCTCAACGGCGACGGTGCCTTCGACGCGCTGGACTGCAACGCGATCGCGAGCGGCGCGTACGAAGGTCAGAAGCTGCATGTCGGGTATTTCACGGAAAATGAATACACCGGCACGAACGACTGCCTCGCCTGCCACGGCCTGATCGGCGCGGACATGCTCATGCGGGCGCACTTCACCTGGGAAGGCGTTGCGACGAACATCACCGGCTTCGAGGGCGAAACCCACGGCAAGAACGACCTGCTGAATAACTTCTGCATCGCGGTCCCGACCAACGAGGGCCGCTGTACGCAGTGCCACGCCGGCTACGGTTACGACGACAATACCTACGATTTCAACGATATGACGAACGTCGACTGCCTGGTCTGTCACGACCAGACGGGCACGTATGCAAAAGCGCCGAAGACCGCCGGATTGCCCGCGGACGGCGTCGATCTCGGTGCCGTCGCTCGTAGCGTCGCAGACAACGAAGGCGTACCGACGATCGACAACTGCATTGACTGCCATGCCAAAGCCGGCGGCGGCGATAACGTCAAGCACGGCGATATTGCGATGTCGCTGGCCAACACGACGCGCGAGTTCGATGTCCATATGGGCACGGACGGCGTCAACGTCGATTGCGTCTTCTGCCACGGCGTGAAGAAAGACGGGAGCGATAACGTCATCGACCATGGTATCGGCGGCATGCCTTACCACTCAGTGGATGAAGGCGAAATGAAGACCTGCGAAGGCTGCCACGGCGATGCCAATAGCCGCCACGCGGGAAAACCGGTCGAAGCAATCATTACCGACCACCCAATGCTGGCATGCCAGGTCTGCCACATCCCGACCTTTGCTCGACACACGCCGACGAAGACCGAGTGGTACTGGGAAACGGCCGGGGACGTGGCCAGAGGTAAAGAGTTTGATCCCAGTTTTGACTATGGGGATACAGGCGTACCGATCTACGACCCCATGAAGGGTAGCTTCGTCTGGGAAAACAACGTCCGGCCAACGCTGCGTTACTTCGACGGCATGTGGGATCGCTTTATTATCGAAGCGAACGACACGTTTACCGGGACGCCGACCACCGAGACGCCCGTGGTCCTCGGCGAACCGAGCGCTGATTACAATACGGTGGGCGCGAAGATCTATCCGTTCAAGAAGATGATCGGCAACCAGCCGGCGGATGCCAACAACAACACCGTCCTGGTGCCGCATCTCTTCGGCACCAAGGGCGGACCGAATCCTTACTGGGGCAACTGGAACTGGGACCTCGCATTACAGGACGGTGCTTTGTACACCGGCCAAACCTACTCCGGCGAATACCAGTTCATACCAACGGTGATGTACCTGACCGTGAATCATGAAGTTGCACCCAAGGAGCAGGCATACGGGTTCAATGGCTGCGGAGATTGCCATGGTGGCGATCAGATCGACTGGAGTGAACTCGGCTGGACAGGAGATCCGGTACCTGACGGCACGAGAATACCGTAACCCCCCCGAAGAACGACTCGTGCCTTTGCGCCCGCGGGCAACCGCGGGCGCTTTCTTTTTCGCGGGCTGCGAAACGGCATTATTGATTGGTGGGCCCCCGGGGAATCGAACCCCGAACCTGCGGATTAAGAGTCCGTTGCTCTGCCTGATTGAGCTAGAGGCCCCTCGGTTCTGTGCCGGCCACTCGGAAAGACCTTGGGCCAGCTGGCTGGACGCGCGATACTAGCTCAAACCAGTGAATGTGGCAAAGACCTCAGGGGGTGCGCATATGAGATTTTCCGTAACAGTTTTGGCGCTAATGGCGCTTGCTGTGCCTGCCCATGCTGAACTCGACGACGAAGTGCGCTGCCGGGAGATCGGCTTCAGCAAGTCTGTCGAATCCGGGAATCTGGAAATGTTCGCGTCGTTCATCGACGCAGACGCACGATTTATAAGCGGCTCCGTCACTCGCGGCCCGGGGGCTATCTCCGCAGCATGGGCGGTCTTCTTCGAACCCGGCGGTCCGTCGATAAAGTGGCGCCCGAAGTACGTGGAAGTCCTCGAAGACGGCACACTCGCGCTCTCGCGCGGCCCGTACAGGCTGGTCGCCCGTGACGAGGACGGCAACGAAACCGAGCACTGGGGCACGTTCAACTCGGTATGGCGACTGAACGCGGACGGCCAGTGGCGCGTGGTCTTCGATGCCGGGGGTGCGTTACCGCAGCCCCCGCCACCGGAGGACCAGGCACTGCTGGACCAGCCCGATAGCTGCGATTCGAGCTGAAGTCCGCAATGCAGGGCCTCTTGCCCCTGCGCCGGGCTACGGCAGGTTCTTGACGTAGCCCTTGCCGTACAGGATTTCGATGGTCGAGCCCTCGAACGCATCATCGACCGGCTCTGACGTACCACCCAGGCAGCTCTCGAGGAAACCTTCCATCACCGAGTAGAACGCCAGGCGGTTTTCGGGGCGACGGAACCCGTGGCCCTCGTCCGGAAAGTTGACATAGGTGACAGGTAGCTCGTTTGCGGCCATCGCCTCGACCAACTGATCGGATTCCAGTTTCGTTACCCGCGGATCGTTCTGTCCCTGGCCCACGAGCAGAGGGACCTTGATGTCGTCGACGCGACTGATCGCGGAGCGCGCCAGCATGTCTTCACGATCCTCGGCCTTTGCGGGGTCGCCGACATACGTGTACCAGGTGCCCTGCAGGAATGGCTTCCAGTACTCCGGGAAGCTCTCAATCAGGGTAACGAGACTCGATGGGCCGACGATATCGACGCCGCAGGCAAATGTATCCGGCGTAAAACTCACCCCGATCAGCGTCGCATAGCCGCCGTAGGATCCGCCAACTATCGCAACCTTCTTCTGATCGGCAATACCCTGGTCGACTGCCCAACGCACACCATCAACCAGGTCATCATGCATCTTGCCGGCAAATTCGCCGATTGCAGCCCGCGTAAACGTCTTGCCGAAGCCGGTGGAACCGCGGTAGTTCACCGACAAGACGGCATACCCGCGGTTGGCCAACCACTGATGCCACGGATTGTAACCGTACTCGTCACGCGCCCATGGCCCACCGTGAACGGCCAACACCATCGGCACGGCACTGTCGGGCTTGCCGTCGCCATTACCGTCACTTCCAACAGGCAGGGTCAGGTAGGAAGGCAAATCGAGACCATCACGGGACTTGATGGTCAGCGCCTGCATCGGAGCCAGCGTGTAGTCCGCAAGACTCGGATACTGCTCCAGCATCTTCGTCACGGAACGGTCTTCACGATCGTAGATAAAGTAGGTACCGGACCGTTCGGGTGCGTCTTCGTGCACGATCCACTTCGACATGTCGTCAGTGGCGGCAAGTATGCTCAGCGAGCCGCCGAGCGCTGCTGTCAGACCTTCGAGGTCTGCAGCGGTCGTGTCGTCGACCGGGTACCACTGCGACTTCAGATGGTTGACGTTGTAAGCAATCGGCTCCAGCGTGCGCCGGTCAATGAAGATCCCGGAAATATCAGCCTCGTCGTTCTCTGCGAGCACCTCAACTTCGCCGGATCCAAGTGCTACCTGCGTCAGCGCCGCCGTATCGCGGCCGCGGCTATCCAGGATTAATACCGCGTCATTTGCGGCGTTGAATCCGACGGCGCTCGTTGAAAGAAAATCTTCCGGCGGAATTACCGCGAAAACCTCGCCTTCGAAGTCAACGATATTGCCGCCGCCATCCGGCGTCGGCTGAAAGCCGAAACGCGGGTCAAGGTTATTGTCGATTAGCCAGCCGGCAAAGCCCGGGTTCTCTTTCAGCAATTCCCGTTCGCCGGTCATCACGTCAACGAGATACAAGTCAAACAGCTGGGCGTTTCTTTCGTTTATGCCGACGACGATTTCGTCAGGCCGCTGCGACGAGATGCTCTCGACTGTCGCCCGGGCGCCATCCTTGACCGGGGTGAGATCGACGACGTCACCGGTTTCGATGTTCGCCGAATACACGTGAAAGTTTTCGTCGCCGCCCTGGTCCTGGATGTAGTAAACGAAGGCACTGTTCGGCGCCCAGAAATACTGGGAAATACCGCGGTAGGTATCGTTTGTAATAACGCGGGCATCGGACGGATTGTCGGACGGAGCGACCCAGACATTGAGCACACCGTCTTTCGGCGCCAGCCAGCTGACGTGGGCGCCGTCGGGACTGATCCGGGCCAGCGTCCGGTCCGGATTGCCAAAGATGACATCCCGCGGAATGAGCGGCGCGGCCTGCGTTGCCGATTCAACAGCGTCGCTTTGCGGCGCGGCACTGGCCGCGTCCTGCGTAGACTCGTCGGCCTGCCGGTCACCGCAGGCTACGAGCAGCGCGGCGGACGCCGCCAGGGATATGAGTTGTTTCATTGTGAACTCCCGTTGTCATTCGTGCTCATCGGACGCCGCAGCATTGAAGGAGCGGCGCACGAAGTGATGTGAGAAGAGTTGGGTCGTAGCAGCATATCGTGGCACGAGAAATCTCGGCGCGTATCACATGACAACCACATTCCCGAGGAAAATGGGGTGGACGATGGGACTCGAACCCCAGCCAATCGAGCAAATCATGTCGCAGTAACAAATCCCTTTCAATAGAAAGACCGACCGGGATCACTTTGACAATCGATCCCGGTCCCTTGGAAAGAACCGCAGATCAAACGCCACCAGAAAAATTGGGGTGGACGATGGGACTCGAACCCACGACGACCGGGATCACAACCCGGGGCTCTACCAACTGAGCTACGCCCACCACGGTTTCGCGTATCTTACTAAATGCCAGCCAATCTGGCGCGCCCGGCAGGACTCGAACCTGCAACCCTCGGCTTAGCTTACCAACTACCGCTTTCGCGGCCCCGCACAGCGAGTTTGTGGTCTGGACTATCTCTTCGCCATCTCAGGCGCCGCACGTATAGTCTCTACGGAACCCTGCGAAAGTTCCTGGCGAAGTTTACGCGCTTCGCCTGGAAATTCTTGGGGGTCTCTACCCTCAGCGACACGTTCGAGCCAAAATCCTGGGGTTCAAGGTAGTAGCACTCATCCGTGTCTGGACAGTAAACACAAAAAAGGTCGATTTCCTTTTTGTCGATCGGCGCGGTGTGAGTACCGAGCCTATCCGTCCAACAAGTCGAGAACTTGACTTCCAGCGCGCCGTTAGCGTTCAGCGCCCTGTACTTCACCTGAACCCGCCGGAATTCACCCTGCCTGTATGCGACCAGATCAAATGGCGCATGCTCCGTTTGTGGCACGCAGATTGTGAATCCCTGCTCGAACAGATCCAACTGAGCCTTCAAGACCCCCAGATCCCCCTTGCACTTGGTGTGATGCGACAACATTCATTGCCTCTATCAGATCCAACACGCCGGGAGACCACAGGTTTCCACGGGATTGCCATCAGCACTACCTGTTAAGGTTTCCCCGTTACAGTGCGGTCCACTGCACCGGTTCTGTTTCCCGGCACAGGCTCCTCACTCAAAGGCCGATGCTCTATCCAGTTGAGCTACGGGCGCAACTTATTTCAATACGAGAATTTCTCCAAAACCATTAAGAATACTGGTCGGGGCAGACGGATTCGAACCGCCGACCCTCTGCTCCCAAAGCAGATGCGCTACCAGACTGCGCCATGCCCCGATGCCGGTCATTCTGCCACACAAAACCCGGCCTGAGCCGGGTCCTGCGGGGGCACGATAATACGGGCGGGCCGGGAGCCCGTCAATCAAGCAGTTATGGTTTCTGTGCACTGCTTCTGAGTCGCCGGAGCCCCAGCCACTGCAGCTCGGCGAAAGCGAACACCAACAGCCCCACCACCGCCAGGATCCACAGCCCGGCTGCCGTCAGCATGCCATGCCAGCCGACGAGCAGGCCGACGGTGCCTGCCACCCAGGCCAGGTCCGCAACGATGACCGAGGTCACCCAGGCCGAACTGATCGTGGGCCGGGTCGAGAACCACACCAGGGAGCCGGCAAACCCGAGCAGCATCAGGCCCAGCGGCCACAGGTGGTGCTGCAGGTCGGTCATCATGGCTACGATTCGCGTATCGAAAACAATAATCAGAAGCCCGCAAATGGCCGAGAACACGGCGTTTCCGAGCAGTGCGCGCTTCAAGAGGTCTGCTTCTGTCCTGTTGTTCGATAATTTCATATCGCCTCCTATTACTTTAAAAACATATAGTACTTTAAAAAGGTATAGTTTATTCCTATACTTGTCAAGCCATGACCAAACGCAGCTATGGACAGGATTGCGCGCTCGCACTCGGCCTCGACGTAATCGGCGAGCGCTGGACGCTTCTGATCATCCGTGGGTTGCTGACGGGGCCAAAGCGCTACTCCACTCTGCAGGACCAGCTCTCGGGAATCGGCACAAACCTGCTCGCAACGAGGCTGCGCGAGCTCACGGAACACGGCATTACCCGTAAAACCGACGAGGGGTACGAACTGACCGAATGCGGCGAGGCACTGAGACCGATCGTGCATGCCCTGATTCGCTGGGGGCACCAGTTCCGCAACCTCGCCCCGGACGCCGCCGTGAGCCGCCCGGAATGGGACATGCTGGCGCTCGAGGCGGCCTTCCGGCCAGAGCGCGCCGAAGGCGTCGAAACCACCCTCGACCTGACGTTGTCCGGCTACCGCTTTCATGCCGTCGTCCGCGATGGCGCCGCACGCTGCAGTCAGGGGGCCGCCGCAGATGCCGATGCGACCGCCAGCACGACGACCGAGACGTTGCAGGCGATTGGCGACGGCCGGATCTCGCTCAGCGATGCGATCGAAAGTGGAAAAATCGAGCTACAGGGGTCTCGCCGCGCCTTCCGGCAGCTATTCCAGCTGTTCGAACTGCCGTCGGATTAGGCATTTCCCTACTACGAGTCTCGCGGCAACAGTGCTATGGTCGCGGCTCCGAAAACGCCCGAACAAGGATTTTCCGGTATGAGAAAGATCATGATCGCCCTGGCCCTCGCACTGGCCAGCAGCCTTGCGCTTGCGGCCGACAAGGTTCCGGCGCATCCCCACATCCTGATCGAGACCACGATGGGCAACATCAAGCTCGAACTGGAAGGCAAGCTGGCCCCCATTACGGTCGGCCACTTCCTGAAACTCGTGGACAGCGGTTTTTACGACGGCCTCATCTTCCACCGCGTCATCCCCGGGTTCATGGCACAGGGCGGTGGCTACACGCCCGGCCTCGAGCTCAAGGAGGATGACGCTGCCATCCCCAACGAGTCCGGCAACGGCATGAGCAACATGCGCGGAACGATCGCAATGGCCCGCACCAACGACCCGCATTCGGCCAACACGCAATTCTTCATCAACGTGGCCGACAACGTGCGCCTTGATTCCAGCAGCAATCGCTGGGGCTATGCCGTATTCGGTTACGTGATCGAAGGCATGGAAGTGATAGACGAGATCGTCGCAGTCAGGACCGGGCCTCAAGGCAAACTGCGTTCCGATGTGCCCATGGTGCCGGTCGTCATCAAAAAGATGTCGCAAGTGACGTACGACTGAAATGACCACGCTCTTTATTTCGGACCTGCATATCGAGGCTGACCGCCCGGAAATCGGCGAGCAGTTCCTCGATTTCCTCGACGAGGAAGCGGCGGACGCCGAGGCCCTTTACATCCTGGGCGACTTCTTCGAGTACTGGGTCGGTGACGACGATCCCGACGAGTACTACGCGTCGATCAAACGCTCGCTGCGTGCCTTTTCGGACAGTGGCGTGCCCGTTTATTTCATGCACGGCAACCGTGACTTCATGATCGGCCAACAATTTGCTGCAGAGACCGGCGTAACGATCCTGCCGGACCCCTGCCCGATCGAACTCTACGGCAAATCGGTGCTGCTGAGCCACGGCGATGCCATGTGTACCGACGACGTGGAGTACCAGCAGATGCGCGCCATGACACGCAATCCCGAGTGGCAGGCGATGATGCTCGAAAAGCCGCTCGAAGAGCGCCTGGCGATCGCGCAACATGCACGCGCACACAGCCAGGAGCGCAACAAGACGCTCAGTGAATCGATCGTGGACGTCAATCCCGACGCGGTGAAAAAGACGATCTCGGAACACGGCGTCGAAATCCTGCTGCATGGCCACACCCACCGCCCCGGCATTCACGGCGTCGAGGTGGACGACCGATTTGCCAAGCGCGTCGTGCTGGGTGACTGGTACGACCAGGGCAGCGTCGTGAGCTGGGACGAGGATGGGCTGGAACTCAGTCCAATTCCCCGGCAGGCGGACCCGAGTGAAAGCGGAACTGGGGATCCGGCACCGTAATCAGCTGAGCTTCGACGGCCTTCAGTTCCGCGAGCCGCTCGTCGATCTTCGTTCGGGAGGCGCCGGTTTCCGACTGCGCAAGATTTAGGTAATGCTCGAAGTGGCGTGATTCGGATGCCAGCAAGCCCGCATAAAACTTCGCGATTTTTTCCGGCAGCCTCGGTACGAGTCGGGCAAAGCGCTCGCACGAGCGCGCCTCGATCAGCGCACCGACCAGCAGCATGTCCAGCAACTTGTGCGGCTCGTCGTCGCGCACTGCATCACGCAGCCCACCCGCATACCGGGATGCGGTGAGGCGCTCGAACGGCAATTGCATATCGGCCATGATCGAACGCACCTGCTCGAAATGCCGCAGCTCCTCCCTGGCAAGTCTCGACATGCGTTGCGAAAGCGCTGTACGTTCGGGATAGCGGTAAAGAAACCCGAGCGCGGTCGATGCCGCCTTGAGTTCGCAGTTGGCATGGTCGAGCAGTAGCTCGGGGATTCGCTCGCCGGCCGCATCGAGCCAGGCCTCGGGCGTCGGCGTATCGAAAAATGCCTCGATGTTCGCCGGTATTGCCGCGTCTACAGCCATTCCTCGACCTCGGCCACCGACTGCAGCCTGTCCTTCGGGTCCTTTGCGAGCATCATGTTCAGGAGCGCCTGGGACTCCGCAAGGCGCGCCGGCAACAGCGGTATCGGCGCACGCGCATGCTTGTAGATAATGCCCATCGCGGTATCCGCGTGATAGGGCTTTTGGCCCGTCAACATCTCGTAAAAGATCACGCCCAGGCTGTAGATGTCGCTACGCTCGTCGACCGGATTGCCATGGCCCTGCTCCGGGCTCATGTAGTAAGGCGTGCCAAAAATCTCGCCGCTGCCGGTAATCTCCATCTGCAGGCGCAGTCGCTTTGCCAGTCCGAAGTCGATCAACGCGATCGAGTTGTCCCGCCGCAGCATGATATTGCCCGGCTTGAGGTCGCGGTGCAGGATGCCCACCTCGTGAATTCTCGCCAACGCGCTCGCAATCTCCCGCAGGTATTTCACGGCGGCGGCCGCGATTAGTCGTTCGCTGATACGCTGCCTGAGATCGCCGGCATCGAGGTACTCCATGGCAATGTGCGCATGATCGTCCGCAACACCGAGGTCGTAGATCTTTACGATATTGGGGTGATCGATCCCGGCGATCATCTCGTATTCCTGCAGGAAACGGTCGAACGCGGCAATACTCTCCTCATTCACGTCCGGGATCTGCCGCAATACCTTCAGCACCATCTTGACGCCCGTGGCTTTGCGCTCCGCGAGATACACGCTCGAATGCGACGAGGTGCCCAGTTTCTTTATAAATCGGTAGCCCTTGATCAGCGGCTCGATACCCGCCGCCTTGTCGCCGACGAACAGCGAGCCGGTCGATGACCCTCGGCGCTGTGCAACGAGAATGTCGCTCAGGCGCACGATCAGTGCATCGTGGCTGAAGCCTTCCCTCAGGAAACAGCCGTCTGCGCCGCGATCGAGTACCGATCCGGCTTCGTCCTTGCGACCGAAATACACGACCGCTGGAAAATTCGGATTCTTCTTGAACCGCTTGACGACGTCGACGCCTTGCCGGTCGCCAAGTTCGCTGCCCAGCAGGATGACGTCGTTGCCAGCACCGGAAAACTCGTCGGGCAGGTGTCCGCCGGCGATTGGATCGAAGTCCGTAATGATGGCGTCGGGCCAGTGCGTGGACACATGGTGCATCAGCAGGCTGCGGAACTCGGCCTGGCCGTCGATGATCATGAATCGTACGCTCATACGACTGCGTCGGGCGTCCCGGGCGCTACATGCCGATGGCCGGTTTGGGTCCCTTCCGTGCCGTGGTTTCGCCGGGCGCAACAAGCCCTTTTTGTTGCGCCTCGCGTGCCTGCTTGGCGCCGTCATTCCGGCGTTCCTCGAGATCCTGCAGGTACTCCTCGGTAACGTCGCCGGTGACGTATTCGCCCGAGAAACAGGAGGCATCAAACTCGCTGATCGATGAATTATCGTGCCGCGCCGAACGAATAAGCCCGTGCAGATCCTGGTAGATCAACCGATCCGCACCGATCAGCTCCGCGATCTCGTCGACGTCGCGGCCGTTGGCAATAAGCTCCGAGGCTGCCGGCATGTCGACGCCATAAACGTTCGGGAAGCGAACCGGCGGCGCCGCCGACGCGAAGTAGACCTTTTTCGCGCCCGCTTCACGTGCGAGCTTGATGATCTGCTTGGACGTCGTGCCGCGCACGATCGAATCGTCTACCAGCAGCACGTTCTTGCCGCGGAATTCCAGGCCGATCGCGTTCAGCTTTCGCCGTACCGACTTATCGCGTTCTGCCTGCCCCGGCATGATGAATGTTCTGCCGATGTAGCGGTTCTTGATGAAGCCCTCGCGGTACTTCACGCCCAGGTGATAGGCGACTTGTAACGCCGACGTGCGGCTGGTGTCCGGGATCGGTATCACGACGTCGATATCGTGGTAAGGGAAGTCGCGCACGATCTTGCCGGCCAGTTCCTCGCCCATCCGCAGGCGTGCCTTGTAAACGGAAATTTCGTCCAGGATCGAATCGGGTCGCGCGAAGTAC
>Ga0224503_10000574_pt1 | contig 11125 bp, 7 predicted proteins | sample SF_Oct11_sed_USG_2_FD_169106 | JGI IMG/M metagenome (GOLD analysis project Ga0224503, IMG submission 169106) | Sediment microbial communities from San Francisco Bay, California, United States - SF_Oct11_sed_USGS_21 | ecosystem: Environmental > Aquatic > Marine > Sediment | place: USA: California...
ATGTTTCTGGCGACAAAAAAAACGACGACCAACGAATTAACGAAGGCCGTCGCTATGGGTGCCGGGTCAGCCAGTCCCTGGTTCAACCCTGCAGAGAGATAGTACCATTATAATATTAGAATATCTTCATATATCTGTTAACATTTGTGTCGAACGATAACTAAACGCCTCCAGGCAGCAAACCAGGACCTCGCATTTGGGTGGGCAGTCGTCGTGATGTCGGTATCCGGCCCTAATAAATCCGGCCTCAGGTGCCAGCTTGTCAACCGGGTCCGACCCCTCACGCACAACCCAGTTGTCTTGTACACGTATGCCGCCGCTCGTGGCTATGGCGCTGAGAGGTTCAATCGCATCCGAGTTTAGTGTCTGCACACCAACCAGCGCATAGCTAGGACCCGAATCCCGATTAATGAATGTATTAGGGTCTGCCCTGAATGTGCCGGTGAATGTTACGCCGTTCGGTATTAATGAATTGGTTTGAGTGATTTCTGCCATAAACGAGTACGTTACAGCCGAGGCATTGGCCACCTTGCCAGGCAGTAAACCTGGAAGCCGGGTTCACCGGCTGCCTGAATCAACCCTCCACGGCAGAGAAACCGTAGAGAATCCGGCTTCCGGGCCGTGGAACGTCATCCGCGACAAAAAGGACAAGCGTCCCGGAGCCGCGTATCAAATATAGCCAAGGGGGATTGTCCGTCTCGACCCTCCAGCCTTTACGGCTGGCAGCATCCCGGTAGAACGTGAACACCGCGTCGGACCGGAGTGTGGTGTTAACAAGCCAGTACTCGGTACGACGCTCGCTCACCTGCTCAGCCAGGCTGCGCCGCTCCTCCCGGGTGGTCCCGAGGCGCCCCCTGCCAGGGACAGCTGCCATAAATTGTGAGACCGCCTCGGCCTCGGTCGAGGTAGGTATGTACGTTACATCGGTGATGCCCGGAACCGGGTCAATGAGCTCAGTCAGCTCGCCAAGCGTGCGCACCTCTCTCCAGGCGAAGTAAGCAACGAAGCCGGCAAGGGCCAGGCATACGAAAAACCCGGCTCTGGACCGGTACTGGAGGGGATGAGATGGCGCCAGGTATCCAGCGCTGAAAAATATGGCGGCAAGTACCAGCAGAAGGATAGCTACTGACAAGGAACTCTCCGCAACACAAAATCCCCCTTATTGCTTCATGTTCACGGAGAAACAACATGAGCATTGCGTCAGTGCATCCTTCCCGCGCCCATTACTCTGAAGGTGTTTTTATCTCAGCAGGCCCGGCATTTCGCGCTTTTCGAATTGGCGGTAACCGTTAAACAGCTCGTCGGACAATGCGGTATTCGAGACCGCTGTGACCTGGTAACGCTTGCCATGTTCCAGGTCGCGCACGGCTATCGGAACGCCATCGACATCCGCCGCCAGGATTTCGAGCTGTCCCGCGAAGTCTCCCATCAAACCTCCGGCAGCGGGTGCCATGTCGCGGGAAAATGCCACCATTGCTTCCAGCGTTGCAAAGTCGTGCTTCGACAGCCTGCCGCTGGCTGCGGTCGCCATGCAGACCTCCGCAGCGGGATGGCCATTCTTCACGATACCACTGGCCTTGCAGCGCAATCCGGAAATGGTACGACTGCCTCTCGCAACGGTCTTGATATTGACATCCGAATTGTGACCCGCAGCCGGTGGACCCGGCACTGCACCCAACCGCTGCTCGATCATTCTGCGCTGCGCCGGTGACAGGCTGGCCAGCATGCCCGCCATGTAGGGTGCAGCGATCTCCTGCAAGTTCGCCGCCGCCTGTACATTGGCTTCCAGGGTGTCCTCGCTGACCTGTGTATAACGTTGCTGCTGCGGTTCAACGTAGCTGATAATAGCTTCCCCGGTGTCATAGATGATGTACTCATCCATTCCGGCCGCACTCATTTTGCCCTTGCCGTTCTTCACCTGAATCGTTGACTTCAGCCCGTCCGAACCCTGCACGACCAGCGTGGCATCCGCATGCACCTGCATGGTAGCCAACATGATTGTGGCCGTCGTGATAGCGTTGATGATGCACCTTGAAATCATATGCCTGTCCTCCATAGCCCGGGTTCGAATAAAAAAGTTTTCCGGTTGCCTGCCCAATCCCCACGGCAGGTGTAGTGCATATTTGACCGGAATGCCCCATTCTTGTTGAATCCGCGCTCATTAACAACCGGATATTCAGGCCGGCGACTAACCGTAAAATAATTGTCGCCAGCCTTTTCCGAACGCATGGTGCCGACACAGCCGCCACGCACGGGATCACTGCAAACCTGGTTCGCCCCATACCCACAACGTAACAGTCAGATTCACCCTGTTATCTGCGCCTCGAGCTCCTCCCAGCGAACATAGCAGGACCTGAGTTCGTCACCCAGCACTTCCAGGCGCGCCAGGGTTGCGGCGATATCATCACCCGGCTGCCGGTAAAAACCGGGATCACTGACCCGCGCCTGTAACGCGGCCTGCTCCGCTTCCAGTGCCTCGATCCTTGCCGGCAGACCATCCAGTTCACGCTGGTCCTTGTAGGACAGCTTGCGCGGTTTCCCCGGTGGCTGTTCTGTCCGGTCCGGCGCCGCCCGCTTTGCCGGCTTCGCCGCGGCAGCGGATTGTCCCCCCTTGCGCTGACGCAGCCAGTCGCTGTAGCCGCCGATGTATTCGCCGATGCGGCCCTCCCCCTCGAAGACCAGCGTGCTGGTCACCACATTATCCAGGAAGGCGCGGTCGTGGCTTACCAGCAACAGGGTGCCCTGGTAATCCATCAACAACTCCTCCAGCAACTCCAGCGTCTCCACGTCGAGGTCATTGGTGGGTTCGTCGAGTATCAGTAGATTCGCCGGCTGGGCAAACAACCGTGCCAGCAGCAGGCGGTTGCGTTCACCGCCTGAGAGGGTGCTCACCGGCGATTGCAGTCGTTCGGCGGGAAACAGGAATTCCTGCAGGTAACCGGCCACGTGCCGGCTGCGACCGTTGATGGTCACCTGCCGGCTGCCGTCGCCGACACTGTCCATCACCGCGGCCTGTGGATTCAGCTGGGCGCGCTGCTGGTCGAAATAGGCACTCTGCAGCCGCGTACCGCGGCGGATACGTCCGCTGTCGGGGGACAACTCGCCCAATAGCAGCTTGATCAGGGTGGATTTGCCGGCACCATTCGGCCCGATGATGCCCACGCGGTCGCCGCGCAGGATGTTTACCGAGAAGTCACAGACAACCCTGTGACCGTCATACGCGAAGTTGACGGCTTCGGCCTCGAATACCAGCTTGCCGGAGAACTCCCCCTCCTGCAATTGCAGCTTGACCTTGCCGATCCGGTCGCGACGCAGGCAGCGCTGTTCCCGCAGGGCCTTGAGTGCACGTACCCGGCCCTCGTTACGGGTGCGCCGTGCCTTGATACCCTGGCGGATCCAGGCCTCTTCCTGGGACAGCTTCCTGTCGAATTGCGCATTGTGGCGGGCCTCCACCTCCAGCTGTTCCGCCTTGCGCCGCAGGTAGTCATCGTAGCCGCCCGGCCACGAGCTCAGCTGTCCGCGGTCCAGTTCGATAATGCGTGTCGCCAGCCGGCGCACGAAGGCGCGGTCGTGACTGATGAACAACAGGGCGCCGGAAAACTCCGCCATGAAGTCTTCCAGCCAGGTGATCGCCTCGATGTCCAGGTGGTTGGTGGGCTCGTCCAGCAGCAGCACATCCGGTTCGCAAACCAGTGCGCGCGCCAGCATCACCCGCCGCCGCCACCCCCCGGACAGCGACTGAAAGGCGGCCTCGCCATCCAGCCCCAGGCGCGACAGCACCGTCTCGACCCGCTGCTCCAGCTGCCAGCCACCGGCGGCCTCGAGCTCGTGCTGTAGATCGGCAAGGTGTGTCAATGCATCCGGATTGTGCGCCTGTTCCAGTGCGCTGGCCGTGTGGTGGTATTCGGAGATCAGGCGGCCCAGTTCGGGCAGACCGTCGGCCACCACATCGAAGACGGTATCATTGCTGTCGTGGGCAACTTCCTGCGCCAGGTAGGCAATGCGGGTCGCCGGTCGCACCCAGAGACCGCCGTCATCCGCCACGATCTCGCCGCAGAGGATGCGCATCAGGGACGACTTGCCCTCGCCGTTGCGTCCCACCAGGCAGACGCGCTCCCCCCGGCCCAGTTCCAGGTCCACCTCCTCCAGCAGGGGGCGGTGTCCGAAGGCGAGAGAGACCTTGTCAAGGCGTAGCAGAGGCATCGGTATAGCGGTACGGTTAAGGTGGCAAGGGTATTGGCACAAGCGAGGCGCTCACGGCCGTGTCATTCTACCGGAAGCCTCAACCAAGGACGCGCCAGGCACGGGAATCGCATCCATTGGTTCACTGCCAGTCGGCAATGAACACGTTGGTCTCCCCCTTCACCTTGCCGAAGCGGTTGGAGGCGAACACCAGCCGCCTGCCGTCGTGGGAGAACATCGGGAAGCCATCGAAGCCCTCGTAGGTGGTCACGCGCTCCGTCTTGCGGGTCTCGATATCGACCAGGTAGAGGTCGAAGTTGCGTCCCTTCGGGTCGTGCATGTTGGATGAAAAGATGATGCGCCGGCCATCGGGGTGCCAGTAGGGACCGAAGTTGGCCGCCCCGTTAGCGGTAATCTGGATCGGCCGGCGTTCCTCGAGGTTCATGATGAACAGTTCGAGCTTGCCCGGACGGATCAGGCCCTCGGCCAGCAGTGCCCGGTAGTCCGCCAGCGCCTGCCCCTCGGGCCGTGAGGCGCGCCAGACGATCCAGTTGCCGTCCCGGGAGAAAAACGCCCCGCCATCGTAACCGGCGGTATCGGTCAGCTGCTCCACGCCGCTGCCGTCCGGATTCATTAAATAAAGCTCCAGGTCACCGCTGCGCAGCGAAGTGAATATGATCCTGTCGCCCCGGGGTGAAAACACGGCCTCGGCATCGTAACCCTCTGTGCGGGTCAGGGGTACGGGGTCCTCGCCCTCGGGGCCGGCCGTGAAGATGTCGTAACTGCTGTACAGGGGCCAGACATAGCCGCGCGAGTGGTCCGGCTTCGGCGGACACTGGTCGTGCGCGAGGTGGGTGGAGGCATAGATGATGGAGCGGTCATCGGGCGCGATAAACGCGCAGGTGGTGACACCCTTGCCGGAAGACACCTGGCGCACCTGGCTACCATCGGTTCGCATGCGGAAGATCGCGTCGCATTGCAGTTCGTCACGCGTCGACTGGAATATCAGTTCGCGGCCGTCATGGGAAAAATAGGCCTCGGCGTTTTGACCGCCGAAGCTAAGCTGTTGCAGCCTGGCGAGATGGCCCTCCCCGGGATAGGCCAGATCCGGTTCCGGTGCACCATTGGCCCACACCCCGACGGCCAGCGTGGTGGCGATGACGGCCATGAGGCTGCGCCTTGTCATTGCGTGTCTTCTCCTGTTCATCTGTGTCAGCGCTCGACCACCCGGGCCGTGGTCCGGGCCTCGGCACCCTTGCGCTGATAGCGAATCCTGAGTTCATCACCCGGCTGCAGTTGCCGCAGCACGTGCGCGTAATCGCGTAGCTTGTTGACCGGCGTTTCATTCAGCTCGAGGATAACATCACCCGCCACCAGCCCGGCCAGCGCGGCCGGTGTCCCGTCACCCACGCCGTCTATGCGCACCCCGGCCCCGCCCCAGGTGTAATCCGGCAGGGTACCCAGGCTCACCCGGCGGGTGGTTGCCGCTGCCGTGCTGCTCTGCCGCGCTGCGTCTGCTTTGCTACTCAGCGGCTGCGGCCGCCGCGCAAGATAATCCGCCGTCTCCTTCAGTACCCCGGCAATCTTTGCCAGCCCCGCACTATCGATACGCTCCGGGATATCACCGGGGCGGTGGAAATCCGCATGGGCACCGCTGAAGAACTGCACGGCCGGCACACCGGCGGCAATAAAACTGGTCTGGTCGCTGGAGCCGATGTCATCGGCCACGTCGCGCACCGGAACCCCGGTGACATAGCCGGCCCCGCGCAGGATGTGCACCCATTCAGCCGCCGTGCCCGTGCCGAGCACCGTCAGGGGCTGTTCATCGAGACGCCCGACGGTATCGAGGTTGAGCATCGCGATCATCTTTTCCACCGGGTAGCCGCCGGCAGCGGCCTGCTCAAGGTAATGCCGGGACCCCAGACGACCGCTCTCCTCGCCGGTGAAGGCGACGAAGACGATAGTGCGCGGGCGCGGCTGGCCCGCCAGCACCCGTGCCAGTTCCAGCAACACCGCCACGCCGCTGGCATTGTCATCCGCGCCGGGGTGGATGCGGCCCCGGTCTTCGGCATGTGCCCCGTTTTCCCCTAAACCGAGGTGATCGTAGTGGGCACCGATCACCAGGCTCTCGCCAGATCGTTGGGGATCGCTCCCGGGCAACACGGCGATGACATTACTTAGGGTGAAGCCGGGACGGGATTCACTTTCAGGCTCGTCCCAGGACTGCTGGAAGGCATCACCGCCGGTCCCGCCCGGCAACAGGCCGGCGGCCTCGAACTGCGCGGCGATGTAGGCCGCGGCCCGTTCCAGTCCCTCGGAACCCAGCCCCCGACCCTGCAGGGAGCCGGATGCCAGCGTCTCTATGTCGCGCTGCATGCGGGTGGTCGAGAACGTGGCCTGCGGGACGGCCAGCGGTACCCGCGGTGCCAGCCGCGCCGACCCGGAGGCCTCCGCCAGTGTGATCGACAGCGGTGAATCCACTACCGGCCACTGCCCCTTGAGGACATTGACCGGCTCCGTGCCGGTAAAGGCGAGGTAGCTGTAACGTCCGTAATGCGGCAACTTGCGGCCCAGCCCCGCCAGTGCCGCGGGCACGTCCGCGGCCAGCCAGCCCAGCGCCTGTTCGGGATTGGCCGGATGACGCGCCATAACGACCACGGCGTGCCGGGCGCGCGAAAGCGGGGTGCCTGCGATGGTCACGGTGTCGCCCGCATCGCTGAAAGCATAGGCCTTGAGGGCGCGAACGGGCTGAGAGCGAAAACGGTTGTCCCAGCCGAACAGCCACACCGCGCGGTCATCCGGCAACTGTTCGAGGTCACCGTCCATGGCGATGCTGAATTTATCGGGATCACCCGCCTGCCAGGCAGCGGCCAGCGCCGCGTAGGCCCTGCGCAGTGTCGGTGGTGCCGCGGCCGGCAACACCATCATGACGCGCTCGGCACCCATCGCCTGGCTGATGGCGGGCGGGATCTCCCTGCGATCCAGGCGCCGGAACAGGTCGAACTCCGGGTCGATATCGAGTCGCAGCGGCGGCGCCGGCAGTTCCAGTTCCAGCTTCAGCTCTTTGCTATCCATCAACAGCTCGGTCTGCCAGGCCGCCGCCTCGCCCTCGAGCTGAACGGCCACCGGTACCCGCAGGGTGTAGGCCGCACCGGGCTGCGTCTGCTCGATCCGGGCGGTGAGCAGGTGGCCTCCACCCGCGCGCCGTACGCTGGCCCGGGTGACCTGCAGCGACGGGGCCCCGCTGCGCTCCACCCACTGCTCGAAGAAGGCCTGCAGGGACTGCCCGGCCGCGCCGCTGAATACGGCCGCCACGTCCGCAAAACCGGTCACCCGGTAGCGCTGCTGCCGGTACAGTGCCTGCAGCCCCTGTGTGAACGCCGCGTTCCCCAACTGCCGGCGCAGCATGTGGAACAGCATCAGTGTCTTGCCATAACCGACGGCCTCGCTCACCGCGCTGTGGCGGCTGCGGAAGGCGGTCAGGGGGAATTCCTGCCGGTGGCGCACGTAATCGGTGTATTTCTGCAGCGCGCCGCGGCGGTAGTCGGCGCCCTGCCCACGCTGTTCCTTGATCAGGTGATCGGCGAGGTAACTGGTCAGGCCCTCGGCCCAGTTACCGCTTTTGTAATCGACGTAGACACTGTTGCCCCACCAGTTGTGCAGGATCTCGTGGGGATAGGAGGAATGCAGGATAAAGGGAAAGCGGATCACCTTCGGCCCGAGCAGGGTAAACGACGGCATGCCGTAGCCGGTCTCCCAGAAGTTCTCCACCAGCGCGAACTTGGTATAGAGATAGGGCCCGATCAGCTCGCTGTAGAGCCGCAGGTAGTCGGCCGTCGCGTCCAGGTAGGGCTGCGCCAGTGCCGCATCGGGTTCGCGCAGTAACACCATGGCCTGCACCCCGTCGGTCGTGCGGGTGTATTCGCTGAAGCGGCCGGCAATCAGGTAGATCTCCTCCTGCGGGGAGTCGCAGCGCCAGTGTTCCTGTACCTGCGCGTCGTCGCTATCCCGCATAAGGCGCTCGCCCTGGGTCATGCCGCTCCAGCCCGGTGGCAACTGCACATGCAGTTCGAAGCTGACCCGCTCGCCTTCGACATGCGGATACCAGTAACTCTGCCCGGCGAGAAACACGCCGCGGTCATCGATCATCCCCGGTGTCTCGCGGAAACCGCGTGCGTATTCCTCGCCCTGTTGCTGCAGGGCATGGCGAATGCGGCCCCGGTAGCGCAGCACGAAGCGTTCCTGTCCGGCGGGCAGCTCAAGCCGGTAGCGGCGCGGGACCAAATCGGCATCCTGCGCGGTGCCATTCAGCGCGGACAGATCCTTTGCAGGCTGCGCCGGCAGGACCTCGAGATGACCCTCGTCACCTTCAAGCACGGGGATCAGGTCGGGGTGCAGGCGGAACTCCAGGCTGGCGGCCCCGGCATCCATCCGGGTAATGGTGTCGGTCACCTCTATGCTGTGCTGTTGCGGGTCGAGACGCGTCTCCAGCCGGTGGTGCAACTGGGCCTGCAGCGACGCAGGCAGCAGGCAGAGAACCAGCAGCAAGCATTGCGGGACACGCTGCCCGGTCAGTGTGACCTCACCCATATGCACTCCGGATTCCTAGTACAACACGATCTCGTGGCTCAAGGCCTGCGCACGCCTGAACCAGCGCCGGCGTTCCACCTCCAGCGTAATGCGCTCGCCCGGCATAAGATTCCAGGTTACGAGGCGCAGGTCCGCCATGTCGTTGACAGGCTCACCGTTGATGGACAGGATCCGGTCACCCGAACGAAGACCGGCCTGCTGGCAGGGACTGTCCTCCAGGCAGTGATCGATCAGGAGCCGGTCTTCCTGCTCATCGAGCAGGGCACCGAACTTGCCGGAGGGCGGCAGGGTCTGTTCCTGCGGCATCAGCAGGTAGTCTGCCAGTCCCGGTTCCAGCGGGCCGCTCCAGTTATTCAGGATGATGGCGATGTCATCCTGCAGGCGCCGTTGCAATCGCTGCGGTATCCCGCTGCCATAGGCCAGGTGACCCGTCCCGGCCAGCAGCACCATATTGGTACTGGGATGCGCAGCGAGATAATCCGCGGCCCGCTCTGCCATACCCTCGTCCCAGGCCAGCTGCACCTCGAGAAAACCGTCAAAGCCGCGCCCATCGACCGCGGGATGCGATTCAAATATACCCCGCAGACGCTCTGCATAGGCCGTGTCGGAATGGTCGATGGCGGCCGGTATCTGGCCACGCTCGGTTTCCGTCAGGCCCTCGATGCCGACGCGGCTGACTCTGTCGGTCAGCTCGACCGGCAGATTCAGTGCCACCACCGGCAGGCGATGCTCACGGGCATAGGCCAGGATCGGTTCATAGTGACGAAAGTCGAACTTCCAGCGACGGTAGTACTCGGTGTCGTGCAGCAGCGCCTGTTCATCCAGCCGGCCCTCGATATAGTCGTCGAGCACGGCTTGGTAGGGTTGCTGAAAGACCTCCATGCCGATGGCCAGGCGCGGGTTGGATGCGTGCAGGCGACGGATAATCTCCAGCTGCGTCAGGTGATGGTCATAGCGGTCATGGGTCTCGGCGACCAGGACCACCCGCTTGCCGGCCAGCTCGGGGATGATGTCTTCCAGCTGCGCCGCGGCCTTAAGGTTCAGCACCGGGGTCGTGGTCACCGGCCGGGGGAGCGCATCAGGCGCATGACCCTCAGCGTGCGCAGACAGCAGGGACACCGGCTCCACCGCCTGCACGCCGGTTGTGATCAGTGCGAACGGCAGCGATATCAACAACGGCATGAGTCGGCGCCACAGGCAACTATAGAATGATTGGCCGGTTTTCATGGCTGCAGTACACGCGGCCAGGAAATTGTTTCCCGGCAGTGATTGATTGGCATATTCCTTAGTCCTCATTTCCTGTGCTTGGTTCCGGCTCAGCCCCGCCCCTGCTCGGCCTTTTCCGCACAGGCAATACACTGAGCGACGGCCGGGTCGAAGTCCAGTCGCTTACGCTCGATCGGCTCGTCGCAGCCGGTGCAGAAACCGAAGTCGCCCTGTGCGATGCGACGCAGTGCAGCCGCGATCCGGCGCAGTTCGATTTCCCGGCGCCGGCCGCGTTCCTGCGACATCGCCTGTCCCTGCAGGGCATCCATCCGCGACAGGCGCCCGACACTGGTCTGATCCAGCTCGACGATACCGGCCGCCTCCTCGCCAGTCTGCCCGAGACCGGTCAGTTCCTGTTGCAACGCCTCCAGGCGCTGCCGGTAGACAGCCAGTTCCCTTTCATCAAACACGGGCAAATATCCTCCGCTATACGGGTATTGAATGTGCTCCGACGGCAGGCAACTATCGTAGCATTCCATATACGGGCTCCCAGGTGAACGACGCCGGAATCAATGTCCGGCCAATATTTAAGGAAAGTCTGATCAAGCCGTCATTCCGGTCGGAGCTGAGCTAAGACCCGGAATCCAGTGGTTGCTAATCAGGCAGTGTCTGGATTCCGGCCTTCGCCGGAATGACGCAAGCTGAGTTAATCAGGCCTTATTAACATTATTTATAATAATTACTTGTATTTTTACTTTTTTTGATTAATATTGATATTATTATGAATATTATTCCATCCAGTCGCCGCCATGTCCTACACGCATAACCACTGCTCATACTGTGGCGGTGGCATGCGAATCTCCGAACTCACCTGCGGGGATTGCGGGCTTACCCATGGCGGTGATTTTTATACGCCGCGACTTTACCGCATCAGCACCGATGAACAGCAGTTCATTGAGCTATTCGTACTGGCCAGCGGTAGCCTCAAACAGATGGCGCAGATACTCGGTGTTTCATATCCCACCGTCAGAAACCGGCTTGACAAGCTGATCAAGGTACTGAAAGAAGAGAAACAAAAGGACGATAAACGCAAACAGAAGGTCCTCGAGGATATCGAAGCCGGCCGTATCTCCGCAAAACAGGGGAT
>Ga0224503_10000580_pt1 | contig 10984 bp, 6 predicted proteins | sample SF_Oct11_sed_USG_2_FD_169106 | JGI IMG/M metagenome (GOLD analysis project Ga0224503, IMG submission 169106) | Sediment microbial communities from San Francisco Bay, California, United States - SF_Oct11_sed_USGS_21 | ecosystem: Environmental > Aquatic > Marine > Sediment | place: USA: California...
AGATCGAGGATATGGAGTTTCTCGGCTCCTTCTGGCGCGTTTCATTGAAGAACAGCGCGCTCGGGGGTGCGAACCTGATTGCGGACCTGTCGATCAACGCGACACGCAGACTTGAGGCCGATACGGGTTCGACGATTCGCGTGAAACTACCGGCGGACAGACTCTGGATTTTCCCGCCCGCGGGAAGCGCTTAAACCAGCCAGATGACGGAGTCCGCAACCATCGCGTCTAGCGCCGCACCGCTGATCAAGCCCAGAACCAGCAAGGATGACCGCATCATGGTCGGCTTTATACTGGTCATCTGCCTTTACCTGTTGATTGCGCTCGCATTTCCGCTTTACGCGATGCTGTCGAAATCATTTTCGACTTATGCTTTCGATCTCACCAACTTCGAGTTTCAGGTCAATACCGGTGATGGTTGGGGCGAGCCCTTCAGCGCGGCAGCGCAGAACGACAAAATACAGAAGTTCGAGCCCGAGGACCTGGTCACCAGTTCCGACGGTCGTCTCGCCCCGACCGAGTTCTTCCCCGACTTCAGTTTCCGCAGCCCGACAATGTACAGGCTCAGGCAGGTCAGGGGTGATACCTCTTTTCTGTTCGGCACCGAGCGCGTCGACGACACCGACTGGCACGAGTACAGCTCGAACGATTTCAGGCGAATCGTGATACGTGCCTCGGCCGACATCGGTCTCGACAACTTCCGCACTTACTTTTCAACGCCTGCGCTGTTTCGCTCGATCGAAAACTCGATATTCATATCAGTGCTGAGCACCATCATTACCGTCAGCCTCGCATTCTGGTTCGCTTACGCGCTGAATCGCAGCACGATGCGTTTCAAGGGGCTGTTCAGACTGATCGCTATGATTCCGATCCTGGTACCGTCACTGCTGCCCGGGATCGGGCTGGTTTACCTGTTCGGTAACCAGGGCATGATCAAGGGTTTACTGCTGGGCGAGTCGATTTACGGGCCCATCGGTATTGTCCTGGGGTCGGTGTTTTTCACCTTCCCGCACGCGCTGATCATTATCACCACCGCGCTGGCAATTTCCGACGGGCGCCTGTACGAGGCTGCGACCGCGCTACGCGCAAGCCGTTGGAGAACTTTCTGGACCGTGACCATTCCGGGCGCGCGTTACGGACTGATCTCGGCCGCGTTCGTCGTGTTCAACCTGGTGATTACCGATTTCGGCCTGCCCAAGGTTATCGGTGGGCAATACAACATGCTCGCGGTCGATATTTACAAACAGGTCATCGGCCAGCAAAACTTCGAGATGGGCGCGGTGGTTTCGGTAGTGCTACTGATCCCGGCCTTGCTGGCTTTCAGTATCGACCGCTACGTGCAAAAGAAACAGGTGGCACAGTTATCGGCACGCTCGGTACCATACACACCCAAGCCGCACAAGCAGTTCGACCGGATCTGCCTCGCCTACTGCTCGCTGATCGCGATTTTTATCGTCGGTCTGATCGCGGTTTGCCAGTACGCGGCATTGATAAAATTCTGGCCCTACAACCTGAGCCTGAGCCTGGGCAACTATAATTTCGAAGTCATGGACGGCGGCGGCTGGAATTCCTATACCAACTCGATTCAGCTCGGACTCTATACCGCGCTGGCGGGAACGGTTATCGTATTCGTCGGCGCCTACATGGTCGAGAAGATCAACGGGTTTTTCACCACGCGCTCGGCCTTCCAGTTCCTCGCGATGATGCCAATGGCGATCCCCGGCATGGTGCTCGGCCTCGCCTATATCTTTTTCTTCAACAATCCCGATAACCCGTTAAATGCGATTTACGGAACGCTTGCGATCATGGTGATCTGCACCGTCACCCACTTTTACACGGTATCGCACCTGACCGCAGTCACCGCGTTGAAACAAATGGACCGGGAGTTCGAGTCGGTCGCCGCTTCGCTGAAACAGCCGTTCCACAAGTTGCTTTCGAAAGTGACGGTACCGGTGTGCCTGCCGTCGATCCTGGATATATCGATCTACCTGTTCGTCAACGCGATGACGACCGTGTCGGCTGTTATTTTTCTGTATTCGCCGGACACCACGCTGGCCTCGGTGGCGGTACTCAACATGGATGACGCCGGTGATGTTGCTCCCGCCGCGGCGATGGGCATGATGATCTTCTATACCAATGTCGCTGCGCGCCTGATTCACCAGTTCGTCTCACGCAAGCTGGTGCGCCGAACCCAGGCCTGGCGCATTAACTAGGGAACATGAACACAGCTTCCGTCGAAACACTTGATGGAATGCATTTCGATGTGGCGATTATCGGGGCGGGTATCAACGGCGCCAGCGCGGCGCAACACCTCAGCGCGGCCGGCTACCGGGTACTGGTCGTCGACCAGGGAGATTTCGCCGATGGCGCGACTAGCCGCTCGAGCCGTCTGCTGCACTGCGGGTTGCGCCACCTGGCAAGCGGCTCGAATTTCTGGAAAACATTACTGCATCCAGGCCACCTGGCCCGATCGATGGGTACGGTCCGCGCCGATATGCTGGCCCGCGACGATATCGTTCGCACTATTCCTGACCGGCTAAAACCGATTAATTTTTGCCTGCCGATTTATACCGACGACGCTTATGCGCCCTGGCAACTGGATGTGGCATTTGCGGTTTTGCGCATGATGAGCCCTGCCGGCGTGCCGCTCGATTATCAGCGTTATAACCGTAAACAGCTGGACCAGTTTCCCATCGCTTCGTGGTTGCGCGATCCCGACCGACTTAAAAGCGTCGCGGTGTTTCGCGAGTACCTGTTCGACTGGCCAGAAAGGATCGCGCTCGATGCGCTGTTCGACGCGCGCCGCATGGGGGCGCAGATTAATAACTACACGCGAGTCGAGCATCTGCAACGAGTTGAGCCGGAAAGCCGTTGGCAATTGACGCTGTCTTCGACGGCACACAGTGAGCCATCAGGACTAACGGTCATCGGTGAAAATGTGCAGGTGACGGCTGACCTGGTGCTTAATCTCGCCGGCGCCTGGGTCGACGATATTATCAGCAGGACAGGGAATAACGTCGAGCCCAAATGCACCAGTATTAAGGGCATTCACATTGCCGTTCACCTGCCGGACGAATTCGCCGATTGGGGCGTGTTCGCTTATAACAGTATCGGCCAGCCGCTTTACTGTCTGCCATCGAACGGCATGCATTATATTGGTCTCACGCGCTCACCTGTTGACGGCGGTCCGATGTATCGGAATATCACGGAGGTGGCGGCCACGGATCGGGAAATTGACTGGATGATCACTGAAACCAACCGTTGCCTGCCGCAACTGGCCATCACACGCGACGATATCCTGTTCAGCTGGGCCGGGGTCAATCCGCTGACCCGGGATACCGAAGATCCTCTGGGGAGCCGTGAAATCAAGATTCATGACCTGGCCGCCGACGGTTTGCCCAACATGCTGGCCCTGACTGCTGGGTCGATCATGACCCACCGGCGCGTGGCAAAGCGATTGCTGCGCGCGGTTTCGAATCGTGTTACTCCGTCGGCTTCATCGCAGGATCCAAATTTTCATTGGGCTTTTACCACAGATGAAAAAAATGCCCCCCGGATCGAGAGCGATGCTTTCAGCGTAAGTTCGGCAGCGGTCAAGCGCTGTGCGCGCGAAGAACAGCCGGGTAGCCTGGCCGATTTATTGATGCGCCGGCTCGGCGCCGGCTGGTCCAGCGATCAGGGACTGGCACTGGCGCGCCCGGTTGCCGAAGCTGTTGCCCACGATCTGGGCTGGTCCGAAGCGCGTATCGATAACGAGGTGCAGGCCTACGAGCGCCATCTGAAAACTGCTCGTCGCCGACCCGGTTCGCTTTCAATGTGATAATTGCACGCTCAGTTATCGTTACAGCGCTCGGAAAAGATCAGGTGCTGATAATTCAAATTCTACTGAGAGTCGATATTCCCCTGTCAATCAAGTGATCTGATGCCAGCTTCGACAATATCCAGCGCCTGGTCCAGTTCCTGCCTTGTAATCGTCATTGGTGGGCACAACGTCAACACGCAGCCGCCGCCAACTTTGTAACTGAGACCCTGCGACAGCGAGTGGTAGAGCACCGTATCAGCCTCATCGCAGGCGGCTTCGCCATTGCGACGTAACTCGATCCCAAGATGCAGCCCGAGGCCGCGCACCTCGTGAATAATCGGCAGTTTATTTTGCATCGTCTGCAGCCTTGCGAGTGCATGCCTGCCCAGTTCGATCGAATTTTCGATCAAGCCATCTTGCTGCAGGCAGTCCAGTGTCGCAAGGGCAGCGGCGCAACCGACCGAACTTTTTTCATGGGTATAATGCCCGAGTGCACGGTCACCGACTATGTCGAGCGCCGCGGTCGTGATCAGGGCCGCCATCGGGAATACGCCACCGCCGAATCCCTTGCCGATTACCAGCATGTCGGGCACGACGTCGAAGTGTTCACAGACGAACATTTTCCCGGTGCGTCCCAGCGCCGAAGGAATTTCATCGAATATCAGCAAGACGCCATGGCGATCGCAGATTTCACGGACTTTTTTCCAATACCCGGGTGGTGGTGGTTCGACCGTGGTCCAGCGCATCGGCTCGGCGATCAGCGCGGCGACGTCGCCCTGCATATCGAACAGGTATTCCAGGTATTCGAGGCAACCACTGTGCTGTTCGTCTTCACAGTTAAACAGGCATTTACCGCGGGTCGGCGGCGGGATATGCTCGGTACCCGGCAACAACGGGCCGACATCCTTTCGAAACAGGGCCTCGCCACCGATCGAAATTGCGTCCAGCGATGCGCCGTGAAAACTGTCCCACATGGATACGGTCTTGTGCCGCCCGGTGGCGTAACGTGCCAGTTTCAGGGCCATGCCGATCGCCGAGGTGCCGCCGGGTGCAAACAGCACCTTGCTGAGTTCCCCGGGCGCCAGTTCGACCAGGCGTCGTGCCAGGTCGATAGCGACCTGGTTGGTATAGCGTCGCGGACAAAAGGGCAGGGTATCGAGCTGTGCCTTGATCGCCGCTATCACACGCGGATGACCATGGCCGACCTGGTGTACGCTGTTACCGTGAAAGTCCATGATTTTTCTGCCCTGGACATCTTCGAGGTAAATTCCCTGGCTTGCCCGGATTGCATTCAGACAGGGCGTCGACAGCGACTGGTGCAGAAAATATTTGGCGTCCTCGGCGAGCATTGCCTCGGTGTTTTCGTCCAGATGGTTCTCCGCCCAGGCCGATCGGCGTGGCGACAGGTTGACGTCGCCTTCGGAGCGTTCGGGTGATTGTTTATGGGTTATGGACATTTTTTGTTCTCGGATTTTGGTGTATGGCAGGCGCCTGGCGCTTTTCCAGATTATGTCACCCTGATTCGCTCCACAACGGTTTCGATTTGCATACCGTAGCGCAACTAAAAATATTCGGAGCGCAGTTCAACCCCTCCCGATTCGAAACTTCGTCGGCTGGGCTCAACCCCGCATGCGTTCGGCTTTGGGATCATACATCGCACTTAGAGAAGCCTTGGCCGTGACGTGATAACCGCCGACATCAATTTCAAAATGTCCCGAATCGATGTAATCCTTGGTGATTTCTTCCTCGACCTCGATGTAACCGAGGCCAACCGCAGCGCCGAGCGTGTGCCCGTAGTCACCCGAGGTCAGGTGCCCGACGATGACACCGTCGCGCAGAATCGGTTCGTGGTGATACAGCATTGCCTCGGGATCCTGCAGCAGGAATTGCACCAGGCGCTTGTACATGAAGCCGTTGGTTTCTTGCTGCTTCAGGATCGCGTCGCGACCGATGAACGGGATATCCTTGTCGAACGCGCAAACAAAGCCCATGCCGCATTCGAGTGGCGTATCCACCTCGGCGACGTCGTGCCCATAGTGGATGAATTTCTTTTCGATACGGCACGAATTCAGAGCGTGCATACCGGCGAGTTTCAGGCCGTGGCTCTCGCCCTTTTGCCACAGGAAGTCGAAACCGTGGCGGGCCTGGTCGACCGGGATATAAAGCTCCCAGCCCAGTTCACCGACGTAGGAGACGCGAGCCGCCCAGGCGCGTGACATGCCGAGCTCGACCGGCTGGAAATCGCCGAACGGAAAACTTTCGGTGCTCAAATCGTGGTTCAGGGTCTCGCTCAACAGGGCTCGGCTATCCGGGCCCATTACGCCGAGCATCGCCCAGGCATTGGTGATATCGCTGACGCAGCAGAATTCGTCTTCGCGGATATGCGATTTCAGCCACTGCAGGTCCTTGATGGTTTGTGCCGCGCCGCTGATGACCCAGAACTGATCCTCGGCGATGCGGGTTACGGTCAGGTCAGCCTCGATTCCGCCGCGCTCGTTCAGCCAGTGCGTGTAAACCATGCGCCCGGGTGCCACGTCGACATCGGCGCTCGAAATTCGCTGCAATACCCTGACCGCATCGCGTCCCTGCACCAGGTACTTGGAAAAAGAGCTTTGATCGAACAGCACGACCTTTTCACGCGCTGCTTTGTGTTCAGCGGCGCTGTGTTCGAACCAGTTCTGCTTGCCGAAACTGTACTCGTATTTGGGCTCGACACCGTCGGGCGCAAACCAGTTGGGGCGCTCCCAGCCGGCGGCCTCACCGAAGCAGGCATTGTGCGCAACCAGCCGTTCGTGCAGCGGCGAATGACGCAGGTTACGCGCGGTTTCCATCTGCTTGTAGGGGTAGTGATGGTCGTACAGCAGGCCGAGCGTTTCGGTAACGCGATTCTCGATGTAATGCTGGGACGACTGGAACGGGAACATGCGGCGGATATCGTTACCCCACAGGTCCATCGGCGCATGCCCTAGGTGCATCCAGTCGGCCAGCGCGCGGCCGAGGCCGCCGGAGGTCTGGATACCGACCGAGTTGAGTCCGCAGGCCACGTAGAAATTCTTCAGCTCGGGTGCTTCGCCCATGTGGAACTGGTCGTCCGGGGTAAAGCTTTCCGGGCCACAGAAAAAACTGCGCCAACCGACGTCGGCCAGCATCGGTACCCGGTGCATCGCATGTTCGAGCACCGGCATGAATTGCTCTTCCATGTGGCCCTCGAGTTCTTCGAATGCGAAATCGAGTGGAATACCATTTTGTCCCCACGGAACCGCGTTCGGTTCGAATGCGCCTACCAGCAGGCTGCCGGCATCCTCGCGGTAATAGGCGCAGCGATCGTGATCGCGCATTACCGGCAGATTGGATGGCAGGTCGTCGAGCTTTTCAGTGTGCGCGTAATAATGTTCGCAGGCATGCAGTGGCACGTTGACACCGGCCATGCGACCGACTTCGCGCCCCCATAAACCAGCACAATTGACCACGTAATCGGCCTTGATTTCACCCTGGTCGGTGACGACGCCGGTAACTTGGCCGTTGGCCTGGCTAATGCCGGTCACGCGCACACCCTCGAGACACAGTGCACCGCGTCCACGCGCGCCTTTGACGAAGGCCTGGGTCACATCGACCGGGCTCGCGGTTCCATCCTGCGCAACCCAGCTGCCGCCGAGCAAATCGCCGGTCTCGAGGTAGGGATAAAGCGCCTTTATTTCATCCGGGGTGATGATATCGACCCGGGTTACACCAAACGCATTGTTCATCGCCGCAACGCGTTTCAATTCCTCGAAACGCGCCTCGCTGTGTGCAATCGACAATGAGCCAACCTGCTTGAACCCGGTCGACTGACCGGTTTCAGCCTCGAGTTCGGTCAGTACCGCCATCGAGTATTCGCACAGCCGCGCCTGCGATTCGTTGGCACGCATGGTGCCGACCAGGCCGGCCGCGTGCCAGGTCGTGCCGCAGCTGAACTGGTTGCGCTCGAGCTGCACCACGTCGGTCCAGCCCAGCTTGGCTAGATGGTAGGTAACGCTGGAACCGATAACGCCGCCGCCGATGACGACCGCACTGGCACGTTCGGGAATTTGCGTAGACATGAAGGCCTTCTCCTGGTTATGTCGAGTTGCTTATCCGTTCGATACCAAACTGCTGCAGCATACCGGCAACTGCCTTCAGGGCGCCACGAATCTCTTTGGTACCGAGGCGACCGATGCAGCCCATACGGAAGCTGTCGGCCACGGTCAGTTTTCCCGGGTATATTACATATCCCTGGTCCTTGAGCCCATCATAAAAAGCATTGAAATCGAACTCGGGATTCGTCGGCATATGGAAGGTGATGATGATCGGTGCCTGCAGCTCATCGGGTAGCAGGGTTTTAAAGCCCATGTCGCGCATGCTGCTGACCAGCAGATCGCAATTCTCGCGGTAGCGGCCACCCCTGCCAGCCACACCACCTTCGGCCTCGTACTCGTTGAGTGCCTGGTCGAAGGCGAGCAATACGTGGGTCGGTGGCGTGAAACGCCACTGGCGATTTTTCTGCATCGCGCGCCATTGATCGTACAGGTCCAGCACCAGCGATGGTGAATTACCCTCGGTCTTTTCGAGTGCGCTTTCGCGGGCGACACAGAAACCCATCCCCGGCGCACCCTCGAGGCACTTGTTGCTCGACGCAACCACGGCATCGAACTCGATTTCGCGTGCATCGAGCGGCAATGCACCGAACGCGCTCATCGAATCGATCAACAGGCTGCGTTGATGCCGTGCCACGATCTCGGAAACCTGCCTGATCGGATTCAGGATTCCCGACGTGGTTTCGCAATGCACCACGACCACGTGACTGATGTCCGGGTTGGCGTCGAGCGTCGCATCGAGCTCGGCGGTATCGACCGGCACATCCTCCGGCGACTCCTGCACCTCGTAGTCCCGCTTGTAATAGTCGCAGATCTTCGCAATGCGTTTGCCATAGGCGCCGTTGATCAAGACCAGCAGTTTGCCATCGGCGGGCACGAAATTGCCGATCATCGCTTCGACGACAAAAGTGCCACTGCCCTGTAACGGTACGCTGACATGGGTGCCCTGCCCGTGGACGATGTCCACCAGGCGTTCGAGGATGCGCGCGTTCAGGTCGATAAAAGTCGCGTCGCGCGAACCGTAATCGTGCAACATCGCCTGCTTGACCGTCAGCGATGTCGTCAGCGGACCCGGGGTCAGCAGGAAGGGATCGCCGCTCGCGGTGCTGGCGGCCGGTTTGGTAGTGTCGTCGGTCATTAAATTTACCCTGGTAATGGTTGCGTGGTTGCCATTTATACCGCCGATCAATACTATTCGGCAAATCGATATAACAAATGTTTCAAATAGACTGTGCCAATATCACACGCCCACCTGCGCTCGTTTCACGCGGTCGCCACACACGGCAGCTTCACGCGCGCCGCGGAGATGCTGAATATCACCCAACCGACGCTGTCCGGACAGGTTAAGGAACTCGAGGAACGCTATGGTACCAAGTTGTTCCTGCGTCATGGCCGGCGTATCGAGCTGACCGATATCGGCAAATCAGCCTATGCCATCACGCGCCAGCTTTTTCGCCATGAAGAAGAAGTCGAGCAATTGTTGCAAGCGGCGCGCGCGCTGACCTCGGGCCAATTGCGCGTGGGCGCCGATTCACCCTATATCGCGACGCCGCTGCTGGCGCAATTTCAGCGACTGTACCCCGGCATCCGGATTTCGATCCAGTACGGCAACTCGCAGCAGTTGATGTCGTGGCTGCAGTCACGCCGCTGTGATGTCGCGTTTCTGCCGAACATTCCACCGGAAGACACACACCTCTACACGATATCGCTGGCTCCAGGACAACTGGTGGCGTTCGTCAGCCAGGACCACGAGTGGGCCGCGCGCCGTTCAGTCACGATCGACGAAATGGTCACGCAGCGTATCGTCCTGCGCGAGAAAGGATCACGCACACGTTCGATCTTCGAGGACGCGGTGAGCAAAGCCGGTCACATACTGAACGACGTCATGGAAATCAGTGGCCGTGAAGGCGTAAATGAAGCGGTCGCGGCCGGCTTTGGCGTCGGCATCGTCGCTAAAAGCGAATTGCTTGCTGACTCCAGATTGCGCGCGCTCGCGATCAGCGACGCCGACCTGGAGTATTCGGAATTCGTTGCCTGTCTCAACGAAACGCGTTTGTTGCGGGTTACCGACGCCTTTCTCGAAATGGTGCACGCACGGCATAAAGAAGCCGGCTAACGGCATACCAGTAACTATAGGGCAAATCGATAGATAGCATTTGTAATATCGATTTAACCTGATACTGGAATAGCCATATAGTGCATCCAACCAAGCCAACAGGAAAGAACATGAGCCCAGATAAGTCCGTTATCACTGTAAACGGCCGCGACTACCGCTGGCCCAACAAACCGGTCATCGTCGTCTGTATCGACGGCTCGGAACCCGATTATATCGAACAGGCGATTGCAGCCGGGGTCATGCCGTGGATGAAAAAGGTCGTCGAAGAACAGGGCGTGGATATGCGCGCACATTGCGTGGTGCCGAGTTTCACCAATCCAAACAATATTTCGATCGTCACCGGTGTGCCACCGGTGGTGCACGGCATCTGCGGTAACTTTTATTACGACAAGGCCAACGACCGTGAAGTCATGATGAATGAGCCGGAACTGTTGCGTACACCGACGATTTTCAAAGCCTTCCAGGATGCCGGTGCCAAAATCGCGGTCGTGACTGCCAAGGATAAACTACGCCGCCTGCTGGGTAATGAACTCGAATTCGGCGTTGACGGTGCAATCTGTTTTTCGTCGGAAAAATCGGACCAGGTCAGCCTCGCCGAAAACGGTATCGACAATGTGCTCGACCTGGTGGGCATGGAAGTGCCGTCGGTGTACAGTGCAGAACTGTCGGAGTTCATCTTCGCTGCCGGCGTCAAGCTGATGGAAACCGTGCGTCCAGACCTGATGTACCTGTCGACCACCGATTACATCCAGCACAAGTTCGCTCCCGGCAGTGACGGCGCCAATTCCTTTTACGCCATGATGGACAAGTACTGGGCCGAACTCGATGCACTGGGCGCGGTGCTGGCGCTGACTGCCGACCACGGCATGAACGCCAAGCACGATGATGCCACCGGTGAACCCAACATCGTTTACCTGCAGGATGAGTTCGACCGCCTGCTCGGTGCCGGCAACG
>Ga0224503_10000583_pt1 | contig 10943 bp, 13 predicted proteins | sample SF_Oct11_sed_USG_2_FD_169106 | JGI IMG/M metagenome (GOLD analysis project Ga0224503, IMG submission 169106) | Sediment microbial communities from San Francisco Bay, California, United States - SF_Oct11_sed_USGS_21 | ecosystem: Environmental > Aquatic > Marine > Sediment | place: USA...
GCCAAAATCGATTTGACCGTTGAGGTCCCTAAACGCCTCGGTGTGAAAATAGATGATGGAAGCGGCTCGATATTCGTTACCGATCTGGCTAGAAATCTAAAAATTGAAGACGGCTCCGGATCGATTGAGATTCGAATGACTGCGGGACCCGTATCCATTTCGGACGGTTCCGGCCATATTGAGCTGACGGACATCACCGGCAACCTTGAAGTTAAAGATGGTTCCGGCAAGATTAATATAGGTCGTGTCCGGGGCAATGTTCGTATCGTCGACGGCTCGGGCAGTATGACCATTAAGGATATCGACGGCAGTTTGACGGTTACGGACGGCTCCGGCGGCATTGAAATAAGCGATGTGACCCAAAACGTTTTCATCAAAGACGCCGGCAGCGGCATTCTTGAGATTGAAGGGGTTAAGGGCAAGGTGGTAAAGAGAGAGTGAAAAGTGACTAAAGTGAACTAAAATTTGAAGTGCCTAAAGTTAAGGTGTCGCTTCGCTCAATCTTTTTTAAATGATAGAATTCCTCAACTTTAGTCACTTTAGATCACTTCCAACTTTAGCTCACTTGCTTTTCGAAATCAGTTTTCGGAATTGATGTCTTCTCGAATGACATAATTCAAATAGTCTAAAAACTCTGGATCTTCACACATCCCCTTATCTTTGCTGTCACTGATTTTGGCAACCGGTTTGCGGTTGCACTCCACCATCTTAATCACCACCTGGGGCGCAACAAATCCACAGTCATTGGTCAGGTTGGTTCCGATGCCGAAGGAAGTTTGAATCTGATCATGGAAGCGCGTAAAAATATCAACCGCTGATTCAAGCGTGAGGCCGTCACTATATACGGCCGATTTGGTTTTCGGATCAATTCGCATATCTTTGTAATGGGCGATGAGTTTTTCGGTCCACACGATGGGATCACCTGAATCCTGACGACAGCCGTTAAAGAGCAAAGAGAAAAAACGGTCAAAATCTTTTAAGAACTTATCAAAACCCATGGTATCGGAAAGCGCAATTCCCAGCTCTCCCCGGTATTCATCCGCCCAGCACTGCAGCGCAACCTTCTGGCTGTCAACCAGCCGGGGCCCCAATTGCTGGTGCGCCTGAAAAAATTCGTGAGCCATGGTTCCGATCGGTTTAATTCCAAGCTTCATCGCAAAGTGAACATTGCTGCTACCCACCAGATTCTGGTCGCAGGTGTCAATCAGGTACTTAAGAACTTCTTCCTGCCATGAATATGAGGCCCGCCGCCGCGTGCCAAATTCTGCAAATTTGAACCGCGTGTCCGCAATGGTGGCCTTATTCAAAAAGCGAACTTTGTCTTTCAGACGTTTGCGGCCATCTTGCATCCAGATATCGTCGTCAACACCGTGCAAATTGGAATACAGTTCGCTGATGATCGCCAGAACGGGAAGCTCATATAAAATGGTATTTAACCAGGGCCCCTCAATATTAATCCTCAACTGGCCCGCTTCGATACCGGTATTAATATAACTTCGATTCAGTTGAAACAGCCTCAGGTATTCGATAAAATCCGGTTTAAAAAAGCGGATGGAGGCCAGATAGCTTATCTCCTTTTCCGTAAACTTAAGGCCACACAACCGGTCGATTTCTGCATCAAGTTTGCTTTTGAAATCCTGCAGGGGGACCGCTAAATGCATTTCATCCCAATTTCGCCACTTAAACGTATAGCGCACCCAGGCGCTGGCGTACTGATGAAGCACCACCTGCATCATGGTCAGTTTATAAAAATCGGTATCGAGTAAACTGTGTATCATTCTGTATCCCTTTCACGGAAAAAATGAAGAAATCCGGCAATAACCGCGTTTTACTTTAATTATAACCGTGCAACGCTTAAATCGGTTTCTTATAAGATCTGATTGAATTAATCAAATACTCATTATAATATAAGGATCACTTAAAAATAATCTGCAGATATGATTCATATTTTAGATTTAAGCGGAGGGCGACATGGCAGTTAAAATTTTTATTAAAAGATATGTTAAAAAAGGCAAGACTCAAGAGGCGGTAGAATTGCTAAAGGACGTCCGCAGCCAAGCGCTCAAGCAGCCGGGATATATTTCAGGCGAGACCCTGATCAATCATTATGATCCCTGCAACATAACGGTGGTCTCAACCTGGCAAACGATAGACGATTGGATCCGCTGGCAGGAAAGTGATGAGCGGTCCGCGAAAGAGAACCAGCTGGAGGGTTTGCAGGAACGGCCGGCAGATTTTGAGATATACGACTTGGGGCTGGTTTCCAGCAGCTAGCAAAAATTCTATTAGAAGTGGCTTCAAAATTCCAGACCAGGTTCAAGGACCCCGCTTGCGGGGCAACGCAGGCCTTGGGCCTTAGATGGGGTTTTGAAACCACTTCTACTTTATTTCAAAGCTCAGCGATCTGCTGTAAAAATGCATGGGTGTGGGGGGCCGCTGCCGGGTTTTCGTTCAGATCGCGCCGTAACCGTTTAAGGTCCGCTGCCACATCCACATCGTACCACTCCGGCAACGGATGGACTTTCAATTTCAGACGCCGACAGATTTCCAAGGTCTGGGGAATAACCCTTTCGGTACTCCACGCGATGTTCTGAAACAGCTCCGGATAGTGTTGCTTCAGGCCGATCAGGTAGTAACCGCCGTCGTGGCCCATGCCCAGGGTCACATCGACATGATCCAACTCGGCAAAAGCCTTTTTCAGATGTGCCAGCGGCAGGGTCGGCCCGTCGCTGTTCATGATGACGGCCTTGCGATAACCCTGTTGCAGATGATGCTCAAGCGCATTCGCCAGCCGTTCGCCCAGATCGGCACCGCTCTGCGGGATCAGGCGAAACCCATGCGGCACCAGGTTATGAAAATAATCAATTGCCGATGCCGGCGTATATGCAAGCGTGAGATCAACTCCCCGCAGCTTCACGGCCAACGCCAGGGTATCCCGCATCAGGCAGCCATAAAACTGAGCTGCCGTTTCGGGTGTAAAAGGCGGGCACAGGCGGGTTTTGGTAGAGCCGCGCTGCGGCTTTTTGGCAACCACAATCAAAGAGGCATTCATCGGTAATTGATCATCTAAAATCTTGAGTATCGGGGCGCAAATTTCCCGGTCTACCTGACAGACCTGGCCTACCACATGATCTTACGGTCTGTAAAGGAACATTCCACCGGCTTGCATCCACAATTTTTTCATGCCATATTTTTTTGGTGGTGTTTTAGCATCAAACGACAAAAATCTATCTCTCCACAACTTTAGGCATTTTAGCTCATTTTAGGCATTTTAGGCACTTTGTAATGGGATACATTTTACTGGCGGGCGGCGCGGAATTTAGCGGCCGGATGGCAAAACCGGACCGCAGGGCCATCGAGCTCGCCGGCGGGTTGGGCGCAAGCATCCGCATTATTCCGGCGGCGGCGGCACCGGATAACAATCATCAGCGCGCCGGAAAGAACGGGGTTAACTGGTTTAAAAAGCTGGGTGCCGTCAATGTCGCTGCCCTGCCGCTCATCGATCGCAAATCCGCAGATGACCCGGCCGTCGTCAAATCCCTGCAGCGCTCCAAAATGGTCTATCTGCCGGGTGGGTTTCCGCGCCACCTGGCGCAATCCCTGGCCGGCAGCGATAGCTGGCAGGCCATCCTGAGCGCCCATCAATCCGGCGCGGTCATTGCCGGCAGCAGCGCCGGCGCCATGATTTTCTGTGAGCATTATTACGATCCTGACGAGAAAGACATATTCGGCGGGTTGGGCCTGATACCCAATGCCTGTATTTTGCCGCATCACGATACCTTCGGCAAAAGCTGGGCTCCTGAGCTGGCGCAACGCATGCCCGGAGTTGTTTTAATCGGGATCGATGAACAAACCGGCATGCTGAATGACGGCCCCGAGGGCCGGTGGCAGGTATACGGTGATGGTCCCGGCGGGGTAACCCTTTATAAAAACCAACGCCAGATGCATTTGGCACCCGGCACACGCTTTGACCTGAAGTTTTAGGCGATCCTGAAGAGCGGATGCATATTACACCTTTTCCATTTTCTGGTCTATTCTTTAAATTTTCAATATTTCATGATACTGAATCTGGGCCCAATGGGTTTGTGTCGTTTAACTCAAGATTAAGGAGGAATGCCGATGCGGATCGAACTCAGCAAAACCTTGGTGGAATTCACGCCCGAAGCCGATTATGAAAAGACCATGTTAGAAGGGTTATGGCGTATGCTGGTGGACTGTGCCCGCTTCAATCAGAAGCTGGTACCGGTGGGTGAGTATGTGCCTGCAAAAAACAATACGGCCAGCTTCGCCGTCGAAGGCGCCAAAGGCGAAGAGGAATATCCAGCGGTCTATGTGGACAAGGACTGCACCTGCTATTGTCAGACCTGCAACAAGTTCGTCAACCTCAAAGCTGGCGACCGCATTCCACCGTGCTGCGGCAAGTTGATGGAATTGCTGGACTGACGGATTAAATTTCACCGGTCCCCACCGCCAGGCGGGTGATCGCAATTCGCCCTTCATCAAAACACACGGCAACGTCTTTGCCCGAATCCCGCGGGCGTTCGTGAATGGTTCCTTTATAGGTGAGTTCGTTACCATTTTGATGATATGCATAATTGTGGGGATGGGTATCCAGTTCGCAAAATTCATAGGCCAGTTTGGAATTTTTATAGATGGGATGGGGCAGGTTGACATTCCAAAAATTTCCGGGTGCCAGATCCCGGCTCATTAACATTTGTAAAACCGGACCGGCGTGACCACCCGTAACGGGCCAGTCCACCTTTTGATCTTTGGCGATATATTGAGAAACGGCAATCGCCCGATATCCTAAAATCGCTGCTTCCCGTGCCGCTGCAACCGTACCCGAATTGTAAACATCCGAACCCAGGTTGGCGCCCGGGTTAATTCCGGCGATCAACCAGCCGGCATCCGGCGCAATGACTTTCAAAGCGATGCGCGCGCAATCCGCAGGCGTCCCAGCGACACAATGCCGATTGGCCGCAAGCTGATTGATGCGGATGGGGTCACGGGTGGTCACGCGGTGGGCAATGCCGGATTGCGGGTGTTGCGGCGCTACGATGACGATATCACCCAGGCGGCGAACACACCGATTCAGTGCATCGAGACCGGGGGCAACAATGCCATCGTCATTGGTTAACACAATTTTCAAAATACTTTTCCACCTCATCTTGCAGATGATAAACCATCCGGTCGATTCGAAACCGAAGGCTCCGTCTTAGCCGAACTGATCCGTTTCTGTCAATATGGCTAGGTTCATAAAAAACAATGCCCTCGGCGCACCTGGGGGATACCACCGATTGTTGCAGAAATACATTTTTAATAATTATATCAGATAATTACGATGAAACAGGTTGACTTTTTCAAAAATCATATGATAAAATATTGAAAACCGGAGAAAAATATAGCTGTTCTGCCGTGGCGTTTTCTCGATATTCAATATAATTCCGGAGCTGAGCGTATATGGCCAAAATATCAGATATGGATGTACAGGAAATCCGCCAGTTTTTAGAAGACGGCCTGAATCAGGCGCAGCGCGCGGACAAGCGCCAGAAAATGCGGATGCGCAGAAAAGTACGCGACGAGGTCTTCAATCTGTTAACCTGGGAAAAACCAACCCCCACCGGGATTATGAACCGCTGGGAAGAACGCTTGCAAGACGTGCTCAAGGTGATGCCTTACGGTTTCAAAGAAGAACTATATAAAATACTGGTAGCAAAGATGCAACACCCCTTAAAAATGGCAACACCCAAATAACCCGGTCGCCTTAGAATCAACCACCTGTTTTACCGCCTTAATCCCGGCCGATCTAACGCACCTGAATAGTCGCTATCTTCATGCACGTTCATACTTACTCAACTGCTCCAGCAGCATACCATAGGCCAGTTGGGCGCGTGAAAAGCTTTTTAACCGGAAGAATTCATCCGGTCCATGGACGTTTTCATCCTTCAAGCCAAAAGCAAAGTTAACCGTATAGGCGCCCAGCTCCTTTAAAAAGATACCGCAGACCGGAATACTGCCCCCCATGCGCGCATAATACGGCTCTTTGCCGAATAGCTCTTTATGAACGTCGGCTGCCGCCTGATTGCCCGGGTGATCAAATGGAATCAGGTATGGATCCGCCGTGCTGGGATTGAGGTCAAGCGCCACTTTCACACCGGGTGGTGTATGTTTTTCGATATGGGTGGTGAGCAGTTTCAGGATCTGCGCGGGATCCTGGTCCGGCACCAGCCGGCAGCTGATTTTGGCATGGGCGCTGCCCGGCAAAACGGTTTTAACCCCTTCCCCCTGAAAGCCGCCCCAGATGCCGTTTACTTCCAGAGTGGGCCGTATCCAGGCCCGTTCATAGGTCGAATAGCCGGGCTCGCCGAAAAGCGCATCGACCCCCAGCTCGGCCTTGTAATCGGCTTCATCAAAGGGAATTTCGGCGATCTGATCCTGTTCGGGTTCGGTCAGCGGCCGCACGGCGTCATAGAATCCCTCCACCGCGATCGCGCCCTGCGGCGTGTGCATCGTATCAATCAGACGCACCAGGGCATGGATCGGATTCATGATGGTTCCGCCGAAGGTTCCCGAATGGGTATCGCTTCTGGCAGCCCGGACATCAATCTGAAGGTTGCAAAGGCCCCTGAGTCCAATCATCAGCGCCGGCTGATCCTCATCCCATTGACCGCCATCTGCGCTCAAAATTAAATCACAGGCCAGTCGCTGCCGGTTGGCAGAAATAAATTCAGGTAGCTGCGGGCTGCCGATCTCTTCCTGTCCCTCGAAAAAGCATTTTACATTGACCGGCAGCCGGCTTTCGCTGCTCAACAGCGCTTCAACGGCTAAAATCGGCGCCAGCATATTGCCTTTATCATCGGAGGCCCCGCGGGCATAGACGCGATTGTCTTTTAGCGCCGGTTCAAACGGCGGCTGGGTCCAGAGCTCAAGCGGATCGACCGGCTGGGTATCAAAATGCCCATAAATCAAAACGGTCGGTTTGTCGGGCGCATGCATCCAGTCCCCATAAACGACCGGATGCCCTCCGGTCGGCAGGACCTGAACATTTTCAATGCCGGCCGCCTGCAGTCGGGCGGCGACCCATTCGCCGGCTTTCGCAACATCTGCTTTGTACTCTTTAAGGCTGGAAATACTGGGAATGCTCAAAAATTCAAGCAGCTCTTTTAGGTAACGATCCTGGTTTGCTTCCAGATAATTCTTCCATGCAGTCATGAATAACGTCTCCTTTCTTCTATCACATCATGGCGTGAAAAACCATTGGGGTATAATTTCCGTACAAATCCAAAAATCAATTTTTTCTAAAAGTGGTTTCAAAACCCCAGATCCGGTTCAAGGGCAAGGCGTCCCGCGAATTGAAAACGGAGCGTACACGGCGTACGTGAGTATTTCAATTAGCGGGGCAACGCAGCCATTGGGCCTCAGATGGGGTTTTGAAACCACTTCTAATCCTTGCCAAGATATACGCCGTCATATTCCCCGGTGGTCAAGGGGGACCCTTTGGCTAAAACGCCGGCATCAATCACGTCTCCGATAAAAAGGGTATGGTTGCCGGGTCGGTAATGGGTGTTAAGCTCGCATTCGAGATACGCCAGGCAGTCGCTCAGTATGGGACAACCGGTTTTACCTGCTGTCCAATTTAAAGCGCAAAATTTGGCTTGCGGGTCCTTTCCCTTGAATCGAGACAGGAAATTCTTGCGGGATTTGGCCAACACGTGCAGCGCGAAGCTGCCGCCTTTTTCAATGAGTTGATGCGAATAGCGATGGGTATGCACGGCCACCATTATCTGAGGCGGCGCGTAGGATACCTGTGAAACCCAGGACGCAATCATGCCGTTGATTTGCTGCTGATCACACGATGTCAGAACATAGATGCCGTATGTCATTTTGCCAAATGCGTTTATCCATTCTGCTTTCATCGTCCGAAAACGTCCCCTTTCTGATCTGTTAGAAGTGGTTTCAGGTGTCGGGCCTTCGCCGCGCCGAAGTCGCTACGGCCGCGCAGGCGGGTGTCAGTTCCGGGGTTCGGGGCTCAAAGTTCAGGGTTCTGGGTTGAATGGTCTCTGGCTCCTGGTCTCTGGTTCCTGGTTAATTGTATCTGGGCCGGCCAGCAGCAAGAAGCAAACAGCCCGTAGCCATTCTAAACCTTTGAACTTTTAAACGTTGAACTTTTGAACCAGCCGTTGTTTAAAGAACTCAACTGCAATAAAATATACCACATGACTTTTGTAACATTTCTGTCGGTCACGACACTAAGCTATATATATACGATTTAGCAGTTCCGAAATCAACCTTATGAGATGGACACGGGCAGCGGTATGCATATCCATCATGCAACGGTTGACTTTCATTGCGATTTTCCTTAACGTTAACCGAATATGTTGCCGCTAATGAAATGCCACTGACGAGTATATCATTATGCCAACAAACCTGCCGCCTGAATATTTTGACGCCGAAAAGCGTTACCGCACAGCCAGTACCTCCGCGGAAAAGCTCGCCTGTATTGAAGAAATGCTTGCCATCATCCCCAAACACAAAGGAACCGACAAACTGAGAGCCGATTTGCGCAAGCGGGTTTCAAAATTGAAATCAGCCGCGCAGGCCAAAAAAAGCCTTGCCAGGCATGAATCGGCCTATCACATTAATAAGGAGGGCGCCGGGCAGGTCGTCATCGTCGGTGCAACCAACGTCGGCAAGTCCGCTCTGGTCGCTACGGTGACCCACGCCGCGCCGGAAGTGGCGGATTTTCCCCATACCACCTGGAAACCGACTCCGGGAATGATGCCGATAGAAAACATTCAGATCCAGCTGATTGACACACCGCCGCTGAGTAAAGAATTTGTGGACCCGGAAATGATGGATCTGATCCGCCGTTGTGATCTCGTGCTTTTGATGGTGGATCTGCAAACCGACCCGCTGCAGCAACTCGAAGATACGGTGGCCGTACTCGGTGAACATCGCATCGTGCCGCTGCGGTTAAAGGATCGATACAGGGACCAGCGCGGCATCAGCCTGGTCCCGTTTTTGATAATGGCCAACAAAAACGACAACGCTGCCACCGATGAAAATTTGGATATCTTTCGAGAACTGCTGAGCGATAACTGGCCGATGATAGCGGCATCGGTCGCCACCGGCCGCAACCTGGATCTTCTGAAAGCGACCATTGTGGAACGCTTGAATATCATCCGGGTATATTCGAAATCACACGGGCAAAAGCCCGACCGGTCCTCACCATTTGTTCTAAAAAAAGGCAGCACCATCGCTGATTTTGCCTGCAAAGTTCACCAGGATTTCGCTCAAAAATTAAAAGCCGCAAAAGTATGGGGTATTGCTGTGTTTGACGGCCAGATGGTTCAGCGGGATTATGTGCTGCAGGAGGGCGATATCATCGAATTGCAGATTTAGATAAGAACCCGAACTGAAAAATCTTTCTATTCATGCAACCAACGAAAAGGAGCCAGACATGACGGTGAAAATTGTCATCAGACGGAAGGTACCCAAGGATAAGGAGAAAGAATTGCTGCCGCTCATCAAAGAATTAAGGATGGCCACGACCCGGCAGGCGGGCTACATTTCAGGTGAAACATTGCAGCGCATCGACAAGCCCGGTGAAACGGTGGTGGTCAGTATCTGGGCAAGGGCTGAAGATTGGAATCGATGGATCACCAGCCCGGAGCGCTCTGTACTGCAGACAAAAATTGATACCCTGCTGGGCAAAGAAACGGAATATGAAATTTACAGCCATTCCAATTAATCGACCGGCCAGGGCGTTTTACTAGTGTCGTGTCCTACAAGTAATCTATAAAATACAGATTGAGCTTATCAATCTTCTCTTTCAACAATACAGGTTTCAGGTGTCGGGTGTCAGGTGTCAGGGTAAGGAACCTGATGACGTTAAGAATTATCGGAATTCGCATTCTGTCATCTTTTTCTGACACCTGACACCTGAAACCAAAGACATTGTGTTGGTTAAAAAACTCAACTGAACTAAAATATACCAAACGATTATTATAACATTTTTGCGGGACACGACATTAGAACCCGGTCCCCCGATCCATCCCAACTGTGAACAAAAGTATACAATTGTTATATGTTTTTCTACACATGTAGTTGAGGGTCCACAGTCACAATCTTAATAAATACTTGATATTATATATAATAATAAAAAATTTATCAATTTTGCATGGTTTTTGCAAAAGTTATCCATGGGCTTGATCCGCATTTCTTGAAGCAAAATGCGAAATTAAAGAAGGCGCCCGCATGCTCATATCGCTCACAAAGGGGAGATCCCATGGATAAATATGATGTTATCGGTCTGGTGATTGCCATACTGGCTGTTTCGGTGGTTTTAATGCATTAGTTTGAACCGCATCAGGCAACTATCCCCCAAAACGCCTACCATCATTTCAGTTTCTCCTGGAAATAACTGCTTAAAAAATCCATTGTCCTAATTTTTTGTTGCGCGTTATTCCCAAATGGTTCATTAATGGTTAGGGTAAAGGCGCAACGCTAGCTCTTCGACAATGCCAGATCAGGAAATGGGTGCAATGGAAGAAAAAACGAATTTTAGATCGACCGCTTTTGACGGGGCCTGCCAGACCATCCTAACCGCATGCCCGGAGGCCATCGGGGTGGCCTTTAAATTTTTAGATTGCGGATGTTCGCTGCTCTGCGGTGTTTCGGTCCAAGGCAATCCCGTCGGAGAACTGATCCATGTTTCCGGACAGCCGGCACGGAAGGGCAAAAAACCACCGATCTGCTTTACGTGCAAAAAAGATGACGGCGCGGAGCGGGTCATCTGGGAGGGGATTCACTGGCCCGGAGATGAAAGTGAACTGCCGGACAAAGAATTGCGGCTTTCCATCGGAAGAAATGTTTTCGGCCCCGGCTACATCGAACCTGACGCTTAGAAGCGGTTTCAAAAGCCTAAATTTTCGAAAAAATTA
>Ga0224503_10000585_pt1 | contig 10937 bp, 10 predicted proteins | sample SF_Oct11_sed_USG_2_FD_169106 | JGI IMG/M metagenome (GOLD analysis project Ga0224503, IMG submission 169106) | Sediment microbial communities from San Francisco Bay, California, United States - SF_Oct11_sed_USGS_21 | ecosystem: Environmental > Aquatic > Marine > Sediment | place: USA...
CGCGACTTGCCTCTTGCCTACAACTCTTATACTCGTCGAAGCTGGTGGAACAATAGCCGCAATTGCTCAGCTCCTTTACCAGCCTCCGCTTTTCACTGAAGCAACACGCTCCAGCACGGCTGGATCTTGACTGTGCCATGTATATCGCCTCCCCTCTGTTTCCGCTGGGGTCTTGTTTCTTACCCGCTTACTCGAGAGTAACTCGCGAAATTGAAAAGTCAAGAGGCCTATCTTGCATTTACGAAAAGTCAGGGGCCTGGTGCTGGAATAGTGGAGTGATTGAGTAAAAGAGACTTGTAAAATCCCAAATTCCAAGCACCAAATGCCAAACAAATCTCAAATTCTAATATTCAATGACCAAAACACTGAACAGGTTTGGAATTTTGGTAATTGTGATTTGTTTGATATTTGTGATTTGTGATTTGGAATTTCTGATACTCCATCCTCCATGCTTTCTCGCTATGCACTCTGCGCTTTGCACTATGTGCTATCTCACTGCCTCAACCGGATAGCCGGCCTCCTGCCAGCTGTAGGTCGGATGGTTCCGCAGAGCGGGTTCATCCGACAATAAGGGAGAGACACCACCTACTTGTCGGATCAACCTGAGCGTACGAACAGATCGTTTTAGGGCTGATACATCAGGTTCGGCTCGAGCTTGTAGGTCCATGGAGCTCCGGAATTTCTCCAGCCATTCTTGACCCTCTTGCCGTTGTAGTAGCTTTGAGGATCTTTGACTGCGTCTCCTTCGAATCCATCAATGATATTGTAAACCTTCCTGAAACCAGCTTCGGCTAGAAGATTGACCGCTAGAGCGCTGCGGCCCCCCGAACGGCACATGATAAGAATCGTATCGCTAACTTTGTAGTCCTTTCTAACCTGAGAGACAAAATCAGGATTGGGTTCCATAACAGGTCTTCTTTTCTTGGCCGTCAATTCTTGGTTCAAGACCCTGACAGGAATGTTTCTGGCCATCGGTGCGTGCCCGACAAATATGTATTCCTCCGGCGTCCTAACATCTAAGACAACCACCTTCTCGGAATCAACATGCCATTTTGAAAAGGCCTCTTCCGCAGTCAGGTAAAGCCCTAAAACCGTTTGCTTACTCTTTGCAAGACTCGTTTCCGCCAGCGTCAAGGCAGTAAAACTGAAGATCAAACAGAACAATACAGGCACGACTAATAATCTTCTCTTCATAAATTCCTCCTTAAATTAACTCAGCTTCTCGGCGATTCTCTCCCGACTGATTGCTAACACCCAGTAATTATTTCCTGTATTTGCCTATTGGTCAAATAGGAAATCTCTATGGCAAATACCGCCTATCCCTGCCTTTTCTTATGAGTCAGAATTGCGATGTCTTTCAAGAACAGTTGATCTGTGTCTGTCTGCCTGGGAAATGCAAAGAAGTTTGTCGGTCAGAAGGTGGTTGATTTACTGAAGCATTATTTGTATGTAATTAGAAAGAATAGGACTATTTGAATAGCCGCCCGAGATGTCTTTTCTTTTGCGGCTCTGGCGGTGGCAGTCCTAGATGTCGACAAATCACCGCTTCAAGTTCATCTTCTGGGATGTCACTGCCCTCCACTACGATTTCCTCTGCAACCATTACCGCCGGAGCCACCGTCAGATCCAGCTCAAAATATTCATCGGTTAAGTATTCTGCCTTGGGTTTGGATATGGTCTCAATTTCTAGTTCGTACCTCTGGCCCAGCCTGGGCATCATCTCCTTGAAATGCATTCACGGCTTTCCGTTCGGCTCGTTCATAAAAAATTTTACTTTCAGCATGTTTTTCTCCTCTCTAAGAACCACTTCTCCTTACGACTGCCATATTTTTTATAAACTGCGCCGGAGGCAGAAAATCTACCACACGCAAATTACGCCGCTCCCTGCCATTTCTGTCCAAAAACACCACCGTTGGTACCCCTCTGACGTCATATTGGCGCAGCAGATGTTCATTGAGCGGCTCGCCCTTGCGGGTCAGGTCAACCTTGATCATGACAAAGTCATTCTTTGCCAGCTTGACGATTTCAGGATGGTGAAAAGTGATTTGCTCCAGTTCCCGGCACGGAGCGCACCAGTCTGCGTAGAAGTCGATGATCACAGGCTTTTCCACGCTGGTAGCTTTCTTTAAAAGTTGTTCAGAGTAGGGCTGCCAGGTAACGCCAGGACCTCTGGTGACAGTGGAGGCAATCTGATAGGTGGCAAGCAAGATGAGAGCTATGCCGATTCCTTTTTTCAACCAGCCAAAACCACGGAAGGTGCCCGTAGTCCGGTCAATAAAGCCAAGGTGCACTCCTGCTGCCAGAATGACCGCTGACAACAGAATGATTCCCGCAAGGTGTGAAGAGAAAAGGGGTTTAATAAAGTAAGCGGCCATGGCCACCAGCACCCAGCCCAGAAGTTTACGCACCCAGATCATCCATTCCCCGGAGCGGGGTAGCCTATCCAATTTGCCAGTAAAAAAAGCGAGGGTGGCCAAGGGGATACCCATGCCGAGGCTCAACGTAAAAAAAAGCATGAACCCCAGATAAGGATTGCCGGTGCTGGCCACGTAGGTCAGCAGCCCTATCAAAAAAGGGCCGATACAGGGTGCAGCTACCACTCCCAGCGTAAGGCCCATAAAAAGACTGCCACCATAACCGCCATACGACCTGGATGCAGCCTGGGTCAGAAATCCTGGAAGTCTTAGTTCCCACAGACCGAAAAAGCTCAGGGCCAGCCCCACCAGAATCGTGGCTATTGCAATAAGAACAGCCGGGTGCTGGAGTACCGAGCCCAAGAGACCACCAGTGAGGGCAGCCACCACCCCCAGAGTGGAGTTGGTGATAGCAAGACCCAGGAGGAAGAAGAGACTGTGAACAGCGAGAAGGCCGGCTTTGTCTGTGCCGCGTCCGCCAAAATAGGAAACCGTTATAGGAATCAGTGGATAAACACAGGGAGTGAGGTTCAGGGCAAGGCCGCCAAAAAAGACTCCCACAAGGGTCAGAAGTAAGCCCGATTGAAAAAGTGTGGAACCTGGCGCCCCGATTCCTGAGGGCTGCGCCAGAGTGATCTGCCCCTTTTCGGTGGGCAAGCCCATCTCTTTCCAATCTGGGAGCCCCTCAGCGTAGCGATAGACGTTTTCATAACCGAGGCGAACGGCCAGCCTGGCCGCCGAGTCGCTGCGGACTCAGGTGAGACCGTCTCAGTAAAATACTACGTGCCGCTTCTTCTCAGGTCCCAGGAGCTTTTTCATCTCGGACCGCGCCCAGGGAGAATACTGAGTCCACCAGCTGGGAGTTGCCGGTAGGTTCACTGCCCCCTTAATGTGCTCCCGCTGGTACTCCCACCCCTGCCGGGTGTCCACGAGGAAAAGCGAGCCGGGTTCTTTGACAAACTGATCTCTGACAGTCGCGGGGCTGATAAGCTGATAGTTTCCTTTCTTGGCTTCTGCTTGCACCTGAGCCAGAGCTTGAGCATCTGGCTTGGTGTCAGCCAAACTCGTGGTCGAGAGAAGTAGAAAGCTCAGGGCTAGAAAAGCCAATTTTGTTCTCGCAACCATTTTGACCTCTGACCCCCTTTTTTATTCGAGAAAAGGCAACTTTTCCCCCACCCGGTAAGCAAGTGCCTGGCAACTGGCGATGAGATTCTCTTTCTCGTCTTTCACGGTGATGTAATAGTTGCCTGTTCTCCGGGTCTTTGCGACCTCCTTGGCCTCAGCCCGCAGCGTGCTTTCCGGGGATGGGGCCTTGTGGTAGGTAATATTTACATTCAGTGCCACGGCCACGGTGCCGTGTGAATTGCACGAGATCTCGAAGGCCTCGTCGATGAGAGTAAAAATGGCCCCGCCGTGAGTCATCTGGAAAATGTTTTCCATCTCCGTGGTACATTTCATTTCAACAAGCGCATAGCCTTCGTCCACGTCGATCAATTTTAGACCGAGCTTCTTGGCGAAGGGTTCTTTCTCCACTTGCCGTTGCATAGCGTCCTTAATCTTCGGATCCATCTGATCACCTCTCAAAGACCCATTTCTGATATGTGATGTGCGATGTGAGATCCCAAAAACCGTGCTGGTCCATCCCAAATCTCATGTCTCAAATCTGTCCCGTCAACAAGAAACCTCGACGTCGTGCTAGGATAGAAATTAACACTGGTATTTGTCACCCATTTTCTGTTAGAAGTTCACATAAAAGTCCGTCAGGAGGCAAGACAACAGTCTAGAGTAACTGCATGGAAAAGTTCAACCGGAAGGATGTGGCCCATCTCCAAGAGAACCTCCCCCGTCTGGTTAAGAAACCAGTTCATCTCACCATCACCGACAACACCCACTCGATGATCCACATCAGGCCTTCCGGCAGTGGCTATAAAGTGCGTCTTCATCACATGTTCCTTGAGGCAGACAGTGAAGTCTTGAATTCTCTGGCTCGCTTCGTCAAGAGCCGAAATAGGAAAGCACCTTCGGTTTTGCGAAACTTTGTTGCCGTCAACTCACATAAGATAAAGCAATCTCCTCGTAAGGCCCGGCAGACTATAGTGCGCTCGAAGGGACGCTTCTTCGATCTCAATGCTCTGTTTGACCAGGTCAATCGTGAATACTTCGCAAACGAGATTGACTGCCCTATCACCTGGGGAGCCAACAGGAAGGTCCGGAACCAAAATTCCATTAAGCTTGCCAGCTATTCTGACAGAACCAAGACAATTCGCGTCCATCCTGCCCTGGATAAGAGCTACGTGCCAAAGTATGTGATCATGGGTATCGTTTACCACGAGATGCTACACCATCACCTGGGAGTTGAGCATCGCAATGGCCGCAAAATGGCCCACACCACAAGGTTCCGCCAACTGGAAGCACGGTATCTCCATTACCATAAACTGCAAGCCTGGAAGGAGAGGAACCTGCATAGATTACTGGGTAGATGATAAGTGTCTATCCAGAAATACCCTTCCCCTCCCCTGGTGGGAGGGGATAAAGGGGAGGGGGAATTGATAAGTAGCTGAATGTACCTTTAATTTTTCACCCCCACCCTTACCCTCCCCCGTCAAGGGGGAGGGAATTTGCGGGGTTTCTGGATGGACGCTAATTAGTGAACAAACGCTCTGCGCTATGCGCTTTGCGCGTTTCTAGAAAGGAGAATAACCATGAGTGGCACACATAATGCCTTGGATGTTGCTGTCCGTCAATTTGACATGGTTGCCGAACGAATCAACTTGGATCCAGCTATTCACAAGCGGCTTCGCGTTCCGGCTCGATGTTATATAGTTTCCTGCCCGGTGCGGATGGATGACCGCAGCGTTGAGGTCTTTACGGGCTATCGTGTACACCACAACACCTCCCGTGGCCCTGCCAAAGGGGGTATTCGCTACCATCCTGATGTCACCCTGGATGAGGTAACCGCCCTCTCCATGTGGATGACCTGGAAATGTGCGGTGGTGGATATCCCCTATGGCGGAGCCAAAGGGGGGGTCGCCTGCAACCCCAAGCAAATGTCCCGAACTGAACTGCAACATTTGACCCGCCGCTATACCTCTGAACTCGTCAACGTATTTGGTCCCAAAACTGACATTCCGGCACCGGACGTTTATACCAATCCGCAGATAATGGCCTGGATCATGGACACCTACAGCATGTCCATTGGCTATGCAGAACCCGGCGTGGTTACCGGCAAACCCATACCTATTGGAGGATCTCTGGGCCGGAATGAGGCCACCAGCCGTGGCTGCGTATTCTCCATCTACTCAATGCTCAAACGATTGAATCGAGATGTGAATGAACAAACGGTTGCGGTTCAAGGCTATGGTAATGTAGGCTATCACGCTGCCGACATTCTCCACGATGCTGGAGCCACGATCGTTGCAGCCAGCGACAGTAGAGGTGGAGTCTACAACCCCAAAGGTTTAGACCCCCGGGATTTGGCGGCACATAAGAATGAGACCGGTACGGTGCAAGGATATCCTGGTGCAGACAGCATCACCAACGAGGAGTTGCTCGAACTGGAGTGCACGGTTCTGATACCGGCAGCGTTGGACAATCAGATTACCGAAAGAAATGCCGACCGTATCAAGGCGGATATTATTGCTGAGGGAGCCAATGGCCCCACAACCCCGGCGGCTGATGACATCCTCTATGACCGGGGCAAGTATCACCTGCCTGATGTTCTCGCCAACGCCGGAGGGGTTACCGTCTCCTACTTTGAATGGGTGCAAGGATTGGAACGTTATTTTTGGACTGAGGAGGAAGTGAATTCCAAGCTCAAGGGAATTATGGATCGTGCCTTCGAAAACGTCTGGCATCTTTCCCAGACCGAGAAGGTGAACATGCGGATGGCCTCATATATGATTGGGGTGAAACGGGTGGCGGAGGCCATGTTGCTTCGAGGCTTATACCCCCAGTAAGAGATAAGAGGCACACGGCTCAGGGCGATTTGGGTCATTTCTTCGCGCTCGCTTCGCTCCGCTCAGGCCCGCAAGCGGGTCCCTAGTTTGGCTTCGCCGTCAGTAGGTCATTACGCTACGCTGTCATTTATTGTAAACGGTAGGAGGCCAGAAAATCTTGAATATCGAAACCGGGAACCCGCCCGAAGGGTGGGAGTCCGAAGGACAATTTCGAAATTGTAGCTCGCCCTATTTTTACCTGCCTGCTGCAAACTGTCCCCTGCCAGCTGTATTTCTCTATGCCCTACCTGTCCTGAGCCCGTCGAAGGATGCTCTATGCTCCTTACGGCGAAAGAAGAAGGGTAGCTTTTTAATGCGTTGACACCAACTGGGCCCGTATGTTAGAGGGATGCTCACCCGCGAGAAACGGAATTTCATCAGGTCTTTTTAACCCTCCACTCCTTGCCCGAGCTCGGTTTGGTTCCCAATGAAAGGAGATCCTCATGTTGGTGGTCATGAGCAGCTATGCCACCGAAGAAGAAATTGCTCAGGTCGTCGTTGCCATCGAACGGCAAGGCAATGTTGCCCGAGTAATAGCGGGCGGTGAGCGTACCGCCATAGGCATTCTTCAAAACAGAGGACCAGTCGATCCTGCCCCCTTTCTGCTCCTGCCCGGAGTGAAAGACACCATCCCTGTTTCAAAACCTTACAAGCTCGTTAGTAGGGAGTTCGAACAAGCGGACACTATAATCCAGCTAGGTGATGTTTCCATAGGCGGCGACCACTTCGTGATCATTGCTGGTCCCTGTGCAGTCGAGAGCGAGACACAGGCTCTCACTATTGGCCGCGCAGTTCGGAGCCAAGGCGCCCGCCTTTTTAGGGGCGGTGCTTATAAGCCTCGCACTTCACCTTACAGTTTTCAGGGCTTGGGAGAAGAAGGGTTGAAGATCCTCGCCAAGGTGCGAGAGGAAACGGGGTTGTACATTGTCACCGAGGCAATGGACCGCGAACAGTGTGATCTGGTGGAAGAGTATGCCGACATCATCCAGATCGGCGCTCGTAATATGCAGAACTTCTCCTTGCTCAATCGAGCTGGTGCGGCCAGGAAACCTGTTCTTCTCAAGCGTGGCTTGTCCGCGACCATCCAGGAGTGGCTGATGGCTGCCGAATACGTCATGGCCAAAGGGAATAACAATGTGATTCTCTGCGAGCGTGGCGTCCGCACTTTTGCTGACCATTCCCGCAATACTTTGGACTTGAGTGCCATCCCGGTGGTTAAGAAAGAAAGTCATCTTCCAGTTATTGCCGATCCGAGCCATGCCTGCGGCCGCCGGGACCAGGTGATTCCAATGAGTCGAGCCTCTGTGGCTGCCGGCACTCACGGTCTGATGGTGGAAGTACACCATGAGCCAGAAAAAGCATTGAGTGATGGCCAGCAAGCTTTGTTCCCTACGCAATTCACTCAGATGATCGATGAGATCCTCCCCATTCTGACGGAGAAACAGAGAACACAACTTGAGCAAGACCGCAGTGGGCAATAGGTGCCATAGAGTCAGTACGCTTCGCTGTCATTAGGCCACTAAAGTGGCTGTCATTACGCTACGCTGTCACTTGTTGCCATTAGTTCATTATGATTGGTTATAACGAATAGGACATCTAACTACAAATGAAAATAAATGACGGGCGCAGCCCTCTTGACGGCGAAGCCAAACTGGGAACCCGCTTGTCGCAGATGCCGCTTGCGGTGCGGGACTGAGCGGAGCGAAGCGAGCGCGAAGAAATGACTTGATGCTAAGATGAAACGTATTCGGCTGGAATTAAAGAGCATAACAGACCGTTCGTACGATGTACTAGTGGGTCGGGGCATTTTAGCTAGTCTTCACAGCGAAATACAACGACTGGGGAGCTTTTCATCTTTTGGCTTGGTGACTGATGAGGTGGTGAGACCGCTGGTGGCCGAACCACTTCAAGATCAACTGCGGTCTAACTCCATTGATACAACCTTAATTGCATTACCCCCGGGTGAGAGCGCAAAAACCATAGGAACGGTCCTCGACCTCTGCCAGCAGCTCCTTGTTCATGGCTTTGACCGCAGAAGTCTACTACTCGCTGTTGGGGGCGGTGTTGTTGGTGATATCACCGGCTTTGCAGCCGCCATCTATATGCGAGGTATCCCCTACATTCAAGTTCCCACTACCCTGCTCGCCCAAGTGGACAGCTCCCTTGGGGGGAAGACCGGTGTCGATCTACCTTCAGGTAAGAACCTGTTAGGCGCCTTCCATCAACCTCGGCTTGTGCTCTCCGATCTTGATGTCTTAACCACTCTTTCCTCTGAGGCCAGGCGCGATGGGTTTGCCGAAGTTATCAAAGCTGCCCTCATCGAAGATCCTGAACTTTTTTCAATTCTGGAAAAGGAAGGGGCTGACCTTCTTGACACCGGCAATCCACTTTTGGAAACTATCATCTCCAAGGCCTGTGAAGTTAAGTGCCGGGTGGTGAATCAGGACGAGCATGAAAGTGGATTGCGACGCATCTTGAACTTCGGCCACACTTTAGGACATGCCTTAGAGGCTGCGGCCAATTATAATATATCTCACGGTCACGCGGTGGCTATCGGCATGGGACTCGCCGTCCAACTATCCCGGCAATGGGCCGGGCTCAGCGAGGATAATGCGGATCGTGCTCTGGATCTCATCCAGAAGCTAGGCCTTCCCACAGACATACCACAGAACATAGATCCGGAAACTCTTCTCGTTCCTCTCGAAAAAGACAAAAAGATTCAAGCAGGTATCTGTCACTTCGTGCTTCTTGCTGAGATTGGACGAGCGGTTATTCATCGAATCCCCGTTGAGAATCTTCGCCGGGAATTGGGTAATATAACGAGTCAGTAAATTAGAAATCCGAATTTCGGATTTGTTTCGTGCTTCGTGCTTCGGATTTCGGATTTAAAATAATCAGCTCCAACTACGGAAAGACTCGTCAATTAAGGACTCTCGAATATGTCGTCAAAGGAATTCGTCCACCTACATGTGCATAGCGAGTACAGCCTTCTAGACGGTGCCATCCGCATCACTGACATGCTCAGGACCGCCGCGGGATTTGGCATGCCTGCCGTCGCCATCACTGATCACGGCAACATGCACAGCGCTCTCGAATTCTATGTAAAAGCCAACGAATTTGGGATCAAGCCCATTTTGGGTTGTGAGATCTACGTGGCGCCAAAGAGCCGCCGGGACCGTGGAGCGAGTCACGGTGCCGCACGAAACCATCACATCGTTCTCTTGGCTGAGAACAATACGGGCTATCGAAATTTGCTCAAGCTGCTGACCCTCGCCAACTTCGAAGGTTTCTACTACAAACCCAGGGTGGACAAGGAACTGCTCTCCACTTATCACGAGGGGCTCATTGGCCTTTCTTCTTGTTTACATGGAGAGGTGGCATCCCATCTGTTGGCTGCCAGTTATACCCGGGCCGAACAGGCTGCAATGGAGTATCGCGACATCTTCGGCAATGATAATTTCTTCCTGGAACTACAGGCCAACGGCATGCCAGAGCAGGAAATTGTCAACCGTGATCTCATCCACCTCAGTGAAAAAACCGGCATTCCTCTGGTTGCAACCAATGACTGCCACTACCTGAAAGCAGAAGATGCGAAGGCCCACGATGTGCTCCTCTGCATCCAGACAGGAAAGACGGTGCTGGATGAAAAACGTATGCGTTTTTCAACCAGTGAGCTCTATTTCAAATCTCCTGAGCAGATGTGGTCTACCTTCCACGATGTCCCGACTGCCCTGAAGAATACCGTGGCAATAGCGGAGCGCTGCAACGTCAGTTTAGAACTTGATCAACCTCACTTCCCAGAGTTCCCTCTGGAAGCGGGTGACTCGGCAGAGTCCCGTTTTGAACGGGAAACCGAGGACGGCTTTGCCAGAAGGCTTGAAGAAATTCGCAGAAAGCAACCAGACTTCAGCGCTGAGGAGGAAGAAAAATACCGCCACCGTTTGGCCCACGAGATCTCGGTCATCCAAGAGATGGGATTTAGCACCTATTTTCTCATAGTCGCAGACTTCGTCGGGTTTGCCAGAGAGAATTCGATACCTGTCGGCCCTGGGCGGGGGTCTGCGGCTGGCAGCCTGGTAGCTTATAGCCTTGGCATTACTGATCTCGATCCCATCGCTCATGGCCTGATCTTCGAGCGTTTTCTCAATGTGGAACGGCTTAGCCTGCCAGACATCGACGTTGATTTTTGCATGAATGGCCGGGACCGGGTCCTGCAGTATGTTTCGGAACATTTCGGCAAAGATCGGGTTGCCCAAATCACCACCTTCGGCACCATGCAGGCCCGAGCTGTTATCCGGGATGTGGGTCGCGCCCTCGGCATGGCGTATGCAGATGTGGACAAGATAGCCAAACTCATTCCTCCGGTTCTCAACATAACACTCAGAAAAGCCTTCAAGACTGAGCCTCGACTCAAGGAACTTCGCAAAGATCCAGCTCTCCAAGAGTTTTTCGATGTGGCCTTGGCCCTGGAGGGCCTCACACGTCATGCTTCCACTCATGCTGCCGGGGTAGTTATTTCAGATCTTCC
>Ga0224503_10000594_pt1 | contig 10898 bp, 7 predicted proteins | sample SF_Oct11_sed_USG_2_FD_169106 | JGI IMG/M metagenome (GOLD analysis project Ga0224503, IMG submission 169106) | Sediment microbial communities from San Francisco Bay, California, United States - SF_Oct11_sed_USGS_21 | ecosystem: Environmental > Aquatic > Marine > Sediment | place: USA: California...
AGCAAATTTTTATTACAAGCTATCTCAAAATAATCTTAGTAGTATTAATGAACACCCAAGTTGAAGCAAGCCAAGAAAGTTTTCAACATGATATTCATACCTTACAACCAAGCGCCTATAATTTTGAAGCCAGGCAAACAACCGCTCAACCTTCCATCTTCGCCGATATCGACGAAGTTTACGTCCATCTTGAGTATGCTTCTTTTTTCGGTTAATTTTATGCGGCGCAATCAGTTCAATGTTTCGGTCTTCCGAAAGCTGCTCGTCAAGTTTGTCGCTGTCATACGCCTTATCGCCGACAAGCCTGTCAGGGGCATATTGGGTAAAACCACTATCTATCGTCGCCTCGACCAGCTTCACTTCATGGGGCGAAGCGCTTTCAACATGAGCGGCGACAGGAAAACCAGCAGCGTCTGCGATGGCCATGATCTTGGTGCCTTTGCCGCGCTTTGTCTTGCCGACAGCAAGACCCCTTTTTTTGCCGGCACAAAGGTCCCGTCGATAAAGGCCTTCCGGATATCAATGCCGCCTCTTTCATACAGGTCTTGCGCAAGCTCCTGGGCAATAACTTTGAAGGTCCCTTGTCTTACCCATTGCTGGAATCGCCTGTGGCATGTTTGGTATGGCGGATACCTTGCTGGTAGATCTTTCCAAGGTGCGCCGGTTCGTAAAATCCATAATATCCCGTTCATCACCTCGCGAGGATCTCGTTCTTTTCTACCTCGCGGGTCCTTTACTGGGGTTGTTCTAAAAATTATGGGCTCTATCCGATTCCATTGTTCGTTTGTAAGTTCCATCCTGATTTTATTACATATTCAGGATGTTATGTCTAGTTGTTTTTTTAATTTATTTTGAGATAGCTTCTAATAAAAGAGAAGGGCCATTGCTGGCCCCAAAGGTAGGTCATCTTGATATTTCCTTTTAACTTTTTATTTGGTAATAAATACAGTTTTCGATGTGTAATTGCTTGTCCCGCCATCATTGGTAACAGTGAGGGTAACTGAGTAATTCCCGAACTTGAAGTCTCTATGGTTGGGATTTCGCTGAGTGCTAGTTTTCCCATCGCCAAAATTCCATAACCAGGAAGCAACTGTACCATCTGTGTCATTACCGTTATCGGTGAATGAAGCCACTTTTCTCTTTATGGCAAAGTTATAATCAGCAGCAGGTGGATTATTCCGAAGGTCGTTTTGCCTGACGTAAATATAACTATCGGCTGTACCTTGAAGCCCTCCAAAGTCATATACCGTCAATCTGAATTTCAGATTCTTACCATGCTGATCTGACTTTGGTGCAGTAAAGTTAGTTACGGCTGATGCGGGATCAGCAATGGAGACGGGATCTCCATCAACCTGACTCCAAAGGTGAGAGGCAATACCATCATCAGGATCCATTGAGGCTGCTCCATCCAATTTAACCAAAGTCTCTTCTATAGGTTCCATGTAGTTTGTAGCAACAACTGCAGTTGGCGGTTCGTTTTGCCAGCTGATATTGACAACACATGAGTCAGTATTTTCGAGCCCGCCGGTATCTGTTACGGTAAGATTAAAGGTAAGGGAAAAACCATCCGGACCAACATCCGGTGCTGTAAAGGTCGGCTGGGATGACGCTGGGTTTGAAAGAGTGACCGTTGGAACTCCAATTTGGGTCCACAGATAAGAGGTAATGCCATCGTCAATATCTAAAGAAAAAGATCCATCCAGAGTAACAACGAACCCTTCATCCACAGTTTGATCCTTGCCGGCATTAGCCTGAGGCGGCTCATTCTGCCATGTTACGTTCACAGTGCACAGATCTTTTCCCTGATTTCCGTTGGGATCTATAACAGTGAGTTCAAAGATCAGAGCAGCGCCTCCTGAACCCACATCGGGTGCTGTAAATGTCGGTTGACTTACATCAGGATCAGATAGATTTACTGTAGGTTCGCCAATTTGAACCCAGTGATAAGATGCAATGCCGTCATCCGGGCCGGTCGAGTTAGAACCGTTCAACAAAACAATCTGCCCTTCATTAACAATCTGGTCCGGACCTGCATCTGCCGTCAGTGCTTGGTTAGTTACGCCCAATGGTTCATGACACACCTCGTTGGAATTTCCGCTCTCTAACCTTTCGGTATCAAATGCTCTTACCACGAAACAATATGTCTTGGTTTCATCCAAATCGTAGATTGTGCAGTAGCTGTCTGTTCCTTCCCAGGATGGATTTGCATAATCGTAAGATTGGCTTTGCTCGCGGCAAAAAACTCTGTAGCCGGCCAAATCCGGTTCATTGTTCGGAGCCCACTCCAGAGATGTCTGGATTGACGCTAAAGAATTATAACCAGGAAGAAATAGGAGAGCCAGTGTTGAGAAAATAAACCAAAAAAGAAAAGAACCAATAAATGGATGTTTTCTAAATATTATGGCCATAATAGATGCCGCTCTATTTTTATTGGATGGCTTTTTTGAGAGAAAGGCACCTAAAATAGTCTATCGCGCTACGCTTTCAATTCCGTGCGAAATAAGTTCTACAGGATTTCGGCAACCATACTGTCATGGCTTTTCAGCTTTAGACCTATGGCTTTGCGTCTCAGCTTTTCAACGAGTTTGCCCTTTCACTTTGTATTCCTATCCAATATTGTATGACTATCTTAAATTTTGTTAATGAATGCCTATAACCCTTTAAAATTAGCCTCTGGCATTTGCCTAAACATCAAGGGACAAGGGTATTAAATTTCCAGATCCTTTAAGGACGAGATAAATGCGTATATCGATGCTGTTGCTCGGGCCTTGCTTTCGATATTGTATGAAACAGCTTTAAAACAATATACAAATAGAGCTCGGCAAAAGATGTGCCAAATTTAATAAAAAGAAGTAAATTGAGTTTAATAGCAAGAAATGAAACAGCAGAATCTCTTTCATAGCAAACACGTCGATGATTTGTTGAGCTACATATTACTGTTATTTAGATATTTTTTACAAGGTTCTGTAGGTGAATCGGCTGGAGGGTAAGCTTGTGATCAAAGTCATCGAAAGGTTCAGTTTAAAAATGGAGCTCATTGAAAGACATATTCGACCAAAGAGTGTTATTCTATTACGTGTGACATGGCGCAGATATGGTTGGCACAATCTGTGACATGACACACCCGGTTCAATGGGGTTTTGTAATAAGGAACGTTATTGAATAGAGTGCTTGACGTTCAACGTTCAATATTAGAGTTACAGGTCATATTGAGATTCGCAAGATTGGATGCATAAACTTGTAGCGCCATGTCATGGTCCTAATACTTTTGTACTAGATTTTGTATTTATGGAGTTAAAATGATGCGGAAAATTTTATATGGTAAGTACGGATACCTCAGTATCCGGTCTACAAAAACTTTAGCAGGCATTGTGGTATCTGTAAAGATTTTTGGCTTGAAATCCCTGCGATAGAAGTGATCGCAAGTTCCGAATTGAGAATTTATATCTAATCAATGGAAGATTCGATGTTCCTTTTCACGAGGTTCCTCTAAGTTAAACACAAACATCGTTTTATCATCAACAACTTTAAGGGTTACAAATCCATATGAATAATAGAGATAGCCATAAAATTTTCCATCTGGCCCTAAAATCTCGTTGAGCCAAGGTTCATACTGAGTGTTCGAATAAATCCATTTGGTCATCTCTATCAAATCTTTCTGGTCCTTGACCTTTTTCCAGCGATCACCCACCAGTGTTGTTTCATTATTTTTCGGATCGAACATGATCCCCAGAGTTGCTCGAGGGTTGTATCCTTCATATATGTCTGAATAATAAATATTATAATCAAACCATTTGTCTATTAGATTTTGAATGGTCACCTCGTTCCGGCTTTCAGGTAAAATTCTGAGTTTTCCGTAGTTCTTTTGCCATGAAGCACAGCTGTAGATAATAAGGGTAATTAAAAAAACACTTAGGAATCTATATTTTTTAATTATTTCCATTTTTTACTCCTGACAAATTGTCTTTCTTGGAATTTGTGAAATAAAAATAATTCATTATGTGCACATAAATACTCACGAAGGAATAAATGTCAATTATAGGTATTATTTTTTTAGGAGATTTAGAAGAGGAGAAGTTGTGCTTTCTTGCCATTAGATGAAATTTGCTAAATTGACATATATCAAATTGGGACTGTTAATATCAAGACACGGTTGAGTTAAAAATATCGTTTTAAGATTTCATGTATCGTTTAAAGTGAATATCTTGTAGTTATCTCACGATTTTTAAGCCTCGAAAAGCCTGTGATCAGTAACAGATATTCAAAGTATGGATAACGTCGAGCTCACCTGACGCGAGGCCGCAGGCCCTTGTGGTCAGGTGGAGCGATATGTTGTGCGTTCGGTCCATAAATATTAAGCAAGATAGCTAATCTGCATTATAGCCGATACCATTCCATTACCCATACATTTATACTCATGAGGACAATTGGCCTGAAATTGCAGGAATTCGCCTTCATTTATCTCGAAATTATTTCCCTCTACAGATATCTGAAGCCTTCCTTTAAAAACAAATACGTACTCGAAAACATTACCTTCGTGAGGTTCCCCTGAAAAAGCCGTGCCTGGATCAATTTCAACGTAATAAGTTTCAAATGATTGCTGAGGTTCAAAGGGGATTAAAGGAAATAGGCGATAATGTTCAGCTTCACCTGTTAGTGGTTTCTCCCCCCGAAAAGATCGTACTTCGGCCTGAACAACTGGTTTTCTTAGCAAAGTGGTAAAAGAAACTCTTAAGCCATTGGCAATTTTCCAGATCGTCGCGATGGTCGGGCTAGATTTGCCGGTTTCAATCTGCCTCAACATACTTTTGCTAACACCGGTGAGCTCAGAAAGCTGATCAAGGCTCAAACTACGATTTTCTCTAATATTCCGAAGATTATTCGCGATTGCATCTATTGGTTGTTTCATATAACAAACACCTTGACAATATATTGCACGATGATTAATATAACGCTCATATGGATGTTAAACAATACAACAGGTCCAATATCTTTTCAAGAGGTGTTTTATGAACATCGATATGATCCCTCTAATTTCATTTGTGATCGTGACAACTTTTACCCCCGGCCCAAACAATATCTCCAGTGCTTCAATGGGTGTAATGTATGGCTACAAAACAGCCTTTAATTTCCTGGTCGGCATTGCATTCGGGTTTTTCGTTGTCATGATCGCTTGCGCGTATCTCTCCAGTGCTCTACTTGCTGTCATACCGGTTGCAGAACGATATTTAAGATGGATTGGCGCGGTTTACATTTTATGGCTTGCGATAGGCACACTACGTTCCAGTTATTCATTTTCAGAATCCGACGGGTTATCGAAGGCATTCACAAAGGGTTTTATTCTTCAATTATTTAATCCCAAGGTTGCAGTGTACGGGCTGACACTGTACTCGACATTTCTTGCTCCGATCTCCAGGCGCATGGATTATCTTTCATTATCAGCACTGTCATTTGCATTCACTGCATTCGTCGCCACATCGACTTGGGCTTTGTTTGGCGCGGCCATTAAAGAGAAGCTTAAGAATAATTCGTTTAAGAAAATAGTAAATACATCCTTATCCATATTGCTGATATACACGGCAATCGAATTGTTAGGGATCTGGAAATAGTGAGGCAAATATTATTTCACAACTAGTATTATGCGACCTAAAAATATGGGCAAACACGTACATTTATTGACGCGTATGCCGCATAGTGAATTATAGAATTCATGCCATTATTTTTGAATGATTACCTAAATTTATTTTGATTTAGACCTAAATCCTCTTTGCGCGATAGGCGTACAGAAAATGACGCATAAGACGCAATTGCAATATTACAATTTTGGGATATCTTGCCATGAGTGCAGGTTTAAGCACCTCGATTAAAAGTTCATATATCGTATTTCTTACAAAAATGCAAAAAAGGCAAACCCAGTGAAACGGATTTGCCCTCATTGAAAAACGATATCACTACAATTTTTTATAGATATGATACTTGTGTTTTATAGCAGAACTCACAAGATTAGCTCAGGTTGTGATATCGTATTATGGTATCACAAAAAAAATAGGCCCTTGATACTTTCTCGTTATTGAAGATATCTGCACCTAAGCCTTCAGAGATGAATTGATTGTATCACAGGTTTCACCCCAATCCCTACACCCCAATATGTTGACTAACCGTTTAAAAAAGAAAAGCGTGGAATTTTATCATCCATCCACGCTTTATCATTTATAAATTTGAGCGTACGATGGTAGCCGTTTTAAGATTTCCGATGGCGTCAACTTCGTATCGTAATGTTGAGTTTCCAGAAACTACAAAAGTTTATGATTTGGAATCAAACCTTGAATCTTTAGCGTTGTGTTTTTGCATAACATCAAAGCTATTATGAAAAAGTGATTAAGAAGATAATATCAGGTCAACTCGCTGGATTTGACCATCCTCTCTTCGAATCTAAACTCCAAGATGCTTAAGAATTTTCAGCATTGAACTGTTTTCTGCCAGCATATATCCGATAAATTTACAAATTCCATTTTTGCATGCAGAATGAATTAATAACTTCAGAAGTTCTGTTCCCAGTCCTAAATCTTATATGCATCAATTATTGTTATCGAAAATTCTACCGTGTTTCGTATAATCTTCTGCAAACTCTCATCGATCAGCCTCTGTAAACCGGGAAACGCCCGTCTAAATAAAAAGGAGAAAGCGCATGCTTCCTCCTTTTTATTGTTGACCTCCGAGTGGAGAGAACGTCGGACGTCTGGCCGGCGTATTACCCGGGTTCAGATGTTGATGAAAAACACCACTTTTTCATTAATCATCCTCTTCTCTCAGTAGCCGAAGTTTTGTAGAAGATCGTGTTTCTTCGCTGTGATATTCATTTTCTTTTTTATTCTTCTTATGCTCATGATGTTCATTTTTGCTATGATGTTCATTTTTGCCATGATGTTCATTTTTGCCATGATGTTCATTTTCTTCATCGTCAATCTCGTCATCAGGTTCCACATCGGGCGTTTGCTCTTCTTTAATGGTCACCGTTGAATCGGCAGTTGCCGTCAGGCCGCAGTCGTCGGTTACAGAGAATGTAACCGTCGTAGAACCCACCGGAAAATCAGCCGGTGTATTGTTTGTAATGGAACTCAATGGAAGATCACCGTCTTCGATATCCGCAGCCGTTGCGCCGTTAAGGAAGGCCGCGATGGCGGTATCTGTTGCCGGTACCGAAGTTGTTCCGGAAGGAACTGTTACGGAGAGCGGGGCCGGGCCGATGACAACCGGCGCGTTGTTCGCGCCTGCGACCACGACCGATGAAACATCTGTGGTTGTGGCGCCGTTGCTGTCGGTAACGGAAAAGGTCACCGGCGTCGTGCCTATGGGAAGTTCAGCAGGCGCATTGTTGGTGATCGAGGCGGTGACATCGTCGTCCTCGGCATCGGTGGCTGTTGCACCTTTCAAGAACACGTCGATGGCCGGATTCGTAACCGGCACCGAACTCGCACAAGGTTGGGCATCAACGGTGATTGGATCCGGTAAGATGAGGACCGGCGCAATATTTCCGCCTTCTTCCTGGACCGTTACTGTTGAAGCCGCGCTCGCCGACACGCCGCAACTATCCGCGACCGAGAAGGTCACTGAAGTCGTACCCACCAAAAATTCAGCAGGTGCATCGTTGGTGATCAAAGCGGTGACATCGCCGTTTTCGACATCGGTGGCTGTTGCACCAGTCAGGAAATCGACAATGGCCGTATCCGTGGCAGTTAGCGAAGTCGTTCCGGCCGGGACCATAATGGTGATGGCCGTTGGTGCGGTAACTGCCGGTTCGGTGTTCGGGTATTCATTCACAGTAACCGTTGCGGTTGCCGTACCGTTGGCGCCGAGGCTGTCAATGGCAGTGAACGTCACTGTTGTTACCGTACCCACCGGAAAATCGGTGGGTGCATCGTTGGTGATGGAAGCGGTGACATCGCCATCCTCGGCATCGAAAGCCGTCGCTCCCTTCAGGAAGGCGGCAATTGCCGAATCCGAGGCTGTTATTGAAGTTGCACACAGCTGTGCCGTAACCTCGATTGGCACCGGTGCTGTCACCCCAGGCAAGTTGTTGTCCGCCACCTCGATAGTCACGTTGGCCGTGGCTGATCCCTGATTGTCACAACCATCGGTTGCAAAGAAGGTCACCGGTGTCGTTCCTACAGGAAAGTTGTTCGGTGCATTATTGGTGACAAGCAGATTGCCGTCTTCGGCATCCGTTGCTGCAGCACCATCGAGAAAAGCCTGAATTCCGGCGTCCGATCTTGACAACGGGCCGGTGTTCCCCGCGGAAAGCGTGATCGTCATATTCGCCGGCGCGGTTACCACCGGTGCATTGGTATCACATTGCGAAACCACTTCAAATTCATTGGTAGCGATATTTACCCATCCATGATTTGCAGCGAGCATGTTGGTGGTGTCCGGTTCAAAGTTGGATGCATTGGTTGAAGTCGAATAGCCGTACCATGAAGCGGACAAGGTATATATTCCGGGACCCGTAGGTGCTGTTGCGATGAGTTTTATCGGTCCTGGAAACGTGGGGCCACCTCCCCGCCCAGAAGAACCGGTACTTCTGGCCACCTCGTTTCCGTCCTGGTCGTAAAGAATCAAACGAACCCAACCCGACTCATCATTGGTTCCACCGCTGATGGAAACGGTAATCGATTCACCGGGTTCGTAAGTAAGTTTATTCGTTATCGCAGTAAAATTCCCAGTTCCGTGTCTATGACACCCCGCGCATGTTACCGGGGCAGGATTATGGCATACAGAGCAGCTGTAATCTGTGTAAAAATTTTCTTTCGCAGAAGAATTGGGCACCCAAATGCAAAATGCCATCAGGGCAATAAAACAAATTAAAAGAATTGACGTCTTTTTCATAAATCCTCCTTAAGCTATAAATTTAGATAAGCGTTGATGATATTCTCTAATTACGCTCCTTTTATGTGCTATCCAATTGAGCAAGATATATGCCACTTTGTTCCATTGTTTTCAAAAAATTTAACCTGTTGAAAAATAAAGATTTCGCGTAAAAGACCTTTGATTATCTGTATCTGCGAGAGGAGGGGTGAATACGAAATTGTATTCCCGGGTTCAAAAATGTAGTAAAAAGTACAAAAAGCCTATTTAAAACTTGTAGGAAATTTTCAGGTAAACAACATTGACTGTATAGTCTCCCGGGAGAGTTCCCATGAGATAAGCGCCGTTATAATTATTACTCGAGTCTGTTGGAACATTTGTAAATCCTTGGGTGTTAAAATCGTCATAGTCGAATTTCTCATAGCAGTATCCAAGGGTAAAAAGCCAGTGCTTCCAGGCCCTGTATTCGAACGTTGTTTGTAAGATATGCAGCGTTGTATCATCCGCTGTGTCGAAGTTTGAAGTTTCAACCGCAGGGGTGAAAAAGTCGATTGTTCCGTCGACCTTTGAAAAGGAATAAGAAACATCGAATGCGAGCCTGTCGGGAATCAGTGAAAGTTTTATCCCTGCACCAAGGGTGTTTACGATGTCCTTGGTTCTGGCAAACCAGTCGGCGTCTACTACCGGAAGGCTCGGAACTTCACCCCGGTCCTTCTGCCTGGCGACGTAGTATTCATAGTTGTAAAAGGTGTGGAGATTCAGTCTGTCAATGGGTGAATAATCAATGTCGAGAGAGAAGATGTGGTGCTTGTCGTCAAGGAGTCCATAGGGTGATTCATTGAATTCATCTTTGCCGTAAATAAAAGAAGTACTCACCATGAAAAGATCCGTGGGATATACAGTGGCAATAAAGTTTATTCTGTCCCTGGACATGTCCGCCTGGGTATATTTTCTGAGACCCGATAACTGTTGAAGATCTTCCCCGGCTTTAAGGTAAACATCGTAGTTATAATTACTGATGTCTCTTTCCGTTCTTTTATAAGACAATTTCAGGTTCATCCATGAAAATGCTTTCGTGTCAATAGCAGAACCGAATATATGATCCTCCAGCTTATCTACTTCTCTGTTTTTTTGATCTGTCCGTTCGAAGGTGTAATCCAAGTTGAGCCTTGTTTTTTTGGTAATGTCGAAACCCACCTCTGCTCCAGTCGTTGTCTTTTTATAACTGGTGGGAAGATTCACGATGGGATTGTCAACCCAGAAATCATCAGCGTCTACAAAGCCTGGAAATTGTATCTTTTCGGTGCCGTTATCATAATCGAAATATCGAAATTTACCCTTGACGTGCATGAAGTCTAAAGGTTTTGATGTTAGCAGGACGTGGTATAAGGAGGTGTTCACCCTGGCATCAACATTGTTTGCGGGGAGGTTTGCGGGATCAAAAGCATCAAATGGCGCATTGTCGAAAGCTCCGGTGGTGATGGCGGTATTTGTGGTGTAAGGAACCAGTTCATCATCCTGCCTCATCCATCCCCATGCGGCATTGACGGAAACCCGACTGTTGAGGGGAAGATCCAGGTATGAGCCTGAAAGTGATACATTATGATAAAGGTTGTCCGGTGCAAGGTCTATCAACCCCTTTGATGGTTCGAAAACAGCGTCGGTTGCCCGGAAAGGATTGTCGAATGTGAGTGTGTCGGTATTGTTGTTGAACCTGGAAAAATAATAACTTGCACTGAAATTGAATGCATTTAGGTTATACTCGCCGATAAACTTCATGTCGCTTGTATCAAAGTCTATGGGTTCGGGTATCTCTATGGTATTATCGAGGCCGAATGAACCAAAATAGGGTCGGGTGCCTGTCTTGTTTTCGCTGCTGAGCTCAACCCGAAAGTTAAATGGATCAAGGAGGGCAAGATCCGCATTCATCTTTACCTTTTTTCTCTTTAGCCCGATTTCTATCTCCGATGAATTCGTTAAAAGCGTATTTAACCGGTCAGCCCGATCTGCAAAAGGGACATTTTGTTTGGTACCGT
>Ga0224503_10000603_pt1 | contig 10821 bp, 8 predicted proteins | sample SF_Oct11_sed_USG_2_FD_169106 | JGI IMG/M metagenome (GOLD analysis project Ga0224503, IMG submission 169106) | Sediment microbial communities from San Francisco Bay, California, United States - SF_Oct11_sed_USGS_21 | ecosystem: Environmental > Aquatic > Marine > Sediment | place: USA: California...
TCTATAAGTCAATAACCACCCCTAAAAAGGTCTTTTAAAAAAATTTATTCACCGCAGAGTCGCAGAGAACGCAGAGTTTTTGTTTTTTTTTGCTTTTCGCTGACCCCAGAGGAATAGGCTTCGCCCCGATGAAATAGCCATTGCATTTCATTGGGCAAGCATTCCACAGGGCAAGGACGCCGAAAAGCAAAACGACTCACCCCTTCGGGTAATAAAATACCCGTATTGGCACCTTGCAACCAAAGAATTGATGTGTTTTGTCCCCATCCCCGAACAACGAGTGGCTATGCCAGGTAAGGCAATTTACATATTGCGAATTGTTGCGCAATATGGAATGTTCGATCAGTAAATGTAACTAGAACCTATCTCAAAAACAATCTAAGTGCCCATGGCAGTGTTGCGAAACGGTTCAAAATGCTCACATACTACGTGTATGCTCCGCTCTTTCACCTTTTCGCGCCTTACCCTGAACCCTAATCTTATTTTTGAGATAGGTTCTAAGATTCCAAACGCTATGGCCCGGAGCTGCCGGCCTGGTTTTTTATCAAGGATTTAAAATGTTGTATGTCCGATAAGGTATGATAATGAAAACAGAGACCATTTTACTGGATCACGGCAGCGGCGGCAAAATGTCGCACCACCTGATTACGGATCTAATGCTCCCCGTTTTTGATAACCCCGTGCTTGCTGCTTTGCATGACGGCGCAACGCTTGATATTGACGGGAACCGTCTTGCCTTTTCAACAGACACCTATGTGGTGGACCCTATTTTTTTCCCGGGTGGAAATATTGGAGATTTGGCCGTCAACGGAACCGTCAACGATTTGGCCATGTGTGGCGCCGAACCGCTCTATTTAAGTGTCGGGTTGATCATTGAAGAAGGTTTTTCAATGGCTGATCTTAAAAAAATACTCAAATGTATGGGCATTGCGTCAGAAAAGGCCGGTGTGAAAGTGGTCACCGGAGACACCAAAGTCGTTCCCAAAGGTGTGGTCGACAAGATTTTCATTAACACATCCGGAATCGGGCAGATACCTAAAGATGTGAACATCTCCGCCAACAGAGCCCGGCCAAAAGATAAAATTATCCTCAGCGGAACCATTGCCGACCACGGCATGACCGTTTTAACCCAACGCGAAGGCATGACATTTGACTCTTCACTTAAAAGCGATACAGCACCGTTAAACCGTATGGTGTCGCGGATGCTTTCGGTATGCAAGGATATCCACGTGCTTCGGGACCCGACTCGCGGCGGTGTGGGCACGGCTTTAAATGAAATCGCCGGAAAATCCAATGTCGGCATTCAAATTTATGAAGAAAAGATCCCCCTCAAAAACGAGACCGAAAGCATCTGCGAACTTTTAGGATTTGATCCCCTTTACGTTGCCAATGAAGGAAAACTCATCGCCTTTGTCGATGCCGATCATGCCGAAGAAGTTCTTTCCGTCATCCAAGAGGATGATCATGGTAAAGATGCCGCCATTATCGGAGAAGTGGTTTCCGATCATCTCGGCAAGGTGGTCATGAAGACCCGAATCGGCGGTACCAGAATCATCGATATGCTGACGGGATCTCAACTCCCCAGAATCTGTTAGTTTCCGTTCAGAAATGGCCCTTTTCCGCAATCTCCGTGTCAATCTGCGGAATTTGCTTGTGCGACGTACTACTCGTACGTCTCCGCGCAATTCCTCGATTTCCTTGACATTGCGAAAAACTGCTCATTTCTGAATCGGAAACTTAATTAAGGGAATGGACACTGCTAAAGAAAAATGTTACTTGCCTGATTTGAATATCAAATTTTTAATTGGAAAAACGTTAAAAAAACAACGAAAAGACGAAATGAATATTCTTTTTCGTGTTTTCGGACTTTCGTGATTTCGTGATATTTTTTTTGAGTTAATCCAAGGTAAAATATATGAAAAATAATTTGACCAATTCTGATGCATTCTCAAAACCTATAACGGTAATCTTTCTGTTATTTTTTGTGTTTTTATTTGCCGGCTGTGGCCTGAAAAAGGAGGTTGAGTTTTCAGGGAAAACCATGGGGACGACTTACCATATTAAAGCTGTTGTCGGTTTATTCACAAACACAAAAAACATCAAAGATCAGATTGATACGCGCCTCGATGAGATCAACAAAAGCATGTCCACTTTCAGAAAGGAGAGTGAAATAAGCCGTTTCAACGCCCATCAAACCGTTGGCGAAAAATTTAAAATCTCAGAAGATTTTTACAATGTCATGATCGTTGCAATGGCGATATATCAAGAGACCGGCGGCGCATGGGACGGTACCGTCAAGCCGCTTGTGGATCTCTGGGGGTTCGGCAAGTCTGAAAACAATTACACAATTCCCGAAAAATCACGAATAGCGGCGATTTTATCCAATATTGGATTCAATAATATTGAGATATTCGCCGGACATTATCTTGCCAAAAAGAATACAGCCATAACCCTGGATCTTGCCTCCATTGCAAAAGGTTATGGTGTCGATCAGATCGCGGCACTGATCCGAGGCAATGGAATAGATAATTTCCTTGTTGAAATCGGCGGCGAGGTCTTTGCGGCGGGTCTCCGTAAAGACGGCAAAAATTGGAGAATCGGCATCAACAGACCCCAGAAAAATGCACCTGTTGATCAGGTCTATAAGGTTGTCAATTTACAAGACAAAGGTTTTGCAACGAGTGGCGACTATCGGAATTATTTCGAAGTCAATCAAAAACGTTTTACTCACGTCATAGACCCAAGAAATGGATACCCGGTTGATAACGGCGTCGTCAGCGTCTCGATTATCGCAAACACATGCACTTTTGCAGACGGACTTGCAACTGCCGTTATGGTTCTCGGTCATAAAAAGGGGCTTGATTTGGTCAACCGTCTGGACAACACAGAATGCTTCATCGTCACTAAAAAAGAGGACGGCGCCCTGATCGATCATTACTCAAAAGGCTTTAAAATTAGAAAATAGGAATTAGAAAATAGATAATCGCCCCAGTACGATTTGCCGAACCTACGGGGCAAGCAAGTGGACCTGCCCGCCATCGCTCTCGCTCAGGCGAGGCGGGCGGGGTGGTTTCTCTTATCCTCTTTCCTCTTTTCTATTTCCTATTTCCAGCTTAAAAGGTCTCACAATCTTGTTGACATCCGCAGACTAGTCTTGTATTTTTTTTTGTTCAGGAATGTGTCTTTTTTGTTTTTTTAAGGGGTTACACCCTGCCAATCCATTACACATTACATGAAAGGACAGGTAACAAAAGTGGAAATTGTCGTATTGCTAAAACAGGTTCCGGCAACAGAGTCACTTATAGGGATTGCCGATGACGGTGTATCCATAAAAAGTGACGATATCAAGTGGGTCATAAATCCCTATGATGAATTCGCAGTTGAAGAGGCACTTCGAATAAAGGAAGCACATGGAGGGTCGGTTTCCATCCTTTCTGTAGGATCGGAAAAAACGGTTGAAGCCATAAGAACCGCCCTGGCAATGGGAGCAGACAAAGGTATACTGATCAATATGCCTGATGGGGACGTTTACGATGGGTTAACAACCGCAAGAATTTTATCCGCGGGGCTCAAAGAAACCCCCTTTGATATAATCATCGCCGGTCAGCGGGCAGTTGATGATGACAACTTCCAAGTCGGGCCGGCAACAGCCGAATTTTTAGATATCCCCCATATTTCTATGGTAATCAAACAGGAAATTACCGATGGTAACATAAAATGCCATCGAACCGTCGACGGTGGAACGGTTGTCTTGGAAGCACCGATGCCAGTCCTCTTTACAACTCAACGCGGGATAAACGAGCCCCGTTATGCTTCTCTTCCGGGAATCATGAAAGCGAAAAAGAAACCCATTGATATGAAAACCATAACAGACATCGGGCTCGATCCTGAAACCGTTGGAAAGCCGTTAACAAAAATCGTCTCATTGAAAATGCCTCCGGAACGAAAAGGCGGAATAATGATAGAAGGCGACTCCGCACAGGCAAAAGCGGCTGAAATTGTCAAAATTTTACATGATGAAGCAAAAGTCCTTTAACAAGGGGGATGAATATGTCACAGAATATCTTAGCAATAGCGGAACAAATAGAGGGTGTTTTCCGAAAAGTGACTTTCGAAGCATTGAGCGAAGGACGGCGTATCGCTGATCACCTGGGTTGTGAACTTAACGCCCTTGTTTTGGGAGATAACATTGAAAGCATTTCAAAAGAACTCGAGCAATTTGGGGCGGACAGGATCATCGTTGCAGAAAATTCCGCCCTTTTTGAATATTTGCCTGATGCATACGGCAATGTCATATCAGATGTCATCAACAAAGAAACACCGGATGTCGTGATACTGGGCGCATCCACCCAGGGAAAAGATATTGCAGCGCGTCTGAGTGCACGCCTGAACGCCCCGCTTGCCATGGATTGTGTTGCCATTCGTTTTGAAGACAACAACCTAATGGCAACCCGTTATATGTATGGCGGAAAAATACTGGCGGATGTCATGCTCAACGGAAAACCGCAAATCTTAGCCATTCGACCCAATGCCATGACCATCGCCAGTGCTGCCGGAACCGGATCCATTGAAAAGTTTGAGGTCAATACCGGTGCAACCCTAATGAAATTCATTGAAAAGCATCTTGATACCGGCAAAGTCGAACTTACCGAAGCGGATACAGTCGTGTCCGGTGGAAGAGGAATGGGTGGCCCTGATTTTGCCGTCATAGAGGAACTGGCTCAGGTTCTCGAGGGTGCTGTCGGTGCGTCGCGATCGGCTGTCGATGAAGGCTGGCGCAGCTCCTCGGACCAGGTGGGACAGACCGGAAAGGTCGTTTCTCCGAATCTCTATATTGCCTGCGGCATATCCGGCGCCATTCAGCACCTTGCCGGAATGTCGTCATCCAATGTCATTGTGGCCATAAACAAAGATCCGGAAGCACCCATTTTTTCCAAAGCCGATTACGGTATAGAAGGAGATCTTTTTGAGATCGTGCCCTTAATTACCGAAGAAATTAGAAAATTAAAAGGCTGAATCCAAATTTGATTCCATACGGTACTAATCTCGTATACAATATTTTATGCCCTTTAAAGGCTGCCGATACCTTCCGGGAGCCTTTAATAATTTTATGACTTTAATGCAAATTGAGGATTTTGATCCCAATCGGCTTCCAGCCCGCAGGGACTTTGATCCTTTAAATAGTTATAGAAATTCTGAGATACATAGATTGTGTCTGTCCAGAAATGAAATATTTTGTTCAATGTCAAGGCATGCGAGAAAATTAACCACAGGCATATGATTGATATTCCGAGGATTAATTTTCGAGCATAACGAAGAGATTGGGTAAAATAACCATTTCTGGACAGACACTAAACAGGAATATTCATGAAACTCTATCTGGCCAGCTTGGGTTGTGCAAAAAACCTCGTGGACAGCGAAGTGATGCTGGGTCGATTGATAAAAGCGGGATGGCGCATCACACAAGATCCACAAAACGCCGACACAATCATTGTAAATACGTGCAGTTTTATTGAATCCGCAGTCAACGAATCCATCGACACCATTTTAGAACTGGCAAAATTCAAAAGCAACGGAACCTGCCGACGTCTCATCATCACCGGATGTCTCCCGGAACGCTTCAGGGAAGCCATTGTCGAAACACTGCCGGAAGTCGATGTGTTCTTGGGGACCGGTGCTTTTGATAAAATTGTAACGGCTGCAAACGACGATTTGAATATTGGGAGGTGTTTTCTACCGGACCCGAATATCATTTCCTATGAACAGCAGGAATCTTTGAGGATTCGGAGTTCTTCTTACATGGCGTATCTTAAAGTCGCAGAAGGATGCAGCCGTCACTGTACATATTGTATCATCCCAAAGCTCAGGGGAAAACATAGAAGCCGCCATCTCGAAGATATTGTTTCCGAAGCGCGTGATTTGATCTCATCCGGAGTCAAGGAACTCATTTTAATTGCACAGGATACCACCCATTACGGCACGGATCTTCACCCCCCTGTACCGCTCTATCAACTGCTTGAAAAAATATCCGAACTATCCGATAATATTTGGGTTAGAATACTTTATGGCCATGTTGAAAGCATAGAGGATTCTTTTATTCGAACGGTTGCCGAACATCGAAACATATGTTCTTATTTTGATGTTCCGATTCAACATGCCAGCGACCGGATTCTAAGAAAAATGGGGCGCAATTATACATCTGAAGATCTGTATCGGCTCTTTGACAACATTCGATCCACTGTTCCTGATGCAGCGCTCAGAACAGCCATCATCGTTGGTTTTCCAGGAGAAACAGATAAAGATTTTGAAGCCCTGTCAACATTTATACAGGACATATGTTTTGATAACCTTGGGGTATTCATCTATTCCGACGCTGAAGATCTTCCTTCCCACAAGCTTCCGGACCGCATTCATAAAAGCATAGCCCTGGATCGATACAACCGGCTGATGGCTGCCCAGCAGAAAATATCTTTGCTCAATAACCGTAAACACATCGGCAAGAATTATGATGTCCTTGTGGAAGAATCGATGGACAACAACCTATATAAAGGTAGAACATTTTTCCAAGCTCCGGAAGTCGACGGCATCACCGATATTCATTCCGGGAACCTACACATCGGATCCTTTGTTAATGTCAGGATTGAGGAAGCTTCCGAGTATGATCTCAAGGGAAAAGTTGTATGAACGATTTAAAACATAAAATCCTTATGCAGGTAGAAAATGATCTTGAAGAAATTGAGGTCGCTCTTCAGCAAAACTTAAATCCGTATTTAGACCTGGTCTCTCAAATTGCCGGGCATATATTGTTTAGCGGAGGCAAACGGTTAAGACCTTTACTCATGGTTCTATCGGCCAGAATTTGTGGTTACAAAGGAGACTATGACAAGGTTTTTTCAACCATTTTTGAATATCTGCATGCCGCCACCCTTTTGCACGACGATCTCGTGGACGAAGCGACGTTGCGAAGAGGTAAACCAGTGGCCAACTCCATATGGGGCAATGCTGCTACTGTCCTCGTGGGAGACTTTCTGCTCGCACGATCACTGGCCATTGCCGCTGAAACAAAACAGCCTGATGTTATTAAGGTCGTATCAGGAATTACAGAAAATATGTCCCAGGGCGAAATTCATCAGTTGATGAGAAAGGGCAGCTTGGACCTCACGGAAGCAGAGTACATGGAAATTATAAAACGTAAGACTGCTGTTCTATTTCAGGGAACATGTCGTTCGGGAGCCCTGATCGCAGATGTGTCACTAACAAAAGAGACCGCCCTGTCAGATTATGGTTTCAACCTTGGCATCGCTTTTCAGATGGTGGATGATCTTCTCGATTATACGTTAGATACCGCCACGCTTGGGAAAGAAGTGGGGGCAGATCTCAAAGAGGGAAAAATGACCCTGCCGGTCATTTATTCACTCAAATCGGCTGACGAAAAAAATCGAACCCGCATGGAAAACATAATAAAAAACAAAAATTTCTCTGTTAACGATTTTGAAACATTGATAAAGATGATAGACAAGTATGGAGGTCAATTGTATACTCAAAATCTTGCTACAGAATATGTTAAAAATGCAAAGGAAGCACTCGCCGTCTTCCAAAACTCAAAAACAAAAGAGGTCCTGTTGATGATTGCCGATTATACGTTGTCCCGGAACTTTTGAAACGCTCATTTTAGGTTTTTGTTGATTCTAGCATGACGACCTCGTAAAATGTAAAATTCATCAATTGAAAAAAAATCATTTCGTCGGGAGCGGAGGTAAAAAAAATATGGATGTGTCTTCCAAAACCTTAATCAGATCTATTTTTATAATCTTTTGCCTTTTATCTTTCTTTCCACATTCTGTGAACGCTCAGGCTGAAGATCAGATTTCTACCAAAACCGTTGTGGTCATCGGAACCGGTAAAATCTATAAAGAGAATTCTGCCCGTGCAAGAAAAGAAGCCATTGAAAATAGTCTGGTATCCGCCGTGGAGAGCGTGGCACTGGACCTTATACCACCGGAATCCCTAAATCAAACATTTCAAAGCTTCAACGAAGCGCTTTATGATAAAACCGGCAAATTCATTCAGGGTTACAAAGTGCTGGCAGAATTTAAGATTAAAAATGCTTACAAGGTAATGGTGGAGGCCAACGTTTCCATCGCCAGCTTAACAAAACTTATGTCAAACGCCGGGATTATGTCAGGTGGCAAGTCTTTGCCAAAAATATTGGTTTTAGTTTCAGAACAAAACCTTGAAGACACTTCACCAAAATACTGGTGGGGGAAAAAAGCGATTTTCGGGGAAATATTTTCGATCAACGCTTTTATCGAAACCATGAGAAACAAGGGGCTTCCGGTGCTTAATCATCCGAGTATCGCTCAAAACACAAGCATTGATGATGGATACGACAAACCTGATCTCGACAAGAAAGAAGCCATTGACCTCGGTCTCAATTTAAAGGCGGATATCGTCATTGTGGGTAAAACAATTATAGACCAGGCGCAGAATATCATGGGAAAAGACATAAAGTCTTTCAAAGGAGTTGTATTCGCACGTGCCATTCGGACAGATACGGGTGACGAAATCGCCACCATAACTAAGAGTGCTGTCACAGCAGATGCCGATGAAACAATAGGCGCCCGGAAAGCGTTATCTGCTGCCGGCTCACTTGCAGGTGAAACACTGGCTATCCAGATCATTGATGCCTGGCAGAAAAAAGATGAGCAGACCAACATGATAGGGATCGTCGTTGAAGGTACGGAAAATCTGGCAAATTTTGAGAAGTTCATCCGCATAATCAGCAAAATATCCGGGGTGAAGAATCTTCAGATAAAAGAATTGAAGACCAATGAAACTATCATCAGCGTTGAATTTAAAGGAAACGCCAAAGCACTCGCGGACGACTTGATGCTGAAATCCTATAAATTGGTCGACATTAACATTTACGAAGTTTCAAAGAATCACATGAGAGTTGAGCTAAGTTCCGATTAATTCTACCTAAGCTGAGCGTTTCCAATTTCACCGCATCTACTGCGTCAGATGCCGTTCCGCATAGACGACTATAGCGAAACAACATCTTCTCCCGCAAAGCGGGATTTCGCTACGCTCAAGACTTGTCGTAGCGAAGCGGAGATCCCGCCACGCGGGGCTTGGATGCGGCAAACTTGAAAATCGCTCGACTTAGGTTCTAAAATGGAAGCGTAGATCATTGAGCATCAATATTCCCAATATTTTAACCGTTATCAGGATTTTGCTTACGCCCCTTTTTGTAATTTTCCTTCTAAAAAATCTGTTTCACTTTGCGCTTCTGGTTTTTACCATTGCAGCCATCAGCGATGGACTGGATGGCCTTCTGGCAAGATATTTCAATCAGTACAGTGTATTGGGTGCTTACCTTGATCCCATTGCCGACAAACTTTTGTTGGCATCCGCTTTTGTAAGCCTGGCTGTTCTTAAAATAATTCCCCCCTGGCTGGCAGTAATCGTCCTGAGCCGTGACATCCTGATTATCACCGGCATCGCTGTTTTTTCATTAATGGATATTCCTATTGAAATAAATCCGACCCTTGTGAGCAAATGGACGACGGTTGCACAGTTTTTGACGATTTTACTGACCCTTCTTGATCCGGGTATTCCAGGAATTCAAACAACTAAATGGTCGCTGTTCTGGATTACGGCAGGCCTTACCATAGCTTCCGGCCTTCATTATGTATACTTTGGCTTAAACGTTTTACAGAATTCTTATGCTAAAAACCAAAAAAAGTGACCGCACATGTATTGCTTTTGCCCTGACCTTTTCTTTTGATGTTGTGATATTAAGCAGAAAAAGTTACAAGTGCCTAAAGTGAGCTAAAGTGAGCTAAAGTTAAGGAATTTTTAGCCAATTATATTTTAATGACAGCGCATTAGCGCTACCTCAACTTTAGGCACTTTAGATCACTTTTAACTTTAGGCACTTGTGAGAAGGCTTCGGTAACATCTCCATCGGTAAGGGTTATGCGAGTATCTAACATACTTATTAGTAACTCGAGCATAATTTGGCAAAGGGCTTTTCTTTTCAAATAAAATGATTAGTATAGGTTTGTTTACGCCTGAACTTCGCACGAAAATTAATGAGAATCTTTAGGTTATAATTTGAATTATATCATTCACAGGAGGATACCATGTGGGAATATACAAAAACGGTGAAAGATCACTTTCTCAATCCTAGGAATGTGGGCGTGATTGAGGATGCCGACGGCGTAGGAGAAGTCGGATCACTGGCTTGCGGAGATGCCCTGACGCTTTATTTTAAGCTGGATGAAAATGAAAAAATCAAGGATGCAAAATTTCAAACCTTTGGTTGCGCAAGCGCCATTGCTTCTTCATCGGCCCTGACAGAAATGATTAAGGGCCTTACACTGGAGGACGCTGAAAAGATCACGAATGATAATATTGCAGAATTCTTAGGCGGCCTGCCAAAACAAAAGATGCACTGCTCGGTGTTGGGACGTGACGCCCTTGAAAAGGCAATCGCAAATTATCGTGGGCAAGCCGAAAAGAAGGTGGAAGGCAACATTGTTTGTGAATGCTTCGGTGTAACCGACCTCGAAATAAAACGCGCGGTTAGAGAAAACAGTCTGAACTCTATTGAAGACGTAACCAATTATGTCAAGGCAGGCGGTGGATGTGAAAGCTGCCATGAAAAGATTCAGGAAATTATCGACGCATCCCTCGGGCTGGAAATACCGGCGAAGAAAAAAGTCATCCGTTTAACCAATATTCAAAAAATCAAACTGATTGAAGAGACTTTGGAGCGTGAAATTAAACCGGCACTGAAAAAAGACGGGGCGATATTGA
>Ga0224503_10000608_pt1 | contig 10756 bp, 16 predicted proteins | sample SF_Oct11_sed_USG_2_FD_169106 | JGI IMG/M metagenome (GOLD analysis project Ga0224503, IMG submission 169106) | Sediment microbial communities from San Francisco Bay, California, United States - SF_Oct11_sed_USGS_21 | ecosystem: Environmental > Aquatic > Marine > Sediment | place: USA...
CGTAAAGTGTCGGTATTTTAGTCATATTTATTTAATTTTAGTGGACGTGGCAGGAATCGAACCTGCGTTTGAATAGTCCTGATGATGGACTCGAAAGTCTGACATTCAGAGCAGTTGCTATTCATCTATCCATTTCACGCCCTTGTAGCTAGTAGTGTACTTTCGAACTTTGCTAGCTACTTACGCCGCCATGACCTGTGCACTGCTGCACTGGTTTCTTGACTGACGATTTGTATTGTATTACCGGTTTTATGCTCAATAATTGGTACATAACTGTACGTTTGGGTTGTTGAGCACGACACACAAGTTTTGTAGCCCATATCTAATCGCAACTGTGGTATTTTTACACCGGGTTTACATTTACAATACATACTTTGTTTATTATATTATCCAACAGGTGTCGTATTTTGTTTGTAAAGAAGTTCAATTGCTTTACTCATTACATAACTGTGTAGCTCGTTGTATTCGTCACCATTTACAGGTTGGTCAGCTATTTGCCATTCAATACTATCATACATTATTTCTTTAGTTATATCCGCGACACCTTGTGCTATATCGTCTATTTCTTTCATTTTACTCATATTAAAAGTAGTTTATTGTGTTATCAGAGTGGGACATCCACTCAATATTTTTAAGGCTATAACCTTCAGAGATTAAAAAGTCTTCAAAATCTTCAGTTTGCCAGTTTTCAATGTTATCTGCTTCGATTTGACCTAAATTATACTGGTCAACCGAGCCATTTGCGAAGTCAAGTATAGTTATATAGTACATTTCTTGATTTGTTTTAGTTGTTCGACTGAGTATTGTTTGCTAGTTTCACGCCACATAGCATGGTGAGTGAACTTTCTAACTTTTGGGAAGCTAGATTTCTGACTGTGTACAATACGAGTGTATTCGTTGTCAGTTAGTCCACTGCACCTGCCTTCGTGGGCAAACTTGCGTCTATGCTCCGCAGCTCGCTGTTTTCTCATGCGCGTAGAGTATTCGCATAGCTCTTTCATAGTTGTTACGCCCATGGGTTATCTGATTTAGGTACATAGGTTAGACCTTTGTAGTTGAACCATTCAGAGATACCTTCTTGGATATTACCGTCGCCTGTTAGCCTTTGTTTGAAGCCAAATGATGGGGGTAGATTACCTACATTGTAAGGTTTGTAAATTTCGCCGTTAAGCTTGATTGTCTTGTTTGACAAGAATTTAATTGATTGCATAGTTTGTATTTGTTTATTATATTATCCAGTAAGCGTCGTATTTTATTTGTAATACTCTGCTTGCCATTGTGGAACACCTGAGTTATAACGCTCATACCATTCGCGCTCAATTGTTTCGATTTGCGCTCGGGTTAGTTTTGCAACGATTAGTCGAGTTCTTTTTCTATTAGATTTGCTTCTATCCATTCGTATTCTTCTTTATTAGCTTTGTATTCTACTTTCATAATTAAGTCATTAAATAAGTCTTGAGTAGTTTCACCGTCTTCTAAGTCACATTCGTGAGTTACAAAGCTTAGTACTCTTTGAGCTACGTGAGCCCAACCATTTAAGTCGTATAGGTCAGCGAAGTAGTCTATTGTTTCTTCGTTCCAAGTAAATTCTTTCATTTATTTTTATTTAAGTTAATTAACAACTGTCTTTCTCGCATAGCTTTAAATGTATCACTTATCAGTTCGCTTCGTTGTTCGCTTGTAAGACCAGCGATGTAGCTAGTATTGTAGCGTTCGTTTGCGAGTTTGTGTAAGTGGTCGTAGTAGTTTATACGTTTCATATTAGTTGTTTATTATATTATCCAAAGAGTTTCGTATTTTATTTGTAAATACCATAGTCAGCATTAGCGAAACCACCGGTGAACAAGGTAAATATAGCCCAAGCGATACCAGATAATGCTAGTGTTGTTAGTGATATTGCAGTTGCATAAGTGATAGCTATGATAGCTTTGTGTGTAAACTTTCTCATTTGTTAGTTAATTTATAGTAGTTAATTCTTTCTAAGACTTCTTGTCTTTCTATTTTTCTTTCGAGTTGTTGTAGTATGTCGCTTGACATATCTATCTGTTTACCGTTAGGGCAAGTTAGTATATATTGCATAGTTTAATATTTAGAAGTCGCTGTGAGAATCGAACTCACACAAGTGATAGAGTTGGTATTCGTCCATCGTTGTCACTTGTAACCATTGCGACTAGTTTTTACCGCTTGCTCGTTTTATTTTATGTCGCTAAGGCGATAGCTCAACTACGACATTAGTTATAGTGAATTTAAGCACTTGTTAGTTTTAGATAACTTCAGCATTTTGTAATGCTTTTGGAATTGAAGTTGATGAAGTATAAGAGTTATACTTTAGCCAGCAAGTTAAGTGTTCAAGATTAGAAGACATTAGCTCATAAGCTTTATCATGATTGTATTTGAATGTTTTACCATTTTTGAATGTAACTTCAATGATAGTATTTTGACCTATTAGAGATTTGCGAATGACGAAGCGTTTTGATTGAATTGAATTTTGCATAGTTATGAATTTAAGTATTTATATTTGTTATTTAGTATTTATATTATTATCCAGTTGTTGCTGTATTTTGTTTGTAAAGAGTGTAGTTTTATTTATTTAATATTTTTATAGTTATAGTATTCCACTACACTTCTTTGTCTGTAGGATAATTATTTATATAATCTTGTAGTAATAATATCTGGTCTATTAGTTCCCATTCAGCCCATTGTTGTAATTGATTGTAGTCGAAGTTAGTAGTCATAATTATTATTTTTTAGTTACATTATTATTATCCAGTTCAGTCTGTATTATGTCTGTAATAAAATAAAATTAGATTAGTTACATGCAGAAAAAAGTCAAACATATGTACGTAACTGGCTGAAAATCTGATATATATACGTAAAATCGTAGGAAAGTTGGGGGGCCCAGTGAAATTAAAACCGTTTTTGTAAATTGTTGATAATCAATAACATAGGGGGTAGCACCATACCCCAATATTTGTAACGTGATTTTTCAACAAAGGGTGACATTAGGGTTATAAGTATATAGAGTAAGGGGCTATTGTCACTATATAAGTAGTTTGTAAACTATCGCTTTTACCTGTAAGTATATAACCTATAAAAGAATTTAAAGATTATGGCTATAGTTTACTCATATACACTAATAGATGCGATTGCAACCAATGACAGGTTGATAATATCTGATGTTAGTAGTGGTAATAAAACCAAGTCAGTTACCGTAGGACAGTTATTGCAAGGTCAAGCCACGGTTGTACAGGTTGATGATCGCGTTGTAACAGGCGCATCGTTTAATACCAGTGATGGTGTGCTTACATTGACAAGAAACGGTGGTGATATATCAGCTGTGACAGTTGATTTAGATGGCAGATACACCAGTAATTTAGGTATAGTACAAAGTTTAACTACTGAAAACGAATCAGGAGCCGCAACGCTTACAAACGGTGTTTTAAACATACCACAGTATTCCAGTGGTGGTGGCGGTGGTGGGGGTACTGTAACAAGTATAGCTACGACAGCTCCTATAACAGGTGGCACAATAACCACAGCAGGTACAATAGGAATAACACAAGCGTCGACAAGTACAAATGGTTATCTAAGCTCTGCAGATTGGAATACGTTTAACAACAAGCAAAGCACATCGCAAAAAGGTGCAGCCTCTGGTTACGCTCCTTTAGACGAAAATCAAAAAGTGCCTACAGATAACTTGCCAGATAGTTTGGTTGGCGCCGTGGTATATCAAGGCACATGGAACGCGAATACTAACATACCTACGCTTCCAACACCAGCCGCTGGAAACAATGGGCATTATTATATAGTAAGTGATGCCGGTACATATTTAGGAATAACTTATGCTATAGGTGACTGGGCTATATCAAATGGTATTACATGGGAAAAAGTAGACAACACACAAGATGTTAATAGTGTATTCGGACGTCAAGGAGCTGTAGTTGCTAATGCTGGTGATTATTCTGCTTTTTACGATGCCAACGTGCAAAGTAATTGGAATGAAACCACCAATACTAGTGATGCGTTTATATTAAATAAGCCAACTACTATAACGCAAGACCAAGCAAACGAAATAGCTGCAAATACATTAAAGACATCATTTCCAGGTTTTGGAATAACAGCTGGTACAGCACTAGAAGGAGACACGGCTCTTCTTCAAATAGGTACTACCGCTACAACAGCTATGGCTGGTAATACACCAATACCAAGCAATACTAGTGATCTTACAAATGACTCTGGTTTTGTAGAAGGTACTACCTTAACCGAAACAGCTATAACAGAAATAAAAACACTAACACTAAGTGAGTACCAATCAGAAACAAAATCTAATAGCGTAATGTATGTAATTATATAATGAGTGAACTTAGAATAGGTACCGCTAATTCTGAACCTGCAAACGGCACATTAAAAGTCGGAAGCAGTAATGTTCAAGAAATTTACGTTGGTGTAAATAAAATTTGGCCTTCAGCCCCTTTATGTCCTGGAGAAGAAGAAGTGCAGATTGGTAATTTAATTTGGAAAACTGCAAATACAGATTCTTTGGAGGGTTCAAGCGGTGATATTACATTTTATACGAGTATTAGCGCGGCTGCCGCACGAGACTCTTATATTAACCAAGAACCTATAGCAACTCAATACCAGGGAAATAGTAATAACCAACAATACGGTAAATACTACAATAAGTATGCGGCTGGAGATATTATACCTCCTGAAGGTTTTAGATTGCCAACAGATGCTGATTTTGAAAACTTAAACAGCGAGCTACAGCAGTTATTTAACGAACAAAACAACGGTGTTACTAGCGTAGGAGGTGGAGATATAAATTATTGGGACGAAGACATTAAGCAAAATTATTACTTTGGAAGATCTTGTTTTAACTCAAGAGGTGTTGGTAGTTGGAGGCCTGCTTCTACTGGAACTGGGAAACTCGGGCAAGATGGAGAAGGCAGGTATTGGACTCAAGAGCAAGCAGATTTAAGTGGAATTAGTAATAATCTTGTAAAATTCGGCCCTAACTCACAAGGCTACATATTAAAAACAGATGGTTTTGATAGAGATTACATTTTTGCTCCAATTAGATTCTGTAAAGACGCATAAAAATAAATAAAAAACATGGCAATAATTTATAGCTATCCAATAGCTACACCACAGGGTACGGATTTACTTATAATATCCAGAACTCCAACAGATCCAGACGAGATATCTAATTATAGCGTTGACATGAGTTCTGTAGCTGATTATGTTATAGACAAAGCATTTAATGGTACGGACAGGTATATACCTAGGTTTGGCGGTACTAGCTCTTTAGTAAACTCTGTTATTTACGAAGACAGCAATAGCAACGTCGGGATCGGGACGACGAGTCCTACTGCAAAACTTCACGTAGAAGCAGGTACAACAGAAGATATTAAGTTAAATGTAGACGAGGGAAATGTTCGTATTGTTTCAGGTACGTCAGCCGGTAGTTTTTTTGTTACTTCTTTCGACAATATTTCTATGCAGCCAGAAAATACTTTTAGTATTGGCAGTAGTTTTTATGTAAATTACGTTGATAGTCTAGTTGGCTTCGGTACAAATAACCCTAACGACGGCGTTCAGATAGTAGGGGGTAGCGACGCTAAAACATCTTTAAGTTTGTTGAGTCAAGATAATGCATTATCGGTAAAACCTAATTCAAGTACAGACACAAAATTTACTGTAAATCGTGATAGTGGTACTGATATTTTACTTCAAGCATCAAATACAGCAGGGACAGTTGCTAACGACATAAAGATTAACCCGTTTGGTGGCGATTTATTTGTGGGACAAAAACCTGCTGCCCAAACTTTTAGTAATGGTGGTTCAATTAAGTTTGACGTAGGCGATTATGACAGCGATCCACGTATAGTTACTTTACAATCAAAAGCATCATCAACAGACGGGGGAGGTTTTCAGTTCAAATCTAATAACCTAACTTTGTTTGAAATTTTGCCAGATGATAACGGCAACGTTACTTATAACTTTAGTTCGACAGACTCATTTACAGTTAATGCACAAAGTAACTTAACTTTAACTGGAGATGAGGGTGTTACTATCAGCAGCAATGCTGACGAAGGTTTTTTATTAAAAGAGAGTGGTACAACATTTCTGCAAACAAGGGTAGACCAATTTAGTAATGACGGAACAGGTTGTGAAACTACAAGTTTGAAAACAGGTAGATTTGGTATTGCTGCATTAAGTACACCTGCCTCGTCAAGCGCAACAGGAACAACAGGAGAAATAAGAGTCGATGCGAATTACATATATGTCTGCACGGCAACAAACACTTGGAAAAGAACACAAATAAACACTTGGTAAAATGAATACATACACTTGGGAAATACAAGCATTAAAAGTAAAAATAAACGAAGGCGAATTAGTAAACGTTGTATATCAAATACAATTTCTATACGGAGCAACAGACGGAGAGTTTAAAACCTTTGTCAGCGATGTAGCTACTATTGGAAGTCCAGACGAAGAAAATTATACGGAGTACGAAAATCTAACACAAGATCAAGTAATTGGTTGGTTAGAAAATAGCGTTGATGTTGATGCATTAAAAAGTTTCGTTGACAGTAAACTATTAAAAGTTCGTGCTAATAATAGCAAGACATTAAGACCGCCATTCTAATGTTATTTAACGAAACATTTGATCTATCTGCTACCGCATTGTAAAAATAAATAAAACATGCCAATAATATCATCGTATAAATTAAACAATACGCCAGAAGAATCTGACATACTTATTGGTACTGATGTTTCTAACGGACAGACAAAAAATTTTAATATAGCATCATTATCTGTAACTGCTATAAATAGTTTTTTAAAACATACAGCTTGGCAGTTTATAACACTTGACCCAGATCCAGACCCTAGACCGGAGGGTACTATATCTTTTGAAAACTATGGAGGGCAATCAACTTTGTGGTCAGATATAAGTAGTTTATACATAAACGTTCAAATGCCAGCTACATCACCCGTGGCTTTACCGTACTTGCAAAGACTTATAGGTTACGATATAGTAATACAAGATGTAAGATCATTAGGAAGGTATGGCGTTTATAAGTTAACGGCGTTAACATCAGTTGGCGCATCGGTGTATAACATGGAGCTTACATATGTGACTGGTAGTTCAACAATACAAGCGCTTCAATATTATTCAATTCAAATAGACGAGGTAGAAGGGTTTGACTCTCATTTTGAATTTACACAAGGAGTTCCATCAACAACATGGGATATAACGCATAATTTAAACAAATTTCCTTCTATATCAGTTGTTGATACCGCGAATACAACTGTAATAGGTGATTACGAATATATAAATAAAAATAGAGTAATATTAAATTTTTCATCAGCGTTTGCTGGAAAAGCATTTTTAAACTAAAAAAACAATGGCAATACAATTTGTAAACAACGTAGATTTTAACTTAAACCAAGCGCAGTCTATAGTAATAGAAAAACTAGGATCAGATCCCACATCTGATTTAGTTGTAGGTAGAATAATATTTAACACAGCATCAGATACTTTAAAACAATACGTTGCTGACGCTGGAAGCGGTAGTCCTGGTTGGGTTGAAGTAGGTGGTGGAGTAGAATCTGTTGGTCTTTCAATGCCAGCTGCTTTCACAGTATCAAACTCTCCAGTAACAAGCACTGGTACTTTAACTGTAGTAGGCAATGGCGCTGCGAGTCAGTACATAGATGGAACAGGCGCGTTACAAACATTTCCAACTATACCAACAGTGCCTTCTAATATTGTAGAGACGATTGATACTACAAATGGTACCTATATTAATCTTACACCAACCACAGCAACAGACGGGGATGTAACTATTACAGCAGACTTATCAGCTGTAGATGGTGCAGCAGGAGCAGGTGAAAGATATTTAACTAAAAACAACACTTGGGCTACAGTAGCCTCTATACCTGGAACATACACATGGATAGCTGCAGCAGACGCCGGTAGTACTAGAACTATACAAAGCGGAAATACACATGATTTTGCTGGTGGAACAAACATAAACACAGAAAACATTGGTGGATCTTCTGCTGGTACCGTAATAAATCTAGACGATAGTATTACTTTAGCTGGTACACTAACTGTAAACGGTACGGGCCAATCAAGTTTCGGTGGTCAAGTAACAGTACCAACAACACCTAGCGCTGCAACTGACGCTGCTTCTAAATCTTATGTAGATAGTTTAGTAGCTGGAGGCTTAACCTTTAAAGATGGGTTTAATGCTGGAACTGGTGCTATCGACGGTGGAGGTAACTTAACAACTGGAGCTTCTAGAGTTGCTATTTCAGTTGGTGACTTCTACGTTGTAACAACTGCTGGTAGTTTCTATGGCTCTGTTTCATTAGACGTTGGTGATTCTGTTATCGCTAAAGAAGATGCTGCACAAGGAGCTTCAGATATAAACGACTGGGTAATTGTACAGGGTGATGAAGGTGTTACAACATTCTCTAATAGCAACGGTGGTACTTACGTAGCTTATGGATCAACAAACTCAGGAGCAATAGGCGCTGTTGATATTGGTGATGTAGATTTAACAGCTGTAGACGGTACTTCTGATACCGCTACAAGATTCTTATCTAAAGACAACACATGGGATGTTCCTTCTTATACAACAAACACAGATGCTAAGTATGCTTTAACAGCTGCTACTAAAAGTGGTAGCAATGTTCCTCTTACACTTACAGGATCTGACGGTGGAGCTACTACAACTGTAAACCTTACAGAAGGCGCAAACATAACACTTACCAGAAATAGTTCAGGTCAAATTACGATTGCTTCTACTGATACCGGAGCTTTAGGTGATAGAGTTGCCTTAACAGGTGGTAGTCAAGCTGGTGGTTTAACCACGTTTACATATGACGTTACCAACTCTTTTACAGGGGCTAGCGCTATAGATGTTAAATGCGAAGTTATATCTACCGCGGGTGAAACAGTTTATGCAAACGTGACAAGATCAGGTACTAATTTAATCGTTGAATTTACAGGTTCAATATCTGATAGTGCTTACGAAGTATTACTTACATACGTAGGTTAATAATAAAATTTAATATATGAAGTTTAAAGCACCAATAGAAGTACAAGCAGGTATCTCGGATGGAGATCCAACTAATCCCCTGGGTCAATCAGGGTATTTGTTGTCTTCTGATGGGAGCAACGTAAATTGGGTTAGCCCCGGCGGTCTATCGGCAGCTACGGCTGAAGCTGTAGTCCAACCTATTAAAGCAAACGGAGCTTTATCAAAAGGAGACCCTGTATATATTGTTGGTTTTCAAAATGGGCAAAACGTAAATATAGTAGCTAAAGCAGATTCTAGCAATGTAGCTAAAATGCCTGTGGTAGGATTAGCGGATGATGATTATGCAAATCAAGCTTTTGGAACAATGACCGCTTTTGGTAGCTTCAATGGTGATTTTGACACAACTGGTGGTACAGAGAGTTGGGCTGTCGGTGATATAATATTCGTAAAACCCGGAGGTGGACTTACCAACATAAAACCAGGTGGGACTGATTTAATACAAAATGTAGCTATAGTGTCTAGAGTTAATTCTCAAACAGGTGAGCTAGAGGTTATAGCTCTTGGTAGAACTAACGATGTACCTAATTTACCTACTGGTAGGTTATTTGTAGGTACAGCAACAAATACTTCACTTATATCAGACGTTGTATATGTAGATGATGCAAACGATAGAGTTGGTATCGGGACGACTAGTCCTGTGGCTAATTTGGAAGTAGCGGGTACAGGTCTTTTTACAGATCAGGTAACAATACCAGCAACTCCTGTAGCAGCAACTGATGCGGCTTCAAAAGCTTACGTAGATTCAGCCCCTGGAGGTTATACATGGACAGCTGCAGCAGATGTTGGCAGTAATAGAATTATACAAAGCGGAAATATACATGATTTTACAGGTGGAACAAATATAAATACAGAAAATGTTGGAGGCGAAACTAGATTTAATCTAGACGATAATATTACTATACTTGGTACAATTGTTGTGGGAGGATCTTTAGGTACATCAGGTATTTACGGTGATACTTTATTAGGAACCTCTAGTACTGACTTAGTTGAAATACTCGCAACACTTCGATTAAACGGACCTGTAAAAGATAAAACAAATACTCTAGGTACTGCTGGTAAATTATTAGTTTCAAATTCAAATGGAGAGTTAAACTATTCTCCTAGATTGCTTGTAGATGAAACAAATGGAAGATTATCTATTTTTAACGCAGCAGCAAGCACAATTGCAAGTGGTGATAATTTTACCTTAGATGTTAGAACTGAAAAAGGACGCTTGCAGGTCGAAGGTAATGATGTTGATGGATTAAAATTAGATTTTGAAGACAGCGCGGGCAATGGAACTGCAGCTATAGAAAATAACGGTTCTCAAAACGAAATTCTAAAAATAAGATCTCACGGAACTTCAGGAACGTTAGGGGAAATACGATTTGAAACTAATAGCGTAGAAGCTGTTAGAATAGATGAAAATCAAAGAGTAGGTGTAGGAACCATATCTCCTGGAGCAATGTTAGATGTTGTTGCTAGCTCTTCAACATCAAGAGCATTAGATGTACAAACTAACTCTGGATCATTATCAATAACCAATAGTGATACTAATGGTTGTAAAATTAATTTTAAATTTGGAACTCAAAGTACTACAACAGCTAGTTTAGAAAACAACGGAAGTCAAAATCAATTTTTAGTTTTACGCGCTCAAGGTACTA
>Ga0224503_10000609_pt1 | contig 10752 bp, 10 predicted proteins | sample SF_Oct11_sed_USG_2_FD_169106 | JGI IMG/M metagenome (GOLD analysis project Ga0224503, IMG submission 169106) | Sediment microbial communities from San Francisco Bay, California, United States - SF_Oct11_sed_USGS_21 | ecosystem: Environmental > Aquatic > Marine > Sediment | place: USA...
ACAAGCATGAAAAAACCTCATGTATTGGTCGTCGATGACGAGGCTGATATCTGTGCCTTGATAAAGGACATTCTTTCGGACGAAGGCTACAGCGTAGCCGCGGCGGCCAATGCGAACGAGGCTCGAGCCGCGCGCGCCAGCCGTAAATTCGATCTGATCCTCCTGGACATCTGGATGCCTGATACCGATGGCATCACATTGCTGCGCGAATGGTCGGATGCGGGCGAAATGAATTGTCCGGTTGTGATCATGTCGGGCCATGGTACGGTCGATACAGCCGTGGAGGCCACGCGCCTGGGCGCATTTGATTTCGTCGAAAAACCACTGTCGCTGGCCAAGCTCCTGCGCACGGTTGAGGCTGCGCTCGAGTCAGCTGGAAAGCAGACCAAGGCCGCGCACAGCCTGCTTCCTGCGCTGCTCGCACCGGTTGGGCGCAGCAATTTGATGCAGGGGCTGCGCGAGCGCGCACAACAGTACGCGCGGCATGATGGTCCGGTGCTAATAAGTGGCGAGCCCGGCACTGGACGCGGCGCGTTTGCACGTTACATGCATGGCCTCAGCCGGCGCGCCGATGAGCCGTTGACGACGCTGTCCGCTGCGTCACTCACAGAGTCGAATTACGAAGAGCAACTGCTTGGCAGCGTAAGCGATGACGAGGTGATTGCCGGCGCTTTTGAACGCGCATCAGGCGGAACGCTTGTGATTGACGAACTGACTGACCTGTCTGCGGCTGCGCAGAGAGTCCTGTTTGGCGTACTCGAAAGCGGCAGCTTTACGCCGATCAGTGGCACGTCGCGGGTGAAGCTCGATGTGCGTATTGTTGCTACGGTCACGCCCGATTACGAGTCGCGCATCGAAGCAGGTGAGCTTCGCCGCGACCTCGTTTCACACCTGGGTGAGTTGATGCTGCGTGTACCGCCACTGCGTGAGTACGCGGAGGATGTCCCGGAATTACTAACCTACTACGTCGACAAGCTTGTCGATGCAGAAGGCCTGACCTTCCGGCGCTTTAGTGTCGCTGCCCAGAACCGACTGCGTCACTACCCATGGCCGGACAATGTGCGCGAACTCAAGAACCTCGTTCGCCGTCTGCTGCTTTCGGGGAAGAGTTCGGACATTGCCCTGGACGAGGTTGAAGCGGAGATCAGCGCGGCCGGCCCGGCGGGCGAGCCATTGGTGAAGCAGGATCTTCTGGCGCTGCCCCTGAGAGAGGCGCGCGAGCAATTCGAACGTGCGTACCTGCAGCAGCAACTCGAACTATGTGGCGGAAAAGTAGGGCAGCTGGCGAAACGTGTGGGCATGGAGCGGACACATCTATACCGGAAGCTCAGGTTGCTCGGCGTTGATTTCAAGTCCGTTGGTGGCGACGACTGAGCTCTTGCGGATGGTTGTCGTAATCGCCGCAATCTCGCGGCAGTGCGGCTCACCCGTCATCAGGTTGCGACAAAACATGAGCCGGTACCGATGAGCGGTCTGCCGGCAAAATCCGACCGTCCGGCAGGAACGTGAGGCCGGGCTCCCCGAAGTCCTCGATCGATAATCCTCTTATCAGGTTCAGGGCCCGCTGTTTCGGATCGATGCTCGGGCCGGCCGGGCGCAGCTGAACGGTCGACACAATCTCTCCTTCGACGAACCTGCCGTCGCCATCGAGCGTTGTCGTCAGGATAGGTGCGACGCCCTTGATGCCCGCAACGCTGATGCCGTAGTAGGTTGCAAAGTTGCCGAGGCTGTATGCGATAAGTCGGTCTTTGTATCTCTCCATGCCGCGTACGACATGCGGGCCATGGCCGATCACGAGGTCCGCGCCGGCGTCAACAACCCCACGGGCAAACCAGACGACGTCGCCGCGCGGCTCGCCGTAATATTCTTCATCAGCGAATGGCACATGTGTAACGTCAGCACCCTCTGCACCGCCGTGAAACTAGACGACGACGATGTCATGTGTCTTCGCGAAATCGGCCACCGTTGTGAACGCGAGTTCGTAGTCGAGCAGCATGTTGGAATTCTTTGTAACCGCATACGCGAGCACGGCAATGCGGAGGTCGCCATGCTCGAAGCTGGCGAAATCATCAACACGCCCGCTGTGACGCATGCCCGCTGCAGCTATGGCATTCATGCTGCTGGTGCGGCCCTCCTCGCCGAAGTCGCGTGCATGATTGTTGGCCAGGCTCAGGACATCGAAGCCCGCATTGCGGTAGTGCTCTGCGTAGCGGGTCGGTGAACGAAACAGGTAGCAAGCGTTCGGGTTGCTGCATTTCTTGCCCGGTTCGCCTCCGTCGATAAGCACGCCCTCGAGATTCCCGAAAGTGATATCGGCAGCCGACAGTATTGGAGCTACGTCGGCCAGAAAGCTCACGCCATCATCGTCGGGCAGGTGATTACGCGGGTAGTCGGTGCCTATCATCATGTCGCCAACCGATGCGATGCTGATACGCATGGCAGACTTGTCCGGCTCGGGCGGTGGAGGCGGAGGCGGTTCGGGCGCTTCGACGATGGCAGGTTCTGGCGGAAGTTTTGGCGCGGACTCCGGCTCCGGCTCAGGTGGCGTGGCGCATGCTGCAAGCAGCGTCAGCGCACAAAGGCCGAGAAGTGTCCGAATATCAGTCGTCACTGAGGCGGATGCGGAATACGTCAATCTTCGCTGCGCGCAAACGACTGCGCAGCATGTTCAGTTCGTCAAGGTCGTCGGTCGGGCCGATATAAACGCGATGGTAATTGCGGTCGTTAACCTTGACGCGCTGGATGTGTGACTCGATGCCGTGGAGAGCGAGTTCCGCACGCCGGCGATCCGCATCGTTATGCGTGGAAAACGAGCCGGCCTGCAGGACATAGACACCGGGCTCGACTATCGCCTTCGGTGTCACATCGGCTGCCGTTTCGGGTTCATCGTCCGGCGTAACCACTTCGAAGTTGGGCAGAATGTCGTAAAACGTGAACCGTTTTTCTTCCTTCTTTTCTACGGCGGGCGGCTCTGTTGCCGCCATTTCGGCATTGTCGTCGAGCGCGCCCTGCAGACTTGCGGGCTCCATTGCCGGACTCCTCGCGACTGCGTCGGGCTCACGATCCTTTACGTACACAGCGACCGCAACCGACAGGCCGACCGCGAGACCAAACAGCATGGCCACTACAGGGGAAACGCCCGAATTGCGTTTCGTTCGGCGCCGTTTAGCCACTACATTTTCTCCGGAGCCGAGACGCCGAGAATATCGAGGCCATTGGCGATGACATGTCGTGTGGCCGAAATCAGGTACAGGCGCGCGTCGCGCAGGTTGGCTTCGTCAACGATAAATGCGTGTGCGTTGTAATAGGTATGAAAATCATTTGCCAGGTCGCGAAGATAATGCACGACATGTTGGGGAGCACGATTGTTGGCGGCGAGCTCAACGACCTCGGGATAACGACTTAGCGATGTCATCAGCGATTTTTCCTGTGGCTCGACAAGCAGGCCGAGCTGCGCGCGTCCGTTTTCCCGATCCCACTGCAACGACTTTTCGTCAAGCTGCCGGAATACGCTGGCGACTCGCGCGTGAGCGTACTGGATGTAGTAGACGGGGTTGTCGCTTGATTGTGACTTGGCCACATCGAGATCGAAATCGAGATGCTGGTCATTGGAGCGCGATACGTAATAGAAGCGCGCAGCGTCGTTGCCGACTTCGTTGCGCAGCTGCCGCAATGTGTCGAACTGGCCCGAACGCGTCGACATCTGTACGCGCTCGCCGCCGCGATAGAGGGTCACGAACTGCACGAGTTTGACTTCGAGGTCGTCCGCCTCGTAGCCCATCGCCTCGAGCCCCGCGCGGACACGAGTGACGTAGCCATGATGGTCGGCACCGAGGATATCGATCAGGTGATCATAACCACGTTCGCGTTTGTCGAAGTGGTAGGCGATGTCCGAGGCGAAGTACGTCTTTACGCCGTTTTCGCGTACGACGACGCGATCTTTTTCATCGCCGAATTGCGTGGCCGGGAACCAGGTGGCGCCGTCTTTCTTGTAGAGCATGCCGCGTTCTTCAAGTACCGCGAGTGCGTCGTCTACGCGATTTGCTTTCGTCAGGCTCTGCTCCGAGAACCATTCGTCGAAATGCACGCCGAACTCCTCGAGGTCGTCACGGATTTCGTCGCGAATCGACTCGAGAGCCTGCTGGCGCATCCTGTCGAAACCGTCTTCACCGTGCAGTTCCTTGCAGCGTGCAACGAGGGCGTCGACGTAGGCGTCGGCATTGTCGGCCGTGTTCTCCGGCAGCCCGTCGGACACTGCGTCGGCCGTAACCGGCGCGATGCTGCTGGTGTCGATGGCCGCGGCAATTTCGCGAATGTACTCGCCGCGGTAGCCGCCCTGCGGAAATTCGACGTCGACGCCGTTCGCTTCGAGCCAGCGTAACCAGACACTCGCACCGAGAATATCCATCTGGCGGCCGGCATCATTGACGTAGTACTCCCGGTGTACGGGGTAGCCAACCGCCTCGAGGAGGTTGCCAACGGTTGCGCCATAAGACGCGCCACGCCCGTGGCCGACGTGGAGCGGGCCAGTCGGGTTTGCAGAGACGAACTCGAGCAGGATCTTCGGACCATCCCTGGGTGCCTGCCGGCCGTAGCGCTCGCCCTGTTCGAGAATGGACTCGAGTTCGGCATGGTAGGCAGCCGGGCTAAGGTGAAAATTGATAAAGCCGGGACCCGCAATCTCGACCTTCTCTATGTCCGGACTGTCACCGAGTGACTCGACGATACTTGCCGCAATATCACGCGGACTCTTGCGCGCCGGCTTTGCAAGCCGCATCGCGATGTTGCTGGCAAAGTCGCCATGGCCGGCGTCGCGTGTGCGCTCGACTGTGCTCTCGATCGAAAGATCGGCAGCAGCCCCTGCCAACTCGGGCAGAGTGGCAAGCGCATTGGAGACGAGTTCAGCGACGATATGTTTCATTTATGAAGTCTTCAGGAGCATGGCCCGGATTGGCGAGGCGGCAATTCTACCCGGTTATTTTCCCCGAATCAGAACAATTCAATAGGGTCTACGTCGATGGACCAGCGCACTTTTCGGGCTGCGGGGTGTTGCTCGAGCGTCGGCCGTAACTTTCGCAGGACATCGTGCAGTGTCCGCCGGTCGCTCGACTGCAATAAAAGCTGGGCCCGATAACGACCGGCCTTCCTCGCCATCGGGGCATCAACCGGCCCCAGCACTCGCAGCGCGTCATCACGGTTCTCTTCAAGCAAGCGGCGAGCGACGTCGAGAAAACCGACGGCATCGCTGTGCCGGTGTGCCGCCGAGCGAATCAGCGCAAGGCGCGTGAAAGGCGGCCAGCGAGTGATCTCGCGCTCTGCCAGCGCTTCTTCCGCAACCTGCGCATAGCCGCCATTCATCAGCGTGCTCCAGAAGGCGTGGTCCGGAAAGGCCGTCTGAATGAGCACTTCCCCGGCGCGGCGCTCGCGTCCTGCACGCCCCGCCACCTGCACGATCGACTGAGCCATGCGCTCAGCACTGCGAAAGTCCGTGCCGAACAGTCCCTGATCGGCATTCACAATGCCGACGAGCGACAGCTTCGGAAAGTGGTGGCCCTTGGACAGCATTTGCGTGCCTACAAGGATGTCGGATTCGCCCTGTTTCGCCCGGCCGAGTACATCCGCCATCGCCCCCTTGCGCTGCGTGCTGTCGCTGTCGACGCGCGTGATCGAGTACCCGGGAAATTGTTCGCGCAGCGTGTCTTCGAGCCTCTCTGTACCTTCACCGAGTGGCCGTACCGACTCGCCGCACTCGCTGCAGGTCGTCTCGAGCGGCCGCACCAGGCCGCAATGGTGACAGCGCAATTGGCCTTTTCGTGCATGTACGGTCAGCCGGGAGTCGCAGCGGTCGCAGCCGGCAATGTGGCCACAACTCGAGCAAATAAGCGTCGGCGCGAAGCCTCGTCGATTGAGGAAGATCAATACCTGGCCATCGGCCTCGAGGTGCCTGCGAATAGCATCGACGAGCGGTTCGCTGAGGCCGTCAATGGTCGGTGTGCGCACCGTGTCGATCAGGCGCATGGTGGGTGGTTTTGCGCCGCCGGCGCGGCTGGGCAGATGAATGAGTTCGTAGTTGCCGTCGCGGCAATGCTGCAACACCTCGAGTGTTGGTGTCGCGGTACCGAGTACGACAGGAATGTCGAGTTGCTTGGCGCGGACTATTGCGAGGTCTCTCGCCGAATAGCGCAGGCCCTCCTGTTGTTTGAACGAGTGGTCGTGCTCCTCATCGACGATGATAAGGCCGGGGTTGGCGAGCGGCGTGAAGATCGCCGAGCGCGTACCGACAACGAGCCGTGCGGCGCCGGCGCGTGCGGCACGCCAGGCAGCGAGACGTTCGTTGTCGGTCAGTCCGGAATGCAGCAGCGCCGGTTCAATGCCGAGGCGCTTTCGGAGGCGCATGACGAGTTGTGGTGTGAGTCCGATTTCGGGAGCCAGCACCAGGACCTGTCTGCCCTGGTCGATGATGTCGCGCATGCGGTGCAGGTAGACCTCGGTCTTGCCGCTGCCCGTGATCCCTTCGATAAGGTACGTGGCAAATCCGGCGCCGGTTCGCAGTGTGGACACGGCGGCCTGCTGCGCCTTGTTCAGATCGGGCCCGGGCTCGGCCTCTGGAGCCAGGGTTTCGTCGAAGTCGGCAGCGCGCTCCTCGAGGCGGACGATCAGTCCTTTCTCGAACAGCGACCTGGCGACGCGACGCCAGCTTGGAAGGACGTCGGTAAGGTGATCTGCCTCGCAGCCGTTGCCGCCAGCATCGCGCAAGGTTTCAAGCAGCTCGGCCTGTTTCGGCGCACGTTTCGCAAGCGCCTCGATATCAGTGTCTTCACCAAGGTCTGCGATGGCGATCATCTCGACGACCGGGTGCAGTGGCTTGCCTTGCCTCAACAATGCCGGCAGAGCGGCAGCAACGACTTCGCCGATCGGGTGATGGTAGTAGTCGCTGGTGAAACGAATCAGCTGAAGGTCCTGATCGCTCAGCACGGGCTCCTGGTCGAGGACCCGGCTGCAGCGCCTGATCTTGCCGGGTGACAGTGAACTCTCACTTGCGTGGCGGAGCACGAGACCGACCTGTTGGCGTGACCCGAACGGCACGAGTACCCGCGACCCCGGCGCCGGTACGGGCGCGTCAGTGGCGGGCAGGTAGTCGAACTCACGAGACAGTGGCACGTTGACGGCCACTTTGAGTACGGGGTGTGTGGATTTGGGCGTATCGCTCACTGATTCAACATAATGGGCCTGTGCCGCGCCCGGCTGCGTGTCAACCGGAGCGTCGATCGGGCGTTATTCAAGGACAGACACGTTAGAGAACCTCGTGACGGAGTCAAGGGATATGCACGTTGAATCGGCCTCTTTTGCGGTATCGTGGGCCAATGAGCCATCGACAGGGACGCGAGCACTGCGCCAAGAACAGCAACTCAACCGGTTTCTGGCCGACGTAGAGCGACGCGCGCTGCGCATCGCCGAAATCAGCGTACGTGACCGGGATGATGCGCTGGACCTCGTCCAGGACGCAATGATCAAGCTGTGCCGCAGCTATGGCGAGCGCCCGAGCGACGAGTGGACACCGCTGTTCTATCGAATACTGCAGAACGGTGTGCGCGACTGGCACCGGCGGCAGGCGGTCCGCAATCGCATCATGGTGTGGTTTGGACGCGGCCGGAGCGATGAAGATGACTACGATGTGGTGGCCGGAGCGCCCGATCCGATCGGCCGCTCGCCGGATGAGGAACTAACGAACAACGAGGCGATGGACAGTCTCGAACGGGCGGTTGCCGACCTGCCGGCGCGTCAGCGAGAGGCATTCATGCTGCGCACGTTTGAAGGTCTGGATGTGGCGGGCACCGCTTTGGCCATGGGCTGCAGCGAGGGCAGCGTCAAGACACATTACTCCCGCGCGATACACACGCTGCGGAAAAAACTGGAAGAGCACGGGCCTGACGGTGCCGGGGATGAAGATGATGAAGAAATCTGACAACGAGTTTGCACGGCAGACGAAGGTGCTGTTTGACGAGTCAGTCGATGGTCTCGACGCGGCGACATTGTCGACGTTGAACCAGGCTCGTCAGCGCGCGCTGGCTACGACACGGCACACCAGTGTGCTGCGCTGGGTGCCGGCGGCCGGCGTCGCCGCAGCAACGCTGGTTGCTGTCATGGTGATTCTTCCCGGGCCGACGGAAGTCGAGGTGATGCCAACAAGCATGACGGACATGGAGATCCTGCTGGGGGAGGACAGTATCGAGATGCTCGAGGATCTCGAGTTCTACAGCTGGATCGATATGGCTGACGAGAGCGACGGTGTCACCTGAACGGCATCTCGCCCTGCTTGCCTGCGGCCTGTGCCTGGGCCCTGCCGCCATGGCTGAGGAGGAGCTGCCGCCCGAGGCGGAATTCCTGGAGTACCTGGGAATGTGGGAAGAGACGGATGAGGACTGGTTGTTGCTGAATGACATTACGTTGGTAGAGAACATGGAGCGGAGCGATCCCGTGCCGGAAGGTGAAGAATCGACGGAGACAGAAAATGAAAGCTAGGTTGATCATCGTGTTGAGTACATTGCTGTTTGTCGGCGGGGCTTTCGCCGCCGATGAAGGCGTAAGCTGGAGTGAGCTTAGTGCAGACCAGCAGGCCGTGCTCGGCCATTTTTCTGATACCTGGGATTCGCTGCCGGCAAACCGCCAGGAGCGGCTCGCCACGGGTGCCGCGCGCTGGTCGGCGATGACGCCAGAGCAACGCCAGCAGGCGGAGGCAAGATTCGGTGAGTGGCGAGGGCTGTCTGCCGAACGGCGCGAACTTATTCGTGAGCGTGCTGAGATATTTGGCAACCTGTCGCCGGAAGAGAAACGCCGCATTCGTGAGAACTACCGCCGCTACCGGCAGATGGACATGCAGCGTCGCCAGGCACTCAAAGATCGCTATCGGCGCATGACGCCCGAGCAGCGGCAGCGGCTGCGGGACCACTTGCGCGAACGGCCGCCAAAGAGGCCACGAGACCGCAGGTAATTGCGGAAAGTCCTTACGAAAAGGCCCCCGAATTGGGGGCTTTTTTCTTTGTACCTGTAGGAGGCCTTCGTTACACTGCCGCAGTCCATTTGGAGGCCAACTATGAGAATCGGTGTACCGAAAGAGATCTATGCGGGTGAAAAGCGCGTTGCGACGACGCCTGACGTAGCAACCCAGTTAATGAAGCTCGGTTTTGACGTAAGCGTCGAGTCGGGGGCTGGCGAGGGATCGAATTTCTCTGATAGCGCTTACAGCGACGTCGGTTGTGACATCGTCGACTCGGCAAGCGAGTTGTGGTCAAAGTCCGATATCGTACTCAAGGTCAGAGCGCCCGAAGGCGACGAAGCCTCGCGGCTGCGTTCGGACCAGACGTTGATCAGCTTTCTCTGGCCCGCCCAGAATCCGGAGCTGCTCAAACAACTGACAGATACTGGCGCCACGGTCATGGCCATGGACAGCGTGCCGCGTATCTCGCGTGCGCAGAAAGTCGATGCGTTGAGTTCGATGGCGAATATCGCGGGTTACCGCGCCGTTGTCGAAGCAGCGCAACACTTCGGACGTTTCTTTACCGGCCAGATCACGGCTGCCGGCAAGGTCCCACCTGCCAAGGTGCTCGTCATTGGCGCCGGTGTTGCCGGGCTGGCCGCAATCGGCTCCGCAAAGAGCATGGGCGCAATCGTGCGGTCTTTCGATACGCGGCCTGAAGTCAAAGAGCAGATCGAAAGCATGGATGCCGAGTTCCTGATGCTCGACTTCGAGGATGATGAGGACGGCTCCGGCGAAGGCGGCTACGCGAAGGTCATGAGCGACGAATTCATCAAGGCCGAGATGGAACTGTTTGCCGAGCAGGCAAAAGACGTCGACATCATTATTACGACCGCGTTGATCCCGGGTAAGCCTGCGCCACGCCTTATTACGGCAGAGACGGCACGCTCGATGAAGGACGGCAGCGTCATCGTCGATCTTGCTGCCGAGCAGGGCGGCAACTGCGAACTCACCGTCGCGGGTGAGGTGACCGTGGTCGATGGTGTGACGATCATCGGGTACACGGATCTGCCCAGCCGCCTGGCCGCCCAATCGAGCCAGCTCTATGGTACGAACCTGCGGCACCTGCTGACTGACCTCACGCCGGAAAAAGACGGCAACATCGTCGTCGACATGGAAGATGAGGTCATTCGCGGTACGACTGTCTGTAAGGACGGCGAGACAACGTGGCCACCACCGGCGCCGAAACTCTCGGCCGCACCAGCGAAAGCCGCGCCTGCGCCGGCACCGGCGCCAAAGGTCGAGAAAAAGCCATCGGTCCTGGGATCGGTTGCGGGGATGGTCATTGCGGGCCTTGCACTGCTGGGACTCGGTGCCGTTGCACCGGCGTCGTTCATGGCGCACTTCACCGTTTTCGTGCTGGCCTGCTTCGTGGGCTACATGGTGATATGGAATGTAACAGCCGCGTTGCACACGCCGCTGATGAGCGTTACCAACGCGATCTCAAGCATCATCGTGATCGGCGCGCTGCTGCAGATAAGTTCGGATGTTCCCTTGATCAAGTGGGTTGCGGTAGCCACCGTGCTGATAACTTCCGTCAACATATTTGGCGGTTTTGCGGTCACTCGCCGCATGCTCGAAATGTTCAGGAAGTGAGGTCGTGATGTTTGAGGTAAACGAAGGAATCATCCAGGTCTCGTACATTATCGCGACCATTCTGTTCATTCTCGCTCTCGGCGGGTTGTCCAACCAGGAGACTGCGAGACGCGGCAACT
>Ga0224503_10000613_pt1 | contig 10700 bp, 6 predicted proteins | sample SF_Oct11_sed_USG_2_FD_169106 | JGI IMG/M metagenome (GOLD analysis project Ga0224503, IMG submission 169106) | Sediment microbial communities from San Francisco Bay, California, United States - SF_Oct11_sed_USGS_21 | ecosystem: Environmental > Aquatic > Marine > Sediment | place: USA: California...
CAGCGCTGATGGGAACATTTATTACTTCCGTAGCGGGAGTGATCTTCTATCAATTTCTGGCACAATTTTATCCGGACATGTCAATAGCACCAGACTGGTGGTTGGGTGGATTATTCGGAGCCGGTGGGATTTTAGGAATGTATTTAGGTGCTCGAACGCAAAAAATCGTTCCAGCCAAAATTATCAAAGGAATATTGTGTATCTGCATCCTTTTTGTCGCAGGGAAGTATATTTTTGGCTTTTTCGTGTAGCATCTACAAGCGCTATATAGGAAGTCATCGTGTAAACATCAATCTCAATCCCCGGTCGGTCAAAGAAATAATAGAAAAGCTTGAAATTTCATAAGTCAGACATATCAAAGGTTTTTGAGGTGGATGATATTTTCATCTTTTTAATGGCTATCTGAATATTCACGGGGTAAAAAGCAAATCGGATAATCACTCTCACTGAATTAAATGGAGAACTGACCAAGGCAAAGCATCGTGAACTTAAAACCGGCTTTTGGATCGGAACAAAATTATACAATATATAGTGTATAGGAAATGACCAGGTCTTCATTAAAAGGATTTAGGATTTTATCTGAAAAAATAATTGGTCTAAGAACAGAGACTTTTCTACAATGGCAAAAATAGGATTCACTTAACCTGTGAGCTAATTAACGGGTCCTTTTGATTCTCAACCTGGATTTGTCAATGCATATTTTTTCTGGTATGGCGGTACATAAAATTGTTCATTTTAAAAAATTAAAAAAATTCTTTCCAATACTTATAAAAGAAATTGATTGGCGGCAGCAGTGGATCAATATTCCTAACTCCTGCTCCAAGGCTCGGGCTGGCGGCATCCGGATTTGCACTTCCCACTGAGACTAATAATTTTGTTCCAGTTTTTGTTATTAGGGTAACCGGTTTGGAAGGGATACCGCCGCCGATGGTTGCACTCCGATCGTTGTTAGTATCATTATTAAAATCCAAGACCGCCGATCCCGTTAAATGTGACAACGCATACAGTTTGCCGTCCCCTCCGGGTACACAGGGGTCGTCGTTGGGCGTAAAGGTCGTAATATAAAACGTTTTGTAAAAAACCGTCCCTTCTGCAAGAACCTTTTCGCCCACTGCATTGCCGCTTTCATCCACCAGTCGGATATACCAGCCTTGATCGTCATTAAGATTTCCATCCACATCTCCCGATGCACTACTCAAATCGGGGGGGGTGGCGGTAGGATCCGTGACATCAACCAGATCTTTTGGATAAAGGCTGCCCGAAACATTACTTTCGCCTACAATGGTTGTGGCAGAATGGGTTTCCTTCACAGCAGCGATGATATCAGGCCCGGTAAAACTGCAGACATTGTTACTATTGTTACAGCAGGCGTTTTCCCGGTCTCCTGTTCCCATAAAAACCATATCATACCCTTTTTCAAGGGTAACGCTCGGTGGGTAGAAAAATTTTCTGGAGTTGTTATCATCTGTTTTAAAGAAGACCTGCCCGGTCCATGAATCTATGTTCTCATTACAATCGGGAAAAGCCGAAGGGTCACAACTCGCAAACCGCCACATCTGGCCGCCAAGGTCCCCCACATAAACTTTATCCACAAAACCATTGCCATTTTCATCTACAACAAAGACTGAGCTTAGGATGGAATAATCCATGTCGGTGATTGTGGATGATCCGGTTTTGAATTGCTTTATAAGTTTACCATCAAAAACATCGACGGCGATGACGGTGTTTCCTTTGGAATTGTCCGAACTGTACCCCCCGCCCACGAAAAATACGGGCGTCCCGGTTGTATCACCATCCGAAGTTTTGACAAGACCGAATTGGGGCTCGGACCAGGTCTCGCCCAACTCCGGAATGACCGACTGGTTGATACTCCAAAGATATGTCGGAGCAGTAGTCAGATTGACATCAAGATTGGTCACGTCCAATGCAAAGTAACTGGTGCCCCCCTTCCTTGCGCCGCAGATAAGAATAACTTGATCCCCCGACTCTACGTAACCATTCCCGTTATTGTCCTTAAAGTAAATCTTGGGTGTGGAGTCTACATAGCTCTGATGACTAAAACCTTCTATCATCTCCTTTAATCGAGGCAATTGATCAGGAGGAATAAAGGCCCACTCCTCCTTTCCGGACGATGTCTCAGTTCCTGCACTCTCTGTTACATCTAAAACAGCGTGAAGCATCCCATCGTTTGCGCCAAAATAGACCATTGTCTTGGAAGAGGTGGCAGAATATCTGTACTGAAAGACAGAAGGTTCGCTGTGAAGGACATCTCCGGTAATTATAGCTCTATTTTCGTCAACCTTACCGTCCCCGTCCTCATCGAGGACATCCGCCCCCCGAACATAATTGATGATCTCTTCTCTAGTTCTGGTCGGGGTTCCAAGGATGGTTTCTGTCAAATCTGTATTGCTCACATCAAATGATGAGGTCAAACCTCCCAGATAGGTATAGATACTCCTGTCTGTATTTTCGATGCCATTGCTTTTGTTAGGATCGGCCCAGTCGATGGTCGCCCAGAACGGTACGGCATCGTCCCTCATGGCCCCATTGGGCCACGTGGCCGGATTACCATTGGCATCGACAATCTGGTTGTCCGACGAAATACCATATTTGGTGACATTTCCTTCCCAGAAATTCCCTTCACGGGGCTTAAAAAAGGCCATATAAATCACGTCCCCGCTGGTGGTCCTGGTCACCGGCACAACCGGTGCCATAAATGCGCTGGTCCTTGAAAGGATACTGTTGACGGCCGTCAAAAGCTGTGTTGCCAGTGCTTCCGGAGATTCAGCAGTATAATGGTATTTTCCGTAATCTTCATCAGAGGTGTCATAAAGATTTTTGTTGCCGTTTCCGTTGTTTGACGTGTTTATCAAAAAGAGATCCCCTTCTTTATCACCCATAAATCCTACGGTATATGTTTGAATATTCTGGAACCCTTCTCCCGAAGTAAACAGCGACCCATTCATTATGGCGGAGCCACCGCTAGCACCGATCAATTTTTCATTGTCTGTAAAATTTCCGGACAAATTGTCAAGCTCTAAACAACCGGATACAGCATCAGCATTTGAATTCACAGCAGTAATAGAAGCTTTCGCTCCGGAAGACTCTCCGGTGATGGTTTCTCCCTTAGAAAAAGAGCTCGTTAATGCATCGTAACAAAGGGATCCGGTGGTTGGCGCATCTCCCACGATATCATTTGAATAAAGATAATAGGCAACGTCATCCAGATAGGTCGAGCCGTTCTGGTTCAAGGGGATTTTATATGTTACCGCATCCTCTTTAACATACCCCTCGCCAATTTCCCCATCATCCCCGTCATAGTCGGACAGACTGGGCGGCACACGCGAAGAGGTTGTGCCCGTATCTTCAGAAGAAACGCCCGGTGAAATGACAATGGTAAAATTTTGCTGGCAATATCCGCCTGAGGCGCCTGAAGAGGGAGAGGAATAATAATAACCCACCGTTGAAAGCCCTTCAGCCAGCGGAGAATAGGTGACCGTTTGCATGTTGTTAATATTGTTTATAAATGCGGATGTTAAAATTTCATCAAATTCATCTTTTTCACCATCTCCATCATTGTCCACGCCATCTTCTTCGGCATTAACCACAAGTTGAAGCGGCTGGGCCTGTGATCCGCCTTTGACATTTGCAAAGTAGTAAATACCGAATCTTGCCTTGTAGCCCGTACCCTTGGCCACCGTCATGATGGCTTTTTTTGCATAATAAAAACGGCTCATATTGGGCAAATCCGTCCCATCGCCAACGTAGGAACCACTAAAGAACAGCCAGTTCAGGTAATTTTTGGAATACCTGAAATAATTTGCGTTGTCTATGACACCATCGACCGCCACAGTGGACGGTTCAGCAGGCAAGGTTATGGTTCTCCCGTTGATCTTCCAGGTGCCTTTTTTGCCAGGAGCATCTGTGACATCTGCCTTCAATGCAAATTTATTTTTTAATATATCCAAATTCTCAGGGACATCAACCAAATAATATTCATTGCCTGTTATGATAATACCATACCCTTTGTCATTATAAAATCCATCAGCGCCTGGAAGTTGCATCACCACATCTAATACACCGCCAGGTGTGTAATCAATGCTGTTTTTGAAATCCGTGTGCCAGACAACCTGTTCCATCTCGGCCCCGCTGTCCAACAAAAGAACAATATTGGGAGGCAGGTCATCGGCGGTAATCGAAAATACACAGGTGTCATCAGCAGAGACTGAATACCCCATAAAAATAAGATAAAATATGATAAATAGTGTTGTGAGTCCGTATTTTCCTATTTTTTTCATAATAATTCCTATGCTTTCATAATATTTTTAAAACCCGGTTGTCTAAAAACCGATCCGGTAAAATCCAGCCAGGATATCTAACTTGGCATTGTTAGGGCCGTATCCCTTACAACGCATCTGATACTGATGGGCTTTGAACTTACCGACCGAATACCCTGATCCCCTGGGAGGCAACGAAGAGCTAGCGTATTGAACTTGTCCATTGAAAGACTGGGTTGAATTAAAGTATTGCGCTGTGGGAAAATCATCAGTAATTCCGACATAAGGAAGAACTGGATCGTTTGCTGTAATGTTTGGGAAATAATGAGGCGTCGCAGGGGTGATATTGTCAGGGCCGTATAAATCGGGGCTGTGTGCCACATAAGCTGTTGCAGATTCGGCTGCGTAAAACGCCATTTTATGCCGCATCTCATTTCCTGCGATCTGGGTTTCAATGCTCGATGTACTTAACGCTGCCATACCCAGAAGTGTTAGCAACATCAGCAAAACAACGGCTAAAACCGTTACAGACCCTTTTTCATTTTCCAACTGGAATTTTTGATTCATAAGATTTTCCCTTTGTATTAACATACGAAAATCTGTAACAATTATTGCGCTTAAATATTTGGTTTAAGAAAATTAATATTGGTGCTTTTGCCCCGGCCGGTTACCGTTACCGTAATGTTCTTGATGTTTGTCACCGGATTGTCGTTATTTACAGTCCAGGAAATGGTATAATAACCATCTCCAGAAACTTGCACATGCTTATTCCCGTTCGAGTCCGTGCCGCCCGGCGGATTACCGGCCATCTGAAGCCAGGGACTAGTGTATGGCAGGGCCGATAGTTCTTCAATCTTGTCCATTCCCCATGTGCTCAGATTGGTAAGTTTGCCGGCTGTGGAATTCATCTTGATGGCCGAGGTCTGCATGGCAGCCACGGCAAGCAGGCCCACTGCAAAAATGGTAATGGCGATGAGCACCTCTATAAGCGTGAACCCGCCTTCTTTTTTCAATTTTTCCGTTCGAGTCTCCGTGTATGTGAGTTGTGCTTTTTCAGATCTCATGATATCATCCTATAACCCTAAATTTCTGCATTTAATCGAAGTAGTTAAACGTTGCCGGCTGAAATTGTCATCCTGGGGTGCTAAAATCTGCATCCCCCGCTGGTTAAAGTAAGCGTTATTATTTTTTGAAGCTAACGTGTTCCTGTCTGTTCGGGCTACAATCGTGATTTCCACAGATCTGATTTGTCCCTCATTCCCGGCGGGAACGTCGATGCCACCTGGGTTCAGCACATTGGGAGGAGAAGCTCCATCAAGATATACAAAATCGATGGCATCGATGTTCTGGGCCACCGTCTGAGGAACCGGTAGGGCAGGTGGAACAACAGGAGGATTCACTGGATCAGTTCTGACTAAATTTTTGTTTGCGTCCAAAGCATAGGTGATGTTTTCATCAGGATCGTCCGTAGCCCCGTCCGAATCACTGCCAGGAGTATTCCCGATGACATCTTCCGTAAAATTGATAGACGTTGCGCCTGCTGTTATGATTGCTGCACCAGCACTACCGTTAGGGTCACACCCTGCCATCCGAATTTCTCTTTGCATGTAAAACATGGCAGCTCTTATATTCTGATGCATAGCGGCGGTCTCTCCCTGCACCACATATGATTTCTGCTGGTTTAAAAACGTTGAATAAATTGCGCCCAGTGCAAGAAGAGCCACAACCATGGCGACCAACAGCTCGATCATGGTAAATCCTTGATTTGAATAACTTAAATTTTGTCTCGACTGCATTTTCATAACGTCACTGTGCTCCAATTCTATAAATTAATCAGCACTTTATGATTTAAATTGATACGATCCACAATGATATGCTTCTCATTGGCTTTAATGTCGTGATTTTTGCCAGTTTCAGGTTTAGATTTAAAATATTATGCAAGGTTTGTTCCAAAGCTTTCTTTTGTCAAGAGAATTTAAGACACACCTTTTTCAACACATGCTTTTAAAATATAATATATTTAAAATCCATATGGTTATGAAAGATGTGAAAAAAAAAACAGATTTGACGTGCAGTGTGGTGTTTGGGAAAATGACAAAATTTTGTTAGTGGTAGTGACATTTTTTGCAAAGCCATAGAATGAAAGTCTGCTTTGTATTTACCCGTAGTTTCATATTCTCATTGGGGTTTAGGAGGGCGTGAAACCGATGATATCTTCAACGATTGTAAATTTACCTCGATTGCAGATAGCTACAATTTGTCGCTGTGGCATAAAATCGCTTAATGAATTTGATGCCTTATGAATACCGCACCTGGATAAATCCTTATTTTTAAGGCTGGATTCAGAAAGGAAAAATCAACATATTGTGGTATTAGTTTTATCTGGTTAACCGGTTTTTGTGAGCCTGCCTTGTTGATGAATGAGGATGATCCTGAAAATCGTGAACGTTGGGGTTTAAATCATCACTAGGATTCCTGAAATATCATCTATAGATCACAGCCTCCCCCGATCCTTTGAGAATAATCACAGCAAATGCCAGAGCTGAGATCAGGAAAAGATATCTGAAAAACAATTTTGGCTTGATATTTTCAGTTCGAGTTTGATATCTATCTGTTTTAATTGATTTCATGTCATGGCAATCTGTCAAATTGGGGCTTGAGTAAGAAAGTGGCAAATTACGACATTCACCAAAAAAGTAATCGATTCTCTGCTGAATGCTCTTGATTCCATCCCCATTTTAAGCATAATTTAAAATCCGGTTTTGAGGTTACAGAAAAAACATTTGATGAGATTTCATTATGTTTTAAATCCAGTCGCCTTGGGTATCGCTTTTTTTCATTTTCTGTTATCTTCTTGTCGTTCATCCCCCCTACCTGAATGGGGCTTAATAATGGTGACAGTGATGGTTTTTCTTGGTTTAATTTTAAAGTTCAAATTTTCTCCCAAGAGGATGCGGAAATCCGTTTATCGTTTACACACGACATCGGCATCCTTTTTAATAATGATTCTTCTGTTAGTGGTCGGCCACCTGCTTGTTGACTGAGAAAATCTTCAATGAAAAGTGTAATTATCACATTCGTAATCGCCTTTCTTGTTTTTGAGTTTATTGAGCATGTTGTGTTTCCTTTGATTTGTTTTATTAAAGACCGGAATAAAAGATCCAATTACGGCGTGACAGGTATGATTGGAAAAGTCGTTGAAATAAAAAAATGGGATAAAACCGAAGGCCAAGTTTTGATTAACGGCGAGCTATGGAAGGCTGTTTGCGAGATTCAATTACCAGTTGGCGGTAAAGCGGTGATACTGGATATTGAAGGTCTCACATTGAAGTTAAAGCCTTATGAAGACTGATTGATTAAAAAATTGTGTATATATAGAAACTTGCTTTATTGGCTGTTTTCAGGTGGAGATAGCGGCTAATAATCACCGGGTCTGTTCCATTCAAACATTCTGTTTCGTAATTGGAAAAAATTGGAGATGAAATATTTTGCGACTTAATATCGTTTGATCGTTTATTTAAATTGCAAAATGTTGGTTAGGCGCTATATTTTTCCCTTATTCTTGTAAGGCCGATTAATCCAATTCCAAATAGAAGTACTATTGAAATTGTTGGCAAGATACCGAGCTTCAAAGCAACCCAGCTTATCCCGACAAGAGGAAACAAGGTCGCACGAACAATCATCCTCAAGTTATCATGCTTTGCGATAAAGTCGGCGAGCGGCGGTGAGTATTTGTAATATAAATTTACAAAGGATTTGCCGGCGAAATTGGTTATAAGGAAACGATCACGGAAGTCCCGCAATATTTTGACATGCGGCTCTACTAAGGATCCATAAGCTGCTGTAGCTATAAAACAGCCGCCGCCACCGCCGCCAGCACTAACCGGGGTATTATAAACAGGGACATTAGCTGAACCCTCACTGCCTTCATAATTGCTGGCAAATAAATCCAGGGCGCTTAAGTCAGTGGCCGGACATCCAATCAAATTGGTTGCAAAAGCGATCCAACGGTATAATTGAGAGTCAAGTGGAAGGTCGGTTTTGGATTTTTGATTTGCCACACCTATTTTTGTAATATTCCCACTAGTAATTGCTTCCACAAATTCTTTATGAGCAAGATTGGATGCACCTTTAATATAACCGCCTGGATAATACCAGCTATATCGAGAATTGCCGATGTATGCAAATGCTCCTCCATCACTATTACCATTGGTAATCGCTTCTCCAAAACAATCCGTGGACTTATAGGTGTTGTCTGAATTGAGACCATCAATTGAACCCGCATAACATCCTTGAGAATAAACGAAAAAATATTTATCGTTTGTCATTGTATAAATGTCATTGTTATTTAATTTTATATCGGAAAAAATGGTTGAGTGACCCGAATAGTTGATACTATAATGCTGATTTGAATTAATAGATGTCAAAAGTTGTGATTTTGGCCAGTTATTGTCTTCCCAGTCTCGATCATATAGCGTAGTCTTAGGAATTGAACCCATAAAAGAGTATAGCCAGTCCATCCTATCTCCTCCCCAGGTTGAACTCTCCAACTCTTCTCCGGTGAGAAGGATTTTAGTTGGGCTAGAATGGGTCTCAAAGGCAATGATCTTGTTGATCTGATTCATGGCTTCCGTATAATTATCCGCAGGTATGCGGCCGACATATACCTCCGAAAACCAGTCAATATCACTTCCGTTAATTCCGTCATTTATTTCACCCCAAAGCGCATCTCCATCAAAATTCCAGGAGCCGTCCAAACAGCCAAAATAAAGATCACTCGGGATATAGGCGTCGGTGTACTCACCAACCTGAGCATAGCATCCCCTCGTAGGGATGACCTGGTTTTCTGGAGCGCCGTCGCAATCACCGCCGAGCACCACATATTGTGTTCCATAATGGGTGTACATATCTATTATGAAATTCCGCATCTTTTCAGCAAGATCGACACCGGAATAAATGGCAGCAATTTCGTCGATGTACTCTATATATGTGGTAAACCCACCACCTGCAGACGATGCTTTATGGGTGGTGAGTGTTTCAAATGCCGGTGATAGCTCTGCGGTGGTAATCACCACATACTGACGTGTACCTGCGGCTGCAGAAGGTTCCTCAGAAGCGGATAAAAATTTTGGCGTCATTTCGTTTTCAGAAACCTGGTACAACCTTAAAAAATCATCCTTATTGTCAATTATATTCAGGATTTTTTCTCTGTCTTTATGAAAATCCCGGTAAGGCATGACCCAGTCCGGCCTATTTTCCTTCTCTGTTATGATTTTGACTTCCAGTTCCTTGTAATATTTCAATTGACCCTCAACAGGGTTATAAAGAACAGGCATCAAATCGACCAATGCTACTTTTACACCATTTAAAAACTGTGGAGCTCTAACCTTGTGGATAACAGAAGGGTATGGCGCATTTGTTTCGTAAATGTCCGAAGCAGGTTTTTCGACAGTGTCGTATTCTTTTTCAGTGGCAGGTTGCGGTGTGGTAACATGCTGGATGATGTACGATCCTTCAATTGCTATTAATGTTCCATATATTATCTCGGTTGACACGACCTTTTCATCTGCGGGGATGAAAATTTTGGATGTTTTTACAGGCAGCACAGGTGCTCCGACAATATCGTCTTTTTGGTGGGTGCCTTTCATCTTCAATATCTGTCGGCCATTTGAGAGTATTATGATTGTGGGGTCTTCAAATTGATAGATGTGGCTGTATTCTGCTGCAACTAAACGTGAGACAAATATGGTAAAAAACAAAATAAAGGCGATGAAACCGATCTTATTTTTTGATATAAATTCGAAAATAATCCTATCCTTTCGTGGTTATTTTTTTAACTCATCGATTTTGCTTTGCGTTTAAGCCGCAGTTGAGATTAATCTGTTAGTGAGTAACAGCAAAAAGAATGCCACATTAAAATGTTGCTAATATTTCTTTAAATATTAATTGGTTATGTTGTTTAAAAAATAGGATGGATATGTTCACGGATAGGTAGTATTTGACAACCCAACATCACTTTTCTAAAGCTATTGGATAACACATTGATATGTTAAGAAATGATGACCGTCAAAATTTTAACGCAGAAGGAGGACGTTTGCTTTTTTGAAAAACTAAAATCACTCAAGTTTCGCACATTAATATTGCCTAAAAGCCTTTGAAGTAACTGGCTGAAATAAATTTTTTAAGGTGCTAAAAATAAAACCCGAATTCGTTTTCTGGTTTGTATCAAAATAGCATCAACAAACAAATGCCTTGTCGTTGTCAACCAGGAAAGCCGGGAAGGTAAAGGAAGGCCCATCAGTCCGAAGATAGGGGGGGCTGCATATACATTTGTGAATTTTTCTTGATCTATCGTTGTGTCTTATTTGACATAACAAAAGTCCAAAAAAAAGGGGCAAATCATGGAGGTATTTTTCCTCTACT
>Ga0224503_10000618_pt1 | contig 10654 bp, 6 predicted proteins | sample SF_Oct11_sed_USG_2_FD_169106 | JGI IMG/M metagenome (GOLD analysis project Ga0224503, IMG submission 169106) | Sediment microbial communities from San Francisco Bay, California, United States - SF_Oct11_sed_USGS_21 | ecosystem: Environmental > Aquatic > Marine > Sediment | place: USA: California...
ATATTCCGAAACTTATAACGCCAAATTAAAAAAATTATTAATAGTTCATAGTTTTTTTGATATCGAACTCGGAATTCATTTCTTGACGTAAATTTAAATGTTGATTCATTTTCATTGTATGGTTCAATAAAACCGTCGTTAATAGCCCTATTATACAAAGGCGTTCCTGGGAAAAAAGCCAGAAAAAATAAATTAACAATTGTATTTTCAGGAAGATCCAATAAGAATTGATAGGTTTTGAGCATGTCGGCCTTTGATTCATAGGGATTGTCAACAATGAAATCAACTAAGAGGTCTAGATTGTGTGATTTATAATATGGTTTTATTTGTTGAATGGCTTTTTTTGTTTTGGTGATTTTAATTTTTCGATTAAACACCTCATCCAGGATGTATTGACTACCGGATTGCACACCCAGTTGTATACATTTTAAACCAGCATCTAAGAGAATCTCTATTTTATCTTTATTTATTGTGTTCGCGCTGGCACAGATAATAAATGGAAGACTAATTTCTTTTTTGTATTTTTGAGCAAAGTCATCTAATTGTTTTTTAGATCTGGTTAAAAAATCATCATCGATAAAAAAAACCATTTCGTAAAAACCTAGATGATTTAACGAGTATTTCAACTCTTCGATTATGCGATCGTTACTGTAATATCGAACTGCGTTGTGTCCAAACAAATTAATATATCTGATATTGTTGCAATATGAACAGCGATTAGGACACCCCCTTGATGTCAGGAAGTAGAAAGTTGGTTTTTCATAAGGGTAGAATGCATGTCGTTCTAAAACCAATTCTCTACTCATTGGAATTAGTTTCTGATCTAACAAAAAATGGTCACCTAAATCATAATCATAATATGGCAGATCGTCTAAATCAGTAAAGGGAGGCAACGCTTTGTTAATTTTGTTTTTTCCATTAATTCTAAATGCCATGTTAGGTGTATTTAAATAGTCGTCATTATTGCTTAATGCATTGGTTAGGTCTATAATAGCTTGATCACCCTCTCCAAAACATACGCCATCAGCATAGTCTAGACATAGTTCGGGAACAGAAATGCAATGGGGGCCCCCCCAAATTATTTTTAGATTGGGATATTTTTTGTGGATATAATTTGAGATTTGGATTGCTGGTTTAGTATAACCGCTATAAACAGCCACCATTACCAATTCTGTATTATCTAATAAACCGTGTAGCTGTAATAATTCAGATGCTCCTACAGGTATAGAGGCAGATCTTGATAAGAAAACTGTTTGAACATCATGACCAGCACGTTTAAGTAATGCTGAAATTAACTTAGAACCATCGGAAGACATGGTTTTTGATAGGTTAAATAATGTAATATTCATATGTTTTTAAGATTTTCTCATTTTATAATTTTATAATTTCATTAAGTATATTTTTAGCACGTGCAGGTTTTTGGCAGATATATGTCGTTACCTGCGTCGTATCCTTCTTGATTATTTTTTTTATTTTACTGCTAAAATTGTCTCCATAGGGTTGCTTTTTATTTTTTTATCTTTTTTATGTTTTGCAAATACTAGTTCCAGAAATTTGTGGTGTTGACTAAGATATTGCCTTTTTTGTAAACATACGGTTTGAGTGATTCATTGCTCAAACAAAATTAAAATGATGTAAAGAAATAGACTTATTCTTAATGGATTAGAATCGTAAGTAATATTTTTTTTAAACCATTGAGTTTGCTGTCGAAAAACCAAGTTCGAAAGCCTTTAAGTTCGATTCCAAAAAGGCTTTTTTTGTTTTTGTCTTGATGACTTCTTTGACTGTTTCTCTGGCCAAAGGGATCTTGCCGGTCTGAATCAGGGCACCCAATAGTACCATATTAACGGACAGAACATTCCCGGCTTCCCGTGCAAGAACTTCTGCATTAAAGGCGATAAGGTTCGCTGTCTTGGCTCTAATCAATGACTGCAAGTTTTTCAAATCTGGGTAAATCCCACTTCCAACAGTAACCGTAAATGGAGACATACGCGCCAAATTGGAAATGACGACCGTTCTGGAATTGCACTTGTTCAGGGCGCGAAGCGTTTCCGAAGGCTCAAATCCGACCAGCACATCGGCTTCTCCATCTGAAATGATGGTACTTTTAGCATCTCCGAATACGATGCTCGATTCAACCACGCCCCCTCTTTGGGCCATGCCGTGTATTTCACTCATACGAACCGGAACACCTGCAAGCAGTGCGGATTCTCCGATAACCTTTGAAGACAAAAGATTCCCCTGCCCTCCTACAGCCACTAAAATGAGTCTTGTTGGTTTCATTGTATTTCCGTCCGATCTTAGTCATTTGAAACAAATCAGTTTTAAAGAAGCCTCAGGTATGATTAAATTTTTTAATCCGTTGCCATTATACGGCTTTATCCTTTAAAGGCAATATCGCATGTTCCGGGCAAATCTGAGCACAGATACTACAGCCCGAACAAAGAACCGGATCGATGTTAACCCTGTTCTTCTTGATAAAAAATGCAGGACATGCCAGGTCGTTGATGCAATCTCTGTGTCCTTTGTATTTTTCACTGACAAAAAAGGGTTTTCCTCGGGGTTTTTTCAGGGCTTTGGTAAACAATGTACATGGTTCTTGGGAAATAATCACCGAAACCCCTTTATACATAAGGGCTTCTTTGATGGTATCGACACTCTTTTTAACCCGGTATGGCCGGATGATAGAAACATGTTTTACACCGACAGCCTTAACAATGTCTTCAATGGATACCCTGGCATATCCTTCAAAGTTCAGCGCTTTCATATCCACCCCTGGATGGGGTTGATGGCCGGTCATGGCGGTGATGCCATTATCAAGAATAACCAGTGTAAAATTGTGATTGTTAAAGACCGCGTTGATCAAACCGGGTATTCCGGTATGGAAGAAGGTGGAATCCCCGATAAAAGAGATGACTTTTTTGTTTGTAGCCTTTGAAAACCCGCATGATGTGCCCACGGAAGATCCCATGCATATCAAAAAATCTCCTGTGGAGAGCGGCGGCATAAACCCCAGTGTATAGCAACCGATGTCTGTGGGGCAAATCGTTTCCATCCCTTTTGCTGCTTTTTGAACCGAATAAAACGTGGCCCTGTGGGAACACCCTGCACACAAGCTGGGGGGGCGCTGTGGAATTTCAGGAATGTCAGAAAGATCTACACCGGTCCGAGGTGTATAATCCACTCCGAAATATGCGGCGAGACATTCTCTGACAAGTGCGGGATTGTATTCGAAAAGACGCGAAAAAAGGGCATCATCCTTTCCCTTGATGGAAAGCGTCAGTCCTTCTTCCTGGGCAAATGCTTTGACCGTTTCTTCCATAAAAGGTTCACCCTCTTCTACGATCAGCACCTTTTCGCATGTTTTTAAAAAGTCTTGGATCAGAACCCGAGGCAATGGGTGTGAAAATCCGATGCGCAATATTCTCACGCTATTTTCGATATCCAGATCCTTTACAGCATCAAAAACGTAGTTGCAGCTCACACCATTGCATATAATTCCCCAGTCACCCTCCCCATATATTATATTGTATTCTGAATTTTCAGATATTTTTTCGGCTTTATCAAGCTTTTCAAGGAGTTTGGCATGCAAATTTCTAGAAACCGCAGGTACGGTAACATAGTTGAACGGATCTTTTTTAAAATCGCCTTTTGTTTTCGGTTCCCGTAGATCTCCCAAGGATACGATTTCGGTGGAATGGTTGATCCTCGTGGTCGTTCTAAATATAACAGGTAATTGCAGCTGCTCGGAAAGGTCGAACGCATCAACCATCATATCTTTTGCTTCCTGAGCCGAAGACGGCTCCAGCATGGGGAGACCGGACAGTTTGCTGTAATAACGGTTATCCTGCTCGTTCTGGCTGGAAAACATAAACGGATCGTCGGCAGTAACAATCACCAGGCCTCCTTTAACTCCGACATATGCCAGCGTCAACAGGGCATCTGCAGCAACATTCATCCCAACATGCTTCATCACGCACATGCTGCGAACGCCGGAATTCGCAGTTGCAGCAGCCACTTCAAGAGCGACTTTTTCATTGGTACTGTATTCAAAATAAAGTTCGCTTTCCTGAGATATTTGGAAAAAGTTTAACGAAATTTCCGAAGACGGGGTCCCGGGATACGTCGTTGCCACCGCCACTCCGGCCTCAAGGCCGCCGCGAGCGATGGCTTCGTTGCCTAAAAGCAGCATCTTTAAACCGGGTTGTCTGGTTAACAGTTTATGCATAATTTTTTCCTTGTCCTCTGAATATTCGTAAATAATAGGTATTGAAACATTTTCGAACCATAATAGCCTTCTTTTAATCTTTGGCATGCAAAATCAAGGTAATATACCAGCATCGCCAGCTATGTAAAGAATTTTCTGTGAGCCGACAAGCAATTGAATAAACTTTACAAATATTCTACCATGATGTATAGTATTTTACTTATTGAATTTTTGTCCACCTAAATGTGAGGTCTGAATGCGACACCCGATAATTTTGGTTATTGCAACACGTAATAAAGGAAAAACACAAGAGATCAAGGCGCTTTTAAAAGATTTTCCAGTTGGCATTAAAAATCTTGATGATTTTGGTCCAATTCCCCATTTGGAAGAAGATGGGGACACATTTGATGAAAATGCCTACAAAAAAGCAAGTTTTGCAGCCAGAGTCCTGGGGCTACCGGCACTGGCTGATGATTCAGGGCTGATTGTGGAAGCCCTGGACGGTGCACCCGGAATCCATTCTGCACGCTATGCCGGCGAAAATGCAACAGATGAACAAAGATATTTAAAACTGCTCGACGATATGAAAGGGAAATCAAACCGAAAGGCAGCCTTTGAATGCGTCATCTCCATCGCTGTTCCTACAGGCTCCGCCCTGACTTATGAAGCCCGCTGCGAAGGCCTCATCACCACAGAACCTGCCGGTTCGAATGGATTCGGCTACGATCCGGTTTTCTTTTATGCACCCTTAAATAAAACCTTTGCACAAATAACTATAAAAGAAAAAAACCGTATCAGCCACCGAGGGAAAGCACTCGCCGAATTCAAATCGGAATTTGATAAAGTGTTGACCTGGATCCGTCAACACATGCCTGTTTAAGAAAAACGTGATTGATGTTTTATTGTTATCTGCTAAAGTTTCGCACCTTTATTTCCGTAAATACCAATAGAGTATAGCTGTCCGGGAAACTTTTTAAGTTAATTTATTAAAAAAGGATAAAACGTTTTATGATTGCAGACTTGATCAAAAAAAATAGGAGTTTCCGCAGATTTTACCAGGATCACGTCTTAGACCTCGAAACCTTAACAGATCTGGTTGATCTTGCAAGATTGTCGGCTTCAGCGGCAAATTTACAACCATTAAGATACATCCTTTCCGTTGATTCACAAAAAAATTCTCAAATTTTTTCATGTCTGGGCTGGGCAGGATACCTTAAGGACTGGCGTGGCCCGAAGGAAGGGGAAAGACCTTCGGGGTATATCATCATTCTCAGTGATTTTGAAAAAGCCAATGATTTTGTTGGATACGACTGTGGTATTGCCAGTCAGAGTATTCTCTTAGGCGCAAGAGAAAAAGGGCTTGCCGGCTGCATGATCGCATCCGTAAAGCGCCAACAGCTTCGAAACTTGCTCGATATTGACGTTCGGTTTAAAATACTTCTTGTGATTGCAATCGGGAAACCCAAAGAAGAAGTTGTGATTGAAACCGTCGGCAGTGATAACCGTATCCGTTACTGGAGGGACAGCGCAGGCGTCCACCATGTACCCAAGAGAAATTTAGAGGATATCATTATTGATTCATACTAACCTAGACCGGACAAGCCAGTTGTAGCGTAGCGGACTTGTCCGCCTGTGCCGTGTGGCGGAAATCCCGATTTATCGGGGAACCGTAACTATTTGCCACCAAGGCACAAAGACCCGCCCGCCTCGCCTAAGGCGAAGCCGGCGGGTCTTTGTGGCGAGAAGAAAAAAATATTGCTACAAAAAGCACAAAATTTACATTAAGAAGCTAAATTATTCTGAAAAACTATCAAAAAATAGAACGAGATAAGGAGAATGTAGATGTTCCAAAAAAAGAAGGGAATAGATATTGTCGTTGAAATTGGAGGCATTACATCTTTAAAAGAAGCCATGCAACTTTTTGAAAAGAAATTAGATGAAAAAAATCTATCGAGGATACAAAAAATTACCCACCCGGAAGTGGTCATTAAAATCGCAAACTCAATCGCCATGGGTAAACCTGATGCAGTTTTTATTAATACGGGATCCGAGTCGGATAAAAACCATATCAAGGAAATGGCATTACGAAATGGAGAAGAAGCCAAACTTCCAATGGAAAACCATACCGTCCATTTTGATCTCAAAGATGAACAGGGACGAATTATCGATCGTACGTTTTATATCGCAAATGAAGGAGAAGATATCAGTTCTCTTGCCAATAAAATGGATAGGCCAAAAGCACTGATCGATATCAGGGATAAGATGACGGGTATTATGCAGGGCAAAACCATGATTGTAGGATTCTACTCTCGGGGTCCTGTCGGTTCACCGGCATCAAACCCGGCTCTTGAGATTACAAGTTCGGCATATGTATCACATAGTGCTGAAATCCTTTACAGAAATTCATTCTCTGATTTCGATAATGAGGTGGATCGAGTGGGTCACTTTTACACCAATATTCACAGTGAGGGACAAAACAGACCCGAAGATCTGCCCAATGCGCGTGTATATATGGATCGAAGTTTTCAAACAACATACAGCTTTAATTGTACTTATGCGGGGAATACGTTGCTTATGAAAAAAGGAAATCATCGATTTTCCGTTGATAAAGCAGTATATGAAAACAGGGGCAATGAACTGTCGGAACATATGTTCATTACCGGAATAAACGGGACCGGAGGTCGTATCACTTGGTTAACCGGCGCAGCGCCCAGCGGTTGCGGTAAAACGACAACAGCCATGGCAGGCAACCATTTCATAGGCGACGACCTTGCTCAGATGTGGATCGACGAAAACGGGAGCATCCGTTCAATCAACCCCGAATGCGGTATTTTCGGTATTGTCGAAGATGTTAACTGGGAAGGTGACCCTTTTCTTATGAAACTTCTCAGAGAACCGGGTACAGAAGTGATATGGTCGAATGTTCTCATTGATGAAAACGGTGTTCCTCACTGGACAGGAAACGGTGAAAATCCTCCATCTAAAGGGAAGAATTTTCAGGGACAATGGGAAAAGGGCATGATCAATAAAGATGGAAAAGAGATACCGATGTCACATCCCAACTCAAGATGCACACTAACGTCTTCCGCTCTGGCAAATTATTCGGAAATATCCGAAGACCCAAACGGTGTTGAAACAAGAGTGGTTACCTACAGCGGTCGAGATAGTAATACCATGCCTCCCGTCTGGGTGGCGAAAAACTCGGACCACGGCGTTGCCATCGGCGCCTGCATCGTGTCCGCAGCAACAGCAACGGAAGTCGGCGCTACCGGAGTTAAACGGGCTCCATGGGCCAATGCCCCCTTCACCCCCGGCCCTCTGGCTGATTATTTGGATGCTCAATTTAAATTTTTCGGGAACAATAAAATTTCAAAAGATAAAAAACCTGTGATGGCTGGATTGAATTATTTTTTGACACAAGAAGCCAGGGGTGGAACTTCCAAAAAACTTCTCGGAGAAAAAAGGGACGTCAAGGTCTGGTTAGCCTGGTTGGAAAGACTGGCTAACAATGAAGTCAATGCCATTGAATCCCCCATAGGGTATCTCCCGAAGTTCGAAGATCTTCAAAATCTTTTCCGATCAATCATCGACAAGGATTATACGAAAGAGCTGTATATCAAGCAGTTTTCTTTATATATTGACAATATCGTTGCCAGAATAGACATGCAGAAAGAAGCATATGGCAAAGAACCCGGTATTTCCGGTAAACTGTTCGATATTTTAAAAGAACAAAAGGAAGGTCTATCAGCGCTGAAAAAAACCTATGGTTCGGTTGTAACGCCGTCTCAACTTGAGGAAATTTAAGATTAGACCCATACTCAACGTTATTTGCAGCGGCCGCATGCTGGTCGCCCTCTTAATGGGTTTTTCCTGCGGCCTGCCGCTTCTTCTGACCATCACCGTACTTCAGGCATGGATGCAAGAAAAAGGAGTGGATCTGACCGTTATCGGCATGATGGCTCTTGTGGGTCTGCCTTATACGCTAAAGTTCCTCTGGGCCCCTGTTCTGGACCGGTTTACACTGCCGTTTCTGGGTAGAAGAAGAGGATGGCTTCTTGTCGCTCAAGTGGCCTTGATGTTTTCGATCTCAGGATTGGGATTTACAGATCCGGGGAAAAGCCCCTGGATGATGGCCTTTATCGCTTTTCTGGTTACCTTCTTCAGTGCTTCACAGGATATTGTTGTTGATGCATATCGAAGAGAAGACCTTCCGGATGAAGAGCTAGGGCTGGGCGCTTCACTGTATGTCAATGGATACCGCGTGGGGATGCTTCTGGCTTCCGGCGGCGGTCTGATCATGGCCGATCATATGCCGTTTTCAATGGTCTATCAGGTTATGGCAGTCTGTATGCTGCCGGGAGTTCTAACCACCCTGCTGGCACCGGAGCCCGACATTCATGATAGCGCTCCGAAAACCATAAAAGAAGCCGTCGTACTGCCCTTGATTGAATATTTCAACCGGCAGGGTGCCTTGTGGATACTGGCGTTTATTCTTTTATACAAGATCGGCGACACCATGGCCAGTGCCATAACGATACCGTTTTATCTCGATATCGGTTTTTCAAAAACTCAAATAGGCACTGTGGTAAAACTGTTCGGATTCTGGGCCACCGTGGGAGGAACTCTCATCGGCGGCGTGATGATGCTTCGGCTTAAAATCAATCGCAGCCTGTGGGTTTTCGGTATTCTTCAGGCAATTTCCACTGCAGGCTTTGCAATACTGGCACGAATCGGCAACAGCCTTTTTGCACTGTCGGCAGTCATTACATTTGAGAACCTCGCCAGCGGAATGGGAACTGCCGCTTTTGTGGCGTTTATGGCGAGTATTACCAACAAAAGGTTTACCGCCACTCAATATGCACTGCTCAGCAGCCTCATGGGCGTTCCGAGGGTGATTGCTTCGGCACCCACCGGATTTCTTGTTAAGCATCTGGGCTGGGAAACCTTCTTTATCGTCTGTACGTTAATTGCGGTCCCCGGCTTACTGCTGCTTCTAAAATTTGCACCCTGGAATCAGCAGACATAGGTGATACGGATCTATATCGAAAAAGAGTTTGATCTCTTCGCCGCTTATGAGACAAATAAGTAAAGAATCCCCCGCAATACGGGGCAGGCTTGGCCCATCGAAGATCCTGCATTGCGGGGGAGGACGTGGTTTTTTAAGCCGAAATAAACAGCGAAATTGCAAGTTTTACAGGGGCTAAACAACCAATGGACGAAAAAATAGAAAATAAAAAAATTATTGCTCGAATTGAAAATCTGGCCCGGCAAAGAAAAGAACTTCTATCTCTGCCCCCTGAAGAAATGCTTAACTCCATTTTAAACTCGACGCAATCCACCGCCCTTGTCCACTCATTTTCAGAAGAAGATTTTTATTTTTTAATTCACAACATCGGAATTGAAGATTCCCATCCACTTTTATATCTGGCATCCAACAAACAATGGGAATATATTATTGATCTTGAAGCTTGGGAAAAAGATCGAATTGAATTTCCATCAATTACAAGATGGTTTGACCTTCTATTTAAAGTCGATCCGAATCGCTTTATAAAATGGTCTCTGGATCAAAATTTTGAATTCATCAAATTTTATCTATTCAACAACATCGAAGTGAAAATCAGAGAGACCGATCAGGATCCATCCGAACTTGGTGATGCATTTATTACCTTGGATGATATTTTCTATGTAAGGTTTCTCGACGAACCGATTGCTTTTGAATCAGATGAGGATGAATCCTATGAAACCGATAAAAAACATCGCGATGCTTTTCTTTCAAGATATCTCAAAACGCTCGCAGACAATGATCACATTGCATATCAAAAATTGCTGATAGAGTCTTCCGGCGTCATACCTGCCGAGTCTGAAGAGGAAGCCTACAGATTGCGAAATGTAAGACTGGCTGAAAAAGGATTTCTGCCGTATGAAGAAGCCATTGGCATTTACCAGCCGATGAAAGTTCGCGATTTTAAAATACAAGAAAACAAATCAATCAATCAAGACCCGGATCGAAAACTCTTTTTTCCTGTTCCGCTATATCATACAGGGGTTATAGAAGAAAAAAATCATTTTACAGTCGCTTTGAAAAATATTAAAGGGGATGATGTTTTGGAGCAGATTCAATCCGAATTTGCCGGCCTTTGCAATCGGATTATTTCCGCGGATCAGAAAACCATCCGGGAAAAAGACGAGCTTATAAGTATCGTCAAAAAAGCTAGTGGTTATTTGAATATCGGACTTGAAAAGCTTACCGAAGACATTGGTGAGCGTGATACCGAACATAGCACCAATCTGATGCAAAACTATCCGCTTTCGAGTATTTTCAGAGTAGGATTCGGACTTGCATTAGAGCTGAAATGGCGGGCCGAAAGGTGGCTGAAAAAGTGCTGGTTTAGCAACAAGGGGTTACCTCTGGGCTTCTGGGGCGAAGAATGGATGGGTGCGCTGGGA
>Ga0224503_10000622_pt1 | contig 10628 bp, 12 predicted proteins | sample SF_Oct11_sed_USG_2_FD_169106 | JGI IMG/M metagenome (GOLD analysis project Ga0224503, IMG submission 169106) | Sediment microbial communities from San Francisco Bay, California, United States - SF_Oct11_sed_USGS_21 | ecosystem: Environmental > Aquatic > Marine > Sediment | place: USA...
CGGCCTTGCGCTTTCCGGCATGACGCTTAGCAACTTTAACCCGATCGACAGGGGCGAGGGTGGATACGAAGATGCAGTTTACGTGGCCCATGTTGCACAAGGTTTGGAAGCTTATAATGCATGGTTCGAAGATAGCGATCTGATATATTCCATCCAGGGAAAGAGAGTCTTTTCAACTGACGAGGTACATCAACTTATGGGGCGCCCGTTGCGAGACTTTGCACCACAAAGCATAACAATGCACAACTAATCCCCGCAAAACTCCGTACAAAATAAAGATGGTGCAAGAGTTGGTATCTTAATGTTTGGCTACTGCTGAAAGAGCTTATTTATCAACCAGGCGCTCGCTTAATTCAATTCCGCTCCTAATATCGAAAAATACACTTCAAGTCTGCGTGAGCGCTGGTAAAGCGCTCCAGATAGATAGGGATTTGAATATTAATTTTGAAATCAACGTATGCTTTGAGCAAACGTTTGAACATCGTCGACTAACAGTTGCGATTCCTCCATTGCACCAAAATGCCCACCGCGTGGCATTTCGGTCCAGTGCTAAACATTGTGGAAGCGTTCTATTTTTAGGATATATTTTTGGATGGTGAGCGCGATCGCCCCGGAGCCGGTGGCGAAGGTACTTCATGGCGAACCAGGGATTCCCTCCCCTGATTTCGGAACGCAGATTAAAGCGTCAGCACCAACTAGCTGTTCTCGGGCTCGTCTTCGTCATCTTCATCTTTATCGTCGTCGTCCTCATCATCGTCGTCCTCATCATCGTCGTCCTCATCATCGTCGTCTGACTTTTGTTTATTGTCCTTGTCTTTCCTCTTATCTCCATCTTTCCTCTTATCTCCATCTTTCCTCTTATCTCCATCTTTCCTCTTATCTCCATCTTTCCTCTTATCTCCATCTTTCCTCTTATCTCCATCTTTCCTTTTATCGTTCTTATCCTTCTTATCCTTCTTATCCTTCTTGTCCTTCTTATCCTTCTTGTCCTTCTTATCCTTCTTGTCCTTCTTATCCTTCTTATCCTTCTTATCCTTCTTATCCTTTACTTCATCTTCTTCGACTTCGGCTCCCTCGCTCGATTCCGTGTCGGTTTGGTGGGAACTAGCCAAAATGAGTGGCGTGGAAACGAAACCGGTTGCCATCGAAGGTGTCGCCATAAAAAACGCGATTATGAAAGGTAAAATCAGTTGCTTCATGATGATTAAGTCTCTTGTAAGTGAATTAAAAACTTGTACAGGCGATCATGCCAGCCCAGGTGCCATAAGACACCGTAACTATTTAATATAAAATTACATAATGACAGCCAAAGCGTACGTCCGGTGGCATTGTCCAAGGTTTTGTCTTAATCCAGCATGAACGAATCCAGGAATCTTGTTTTTATTATTTACATCACGATTTCACCTATGCCCGGCAATCGTGAGCAGACTCAATGGTCAGTGGCTTGTTGTGAGATTGGTGCCGGGACGGACAAAATCGCCAGGAGCGATTTTGCGCGAGCGAAGTGAGTCCAAAGAACTCGGCTCAGGGATGAGCCGCGCAATCGAACTGGCCCGCATTCGGCGGTCCGCGTTCGGCACCGACACGAGGATATTCAGTCGGATATAAATTTTCTTAGCTTAATAAAAACAGTTACTTACGCGCTTCCCATTTCAGTTTGTGCCAGTAAATAGCAGTAATTTACGGTTAATGGGGCACAAATTTGGCACGCAACTACGGTAGTCATTTCAATAGAGCTAAAGGGGGCAGACCACGTATTTAACTATTAGGCCTTTAGAAAAATGTGGTCTGCGCCCTATATATTTTTGAAAAAGGGATCGGCATAAAAGCCGATAAACCTTAAAAAATGGGGCGCACCCACAGTGCTTTTATTTCGGGGAATTCGAGTGCGCCCCATAATTATGTGCGCGACCGGGATGGCATCGTCAATTTCCCTGTAACACTAGTGCCCAATGCGGGTTACCGTGATCCTGGCCACCGGGTTGCGCCAGTCATAGATGGCTGGCTGCAACAGCAGATCGCCAACGCCATGAATGCCACGATGGATATGCACATAACCCTCGTCATCGGGATTTTTGTAGGTCGACAAGCCTTCGCCTTCGCAGATCGGGCCGGGAATGTTCACACACAATTCGTCATTCGGTTCGGTGCCCGCGTCATAGCCAGGTGAATAATAGGTTTGCGTGCCGCGTTTCGGTGCTTTGACACTGTCGAGCGCAATGAATCCGTCGTTGGTCGGCAGCATCATCGCGGCAAGGCTGATTCGCCGCGCCCCGTGACGGGCTTTCAACACGACCGTAACTGAGTGGCCTGGCATCAGCGGGCCTCCCGAATTCTGCACATCGGCCACTTGGTTCATGTCTTTGAGCGCAGCTTCGAGTAGCGAAATATCGCCAGCCTCGGCTATCGCGGTCAATTCCTCGCTCGCGGGCGAACCGAGTCCAATCAGATCGATCTGCCTACGGTGACTTGCAACCAGAATCGGTGTAAAGATTATGGCGTTGGTCAGGTTCGTAATCGTCACATGGTAAGTAGGCCAACCGCTGGACTGTGCTGATGATGAGATAACAATCAAGCTGGATACAAGCAGCGCGCCCAGCGCTTTCTTCAGGGTTGTAAGCATGGTCTTTCCTCCTCGAATAAGAGGCTTGACTATGCGTACTACAGATCACGTGGCAATCACCAAATTATAAAATTTTTATCACTTCAAGCCGTCGCCGGCAACGAAAATCGGAAGGTTGTGCCCTGGTGCAAGACGCTGTCTACCGACAAATGACCGCCATGCATTTCGACGATGCGCGACGCGATCGCAAGCCCCAGGCCGAGCCCGGAATCGGTGTCACCTTTACCCGTGCTACTGGCCTTTTTATAAAAACGCTTCAGCACGTAGGGTAATTCTTCGGCGGCGATGCCGTAGCCGGTATCCGAAACTGCGATCTCGACGCTGCAATCACGCGGGGCGACCTGCAGGCGAATATGCCCTCGGTCCGGTGTATGCTTGAACGAATTATCGATCAAATTATCGAGCACGCGCTCGATCATGCCCACATCGGCCGATACATCAGGCACCTGCTCGTCGACTACTACGTTGAATTCGATATTTTGCTCCCGCGCGCGCAGATAAAACTTGTGCGACACATCGAAGGCCAGCTCCGCAAGCGAGAACGACTCCACGCGTGGCTGCAACTCGTTGGCATCCAGCTTGGCAAGCTCGAACAGCTCTTCGACCAGCCGCGTCAATCGCTGCGCATTTTCATAAGCTATGCGCAGGTATTTCTGCTTGTTTTGCTCGGAGAGTTCTTCCGGTTTGAGTTGTAGCGTCTCCAGAAATCCACTTAACGAGGCCAGCGGCGTGCGCAGGTCGTGTGAAATATTGGCCACCATTTCACGACGCGTGGATTCGACTTCCTGCAAGTGCTGCATTTGCTCCTCGATGCGTTGCGCCATCTTCTGGAATGTCACGGTCATACTCTCGATCTCGTCAAGTGTGGCATCATCAGGCTCGACCGCAAGCTCGTTTACCTGCAAGTGATTGTCCTTGAAGGTCTGCATCGCCGAACTCAACACCCTGAGCTTGCGCATCAGGAAGAAAAACAACAACAGGCCAGCGACAAAGGCGAAGCCCAGCGCCACCGCAATCGAGGCTGCACTCCAACGCATGATCAGGCTGCGTTGTAACACATCCGAGATGCGGTTGATTTTCTCGCTGCCAAGAATGGCATAGATATAACCCTGTCGCTGGTTATCGACGTCAATCGGCGCCACGCTGAAACTGTTCTGGCGCGTGGCATGGCCGGGGTCGTCACCCATGATCAAGCCCGCATCGCGCTGCTCGAGAAAGCGGTTGACCGGGCCTAGCGAGACCTGTTTTTGCTTGACCTTGTCCGGCGCCATCGAATGGCCGATCACCTGGCCATCGGCGTCGAGCAGGTACAGCTCAAGGCTTGGATTGATGATCATCACATTTTGAAACAGCTCCGCGAGGTTGTTCTGCTGTACCTGCCCGTCCTCGATCAGTACATGCTCCCTGACGATATAGCGTGCCAGGTCCTGATTCAGTTGCTGACTAACTTCCTGCTGATACATCGGTGCGGTGTACATTGCGACGAACAGAAACACGGCGCCGATGCCGAGGAACAGCAAAAACAAAACCAGTACCAGCTTGATGTAAAGACTGTGAAACATCGGCATTCAGGCATCGCGGAAGCGATAGCCGACACCCCAGACGGTTTCGATGAACTGTACCTGACAAGATACCCCCTCGATTTTTTTGCGTAGCCGGTTGATGTGCGAGTTAACCGTGTGTTCATAGCCGGTATGGCTGTAACCCCAGACCTGATCGAGTAACTGCCCGCGGCTGAAAACGCGGCCCGGATGACGCGCAAAATGCAACAGTAAATCAAATTCCCTGGCGGTTAACTCGACCGCCTGTGCATCGATGGTGACGCTGCGCCGGGTTGCGTCGATGACGAGGGATTGGATTTCGATGCGCTCATCCGAAGCACTTGTCGCCGAGGGTGTGACAAGCTCGCTACGGCGCAGGATAGCCTTGACTCGAGCCTGCAACTCGAGAATGGAGAACGGCTTAGTCAGATAGTCGTCTGCGCCGAGCTCGAGACCGAGCACACGATCGAGTTCGCTGGATTTGGCAGTTAACATCAGGATTGGAATCATGATCGACTGGCTGCGCAGTTTGCGGCACAGCTCAAGTCCATCGAGCCCTGGCAACATCAAGTCCAGCACAATTAGTTGGTAGGCATGGTTGCTGGCCCGATTGAGACCGTCGATACCATTGGTTACAACGTCTACCTGGTAGGCATTGTCACGCAAGTGGAGTTCAAGTAGGTGGCAGATGTCCGGGTCGTCCTCTACAACCAGGATCCGCTTGCCGCCTGCCGTTTGGCGGGGCCATTTTTGATCAAGCGCCTGGCCGGACTGAAGGGGTTGCGTCATAAATTACTCCAGACTGACTATGGAGTTTTGATTGCAATTGCGAAACAGAGTTCAATCGGGCCGCGCTCGAATGCCAGGGTATCGATTGCTAATTCTTAGGAAAAAGCGAAACCAGGGCTACCTAGAGAGTTGCACCTGGTTTCGCCGAATACTGACCCCGGTAAAATCAGGTTTCGAAATTGCCCTCGGCTTCGTCGCACTGAGCCTTGGTCATTTCCAGAAAACCCTGACCCTTACAGGCGTTTAATCCCTTACAGCTGCTGGTTGCGGTTTTACACGCGCTATGTCCCTTGCACGAATTGGCGCCCATGCATTTGCCGACCTGGCTGCCCGCTGAAGCAGACATGGGTGCGGTTGCCAACAAGGTCGCAGCTGCAATCGCGATCGCAGCACCAGTGGTTTTTTTTGCTGTATTCATATTTGTTGTGTCCTCATTCAAGTTTAATTTCGACTTTACTTCGCGGTGAAATCCAGGGGCCGCAGAGATAAAGCATACTTCAACCTCGTCATTTGCCGGTATGCATTCTTCCGTTGATCCCGGCAGTTCGAACGAGCCGTAAGTATTGCGCAATAAATTCACAAAAGTATCACGGCCGCTAATAGCATTCACTTGCCGCAGTATTAGTTGAATACGTTTGAATCCAAAGGCAAGCGAAAGCTGCCGTATATTTTTTTGGCTCGGGAAGAAATTAGTGTCAGGGGCGGATGCTCATTTTACCGATCCCAAAGTCCATTACCGATCCGACTCAGACTCTCATTCACTACAAGAGTTTCCCTCCTGAATTGGGGGGCACTTTACGGTTCCGAACGAACAGTAAACGCAACAGTCGCCTTCGTTGGGCTTGAGCAGCGTATGACAGGACCCACACTCGTAGTAATACTGGCAGGCATCGGTTGGCATGACCTCGGTTTTACTGTGACCACAATGCGGGCAAATAAGAGTTGATTCTAAAATTATTTCTGTCATCTACGTAATGATTCTAACTTGGTTAATATGAAAATTATTTGATTTCAGGTTCGATATTTTGGGCGGCATCACAGTGGCGGTTTGAGGGCCAGAAAATATCCCAAATTGATACAGCTACCATTAAGCCCAGAGCGCCATAAATAGCATCGGTACGCCAGTACGTGGCGAACCAGAAATTGAGCACCAGTAAGATTGTGATGGGTCCTATGGCGCCCAGAACCGAGCGATACCATTGGCGGTGATAAAGGTAACCCAGAACGTTTACCAGCAAAGTCAGGATAGCCGCGCCGGGCAATATCCTGGTGAGCAAGAAGCCTTCCCATTGGGCCAGAAATCCTAGTCCGATGGCTGCGCCCAGGCTGGCTATAGCCGGAAAACAGAATGAGCATCCCATGGCAGCAACTACGGCACCAAGGGAACCTGATTTGTCACCTAACCTGGTTACAAGGGAAAGGATGTTCGCCATCCGGCCAACCCCCCACGCTTATGACAAGGGCATTACTGTAAACCCCGTACTTATGTACGGAGTCAATTGGCATAGACCGATTATTCTTCGTTCAACAGGGTTTCGATTATTGGGCAATGTGCCTGGTCTACATTGCTGTTGCATTGTCTGATCAAATCCTGAAGCACATTCTCGAGGCGCTTTAAATCTTGCACCTTGGCTTTGACGCGATTTAGCTTTTGTTCGGCAAGTGATTGCACATCCGCGCACCGCCCCTCCGATAAAGTAAGTAGACTTTCAATTTCATCGAGACTAAATCCCAGGGATTTTGCTCGCTTTATGAAAAGTAACCTTTGAAGGATTTCACTATCGTACTGACGATACCCGACCTTGGGTTTGGTGGGTTGCTTGATTAGACCACGCCGCTCATAGTAGCGAATCGTTTCAACATTGATTTCAGCTTTACTCGCCAGCCTTCCGATCGTTAAACCCATGTCAAATGCATGCTAAAGTCGATGGAATGTTCAAGATAACATATGTTGACTTCTTAACCGCTGCTCCCTATAGCTCGAGCGTCGCTTGTCGGCCGTTCACCGAAGTCTGCCATGGCTTCGTTAGCATCTGGTTACGAGAAAATAGATCCTAAAGTATCCTAAATCAGCTGCAGAGATCGACTACTACGAAACATCGTATTTGTCTGGAAATCATAGACCGCCTTGTTATTGAGCATCCATTGTGATTGGAATCTCATGCTTCATGCCGGCTTCGAAATGACCAGGAATGTTACACGCAAAAACGACTATATCGTCTCCCATGAAGCGCCACGAGAGCCGACCCGTCTCTTCGCCCGCCAAGGATAAGGTGTTTGGATCTTCATGTTTCATATCGGGCATCTTTCGCATCATCTCCGCATGCTTAACCTGGTCCTCAGCGTTGCCAATGGAAAACTCGTGTCGTATCGCGCCGTTGTTGCGTACGATAAATTCGATCGTTTCTCCGTGTTGCAAAGTTCGTAGCTGGGGTTCAAATACGAAACGCATACTATCGCGCATCGATACCGTTATCCGACGATCTGGTTCGCCAGTACCCGGCGCACCGACGCTATAGATTTCATGGCCATGGCTATGATCGTGGATTCCACCAGCGAGTACCAGGGCCGGGAAAAGAAGAAGCACATAAGTGAATGGCATAATTTTCATTTTTGATTCGCTCCAATTTTGATCTGATAAATCTTGCGAGGTCTCGTTAACGATACCTAAAGAATTTACTCGCGATTCGGTTATTGTAATAACTGCGGGATTAGCTCCTGATAGGGTCGATAACCCTCTATTTTTTCACCGTTGCTCTTGAGCAGTGCCGGGGTTCCACTTATACCAATCTCGTTGCCAGCGCGATAACCGCGGTCGATCGTCGCGGCTGCGACGCAATCACCGGCCGGTAAACCATCGAACTGCTGGTTTTTAGCCTCTGTCATAGCCAGGTTGCGGTCCTCTGCACACCAGACCGATTTGAGGTGTTGATACCCAGGTCCGCTGCTACCACCGCGGGGGTAGGGCAAATACCTTACGGTAATGCCGGCCTCCTGTAATTTATCAATTTCGCTATGCAGCTTCTGACAATAGGGACAAGAGGTGTCGGTAAACACATTCAGCGTAGCCTTGCTTTCACCCTTGGCGGCGAATATCACCAGATCTTCATCGCTAAATGCTGCCATGGTCTCGACCGCGGTGACCCGGCGTGACTGCTCGGTAAGATTTCGACCACTCTGCAGGTTCACCAGGTCTCCCATCAAGGCATACTTGCCATCGTCGAGCAGATAAATATAGCGATTGCCGATTTGCACCTGCCAGACATCTTCGATCGAGGTTTCCTCGACATCGTCGATTTTTGCATTGCCAATTCTCTGTCGCAGCAATTTGGTCAGAGGTCTTTTGGCAGCCACCACAATGTCGTTTAGCGATGGCAGGTCCGAGGATTCGAATCGACCTGCCCATCGTTGATAAATATCGTCCGGCCATTTCGATTGGAAGAAAGCGATCACGCTGTCGATTTGCGCAGCATCGAGCTTGCCCTCGAATCCGGGCATCTGGCCTCCCAACTTGGCTCCACCCTCGCGAATCGTGCGGCGCAACAGGTTCAAATCGTGATGCCAGGCATGTGCAGTGCCGTTCAACGGTGGTGGTGGATAGTTGCCGTTGGCGTCGGTTTTCTTCCAGTTGGGCGTGGCCTCGGCGTTTTGACCGTGACAAGACGCGCAGTTCTGACGAAACAGCTGCTCACCCTGGGTAACCTGGTCTTCGCTATACCAGCGTTCCTGCTCGGCGGCCGTTACCTGGCCGGCAATCAGCATGAATGCTGCAATTAAGAGTTTGAGTGTTTTCATGGCCATACCCGCTAGTAAAGTTTTTTCTGCTGCTGGTAGTAGCGGACATAGGGCACGAGGCTATCCATTTTCTTGCGCGTCATACCCTCGACCGGTGCCATATCGCCAAAATTCCAGTGATGCTGCTTAGTCCCTTGCAAGGCCGCACGGTAAAACGATTTATCGCCATGGTGCGAGGGTTTGTAAAACGGATGGACCAAGGGCGGCCCCTCGTTCGTGCCGTCGAGCTGCAGTCCGTGACAGCTGCTGCAATACTTCTCGTACAGCACTTGACCCTTGGCCAGGCTAAAAGGAATTTCGATTGTTTCCGCGGCGATGGTGGAACCGGGTAGAGCCCACATGGAAATGACCGCCAGACAAGTTAAATTTACAAGTTGTTTCATTTGATTTCCCGAATTAAAGTAACAAAACACGCAATCTGCGTGACCCGACTTTATTCAGGCAATCGGTGGTCGGTATATCGAATGAGCCAGTCGGGACCGGTAATTGATTTTGTCCGGAGGATGAATAGTTAGTTGGGACAATGAATTAAATTCATTCGCGATGCTTACCGGGATAAACCCGGTGCCGGAGTTCGCACCGCAAGCATGGATCGTCGACAAGCAGCTTTCATTTTCACAAGAGAGATCAACGCCCTTTTTCATCGGATCGCAATCGAAGGGGCTGGTCGACATGGAGTCCATGTGGTGTATTTCGTTCGAAGCCAGAATCAAGGCGGGCATTAGCCCTATTGATAGTATCAACAGCCAATGGATCAATTTTTTCTTGCCGACTATTACTAACAATTGAAAACCCTGTGCGATTATTTTTTTGTTACCAAATCAGACACAGCAAACTTAGCATAGTTCTGGAATTTTTGGCAGATTGTCCCTTTCCTTTCCCTGTTTAACCGATACCCGGCAACTTAACACACTACCCGTTTGCCTTAAAAAATTGATGTTCAACCAAATTTAACCTCTTTCCTGGTCAGCCGAGGCGATTAGTTGATGTAGATCAAGTAACACATGGAACACTACTTGAGCCTGTAGTGTCTACAGGATTTAAACTACTTTCGAAAATTTTCTTTGAATTCATGCGATGGACGTTTTTAAAACTGAAACCGAGGTAGGTAGGTTAATTGATAACCTGCTGTGTCTGGATTCAACGAGAATATAACCGTGGCAAGCATCTATCGATGCGAGGAAACCTGATGTACGAATGGCACGGCTTTGGCGGCGGCATGATGTGGATTTTCTGGATATTAATTCTGATAGCACTGGTATGGTTTGTTGTTTTCGCGGCACGTCAGGCTGGTAATTCCCAAAAGCGGGAAAAATCGGCCCTGGAAATATTAAAGGAGCGTTATGCCAGGGGAGAAATAGATCGCGATGAATTCAAGCAAATGCGCGATGATTTAAATCAATGACCAGGTTTACATTTTCGGTAGTATTGAACGATTATTTACTTTAGAACGATTATGTGCCACATAAATAAAAAACTAATTTCATGTGTGGTGGTGTTTAACCTGATCTTGGGTTTTATACCAATTGCCTCGGCGCAAGGTAAAGACGCGGTAAATTCGGTAGATCATTGTGCATTGTCATTTACAGAATCAACCATTTCAATGTTTAGCAGCGATATCGATAAGGAGCCTGTCAATTACTGCCATGATTCTTCAGTTTGTGCGGTGCACTATGACTGCGCCCCGTTACAATTCTCAAGTGAGCTAGCAGTATCGTCTGCGGTAGTGCGCCGCACAGTCCTATTCGAGGATACCGCCATCTATACACGCTACCCAGCAATCCCAGAACATCCTCCAAAAATCTAGGATTTTTCTGCCTGGGAATTTACAGGCCGCGCCTCGATTGAGCGATTGTCAGCAAGAGAGGTTTTTTACATTA
>Ga0224503_10000623_pt1 | contig 10627 bp, 16 predicted proteins | sample SF_Oct11_sed_USG_2_FD_169106 | JGI IMG/M metagenome (GOLD analysis project Ga0224503, IMG submission 169106) | Sediment microbial communities from San Francisco Bay, California, United States - SF_Oct11_sed_USGS_21 | ecosystem: Environmental > Aquatic > Marine > Sediment | place: USA...
GATGCATCAATTTCAGTCCCACGTTTGTCAAAAAAGATCAATGTTAACTCATCAGTAGTATATTCAAGAATCAAAAGATTAGTCAAGAGAAAATTAATTGAACGTTTTACAATTGTTGTTAACGATGCTGAACTTGGTTACAATGTAAAGGCATTAACTGGAATTAATATGGATACAAAAAAACGTGATCACATAATTGAGGAATTATTTAAGATTGATGGAGTTCGAGAAGTTGCAGAAGTTACGGGTAGATTTGATATACTTGTAACTATGTATTCAAAATCATTAGATCAAATGCATAAAATGGTCTCTGAAAGAATTGGCAGAATTGAAGGAATTCAGTCCTCAGAATCATTTATTGAGATGAAATCACGAAATAAAGCAATGCCATATATGCCATCAAAGGATAGTGATTAGTAATGCAGAAACAAAAGGCAGAATCCCGTGTTGCTGTATACTATGAATTAACAAAGCCAAAGATTTGGTATTTACTGGTGTTTACTGCATTTGGTGCTGCATTAACTGCATCAAATATTTACGATATTGAAATTTCTCCAGCAACATGGGTGTTAATGTTATTTTCTGTTGCAGCCGGTTCAGCAGCGGCTAACACTTTGACAAATTACCATGATAGAGATATTGATGCAATAATGGAAAGAACAAAAAACAGACCACTTCCATCAAAAAGAATCTATCCAGCAGTAAAAGCTAGGAATTTTGGATTAGTATTAGCTGGAATATCACTGGTTTTAGCCTTTGGGATTTCCTTTACAACTACATTTGAACAAGGTGCGTGGGCAACTACATTCATTGCATTTGGATTGATAAACAATGTTCTAATTTACTCATATGCACTAAAACGAAATTCAAGGACTAACATAATTTTAGGAGGATTATGCGGTGGCTCACCTCCTCTTATTGGATGGGTAGCTGTAAGTATGTCAGATTTATGGACAATGGGTCTTGCAATGGCAGGATTGGTATTTATTTGGATTCCAATGCATATTTGGGCTTTAACCTTGCATTTCAAAGATGATTATAACAAAGTAAATGTTCCAATGTTAACAGCAGTACAATCAGAAAAAACATCTGCAAGAGCAATAGCAGGTTCAACTGTTGTAATGGTCTTATTTTCACTTGCACCATTCTTCCTAACAACTGAAACGGGTGAAGAGATGGTAGGTGGAGTTTACCTATGGACTGCAATTGCATCCGGTGCATTAATGATCGGATTATCAATATGGGTGATAGGCAAGCCCATGGAAAAAGCTTCATGGACTTTGTTTAAATTTTCTAGTCCTTATTTAGCAGTGCTGTTTATTGCACTAATGGTTGACTCTGCGCTATAAAATATTGTTATTCTTATCAAGACTGTTAAGCTCTTTGGTGATTGTAGAATGTTTTTCAACTAATGTTTCAAGTTGCTGTTGTAATTCTATTGAACCCCATTTTGAGACAATTAAAGAAGATAACTTAGAGATAATGCTCCATTGAAGATTGTTTTGCTCATCGATTAATTCTAAAAATCGTTTGCCTTTCTCATCATCATCCATAATTTTTTTATGTAATTCTACGATAAAAATCTAGTAGAAGGTAATTATATAATTTCAAAGTTTTATTAGAAAATATGGATTATTTACAATATTGCAATGTAGCATTTCAGAGTGTAAGTCACAAGCAATAGAGACGGTAAAAATTAGTTTTAGAGAGGCCAGAAATCTATGCAAAGAACATTACAAGTTATTCAAAAATAAGGACAAAAATCACATTCCAAAGTTTACTAAAGCATCGAAATTTTAATAGAAGTTCATAAGATTTTTTTAAATTGTAAAATTATTGAAAGATTTAACATCTACTATTTTTAAATTATCATATGGCTATAAAGAAAAGTAATACTCAAAAGAAATCAATCAAAAAAATTACTATTAAACCAAAAAAGCAAGAAAAATCATCCACAAAGAAACCAGAATTTGAGAAAGCATGGAGAGAATACAATTCTGCATTAAATGGCTGGAAAGAATCTCTTGCTCAATGGCAAAAGGCTACAAACGAAACTCTAATGACATATCATGATGCCTGTCAAAAAGCAATGGAATCAGATGCAGAGTTGTTGAAAAAAGTCAGTTCAAGTTGGGAGAGCACATGGGAAGAAATTGCTCCTGAATATATCAAACAACAAACGAAGATGATTGAAAATATTTTTAAAGAAACTAATATTGATTCAATAAAAAAATTCAATGAACAGTGGGAAAAGTTTCTTACAACATCAGGGGATGATTCAATTAAAGCATATCAAGAGGCCATCAAAAAATTTAATCAGGCATGGCAATCAGGACAGATGTAGTTTTATAAAATTGTAAATTAAGAAAAATTTCATTTTTTTTACGTTTTCAATTTAGAAAACTTTGTTGTAACAAAAAGACCAAAATCACTTAACAGTACATTATGCACATTCTTCATAGTAAATTCTTCTAGATTTCCAATTTTTCTTAATTTATTTACTGTAATATGTCATGAGCATATAATATTCTAAATATCTTTTTTAGGTGTTGAATCATGAAGTTTTTTCTCAATATCATCTAATTTTTTATTTTGTTCTCGTAATGTTTGGATAATTTCATGTTCAACATCAGTAGGTTCGAATGCTTCAATATCTTTTCCTGATTCCTTAACTATGGAGAATTGATCAATGGGAGACTCATCTGATGAAGTATATAATTCGGTAGCTAATGCGTTTTCTAATTCATGAATTTGTTTTTCTAATTGTTCTAATCTGGCTAATTGTTCAGGAGTAGCTTCTTCCTCGGATGGTTCTGGTATTGGTTCTGGTGGGGATTCTAATTCATGAATTTGTTTTTCTAATTGTTCTAATCTGGCTAATTGTTCAGGAGTAGCTTCTTCCTCGGATGGTTCTGGTATTGGTTCTGGTGGGGATTCTAATTTCTTAACAAATTTAGATTTGAGAATTAAGGCTTCTGGCAAATCTCCAAGATAATCTAGTTTTACTTTATTTCCATCAATTCGAAGATAGGGATTACCATCTATTGAGAAAGTTTGAATTGAGTATCCCTTTTTCCAAGAATGTCTCCCCCTGTAAATTGAAACGTAGAACAATCCGTTTTTGATATCAGAAGTCATTGTCATCCGGTCTACAGGCATTCCTTTAGTAATTCCTTTGTCAGTATCTTGATGACGTATAGCAACAGATACCAGATGGTCAGGATCATAACTGACCTCAGAAATTAAGTAGTCAGCCCATTTATCCATTATAAAAAATAATGACTATTCCCTAGTAAATAAGCAATATCAATTAAGATAATTGTATGTGTTTAATTTCTTCCATAAATGAATGATCTGACAAAACATTATCTGAATCAAATGAATTTGAAATCAATGCAAGAAAACGAAAGATAATAAATTCTTCGAGAATATTCATTTTATTCTTTTGAAATGAGATAACAGTTTAATTAGAAAAATCAATAATCATGATTTTACTAGGGATACCATCAAAGAGGCTGAATTAACACGTATGAGTGTATATGATAGGCATTGCAAAAAATTAGACTAAAAAATAAGATTATAATTGGTAGCAAAATACAATGTTCAAATGGAAATATCTGTAGAACCGTGGAAAAAATTGATTATTCATGAAGTAATTGAATACAAATTTGATGATTGGGTAAAACAAATAGCGTTTAGCACAAGGTCATCAGGGGGTGCAATTCCTACAATGCAATGGACAAATGGAATCGTTTTCTCGCCAGCAAATTTTCCAACTACAAATGTTACAGTTGAAGAACAATTGAAAGGAATTCTACATTGGTCATCAGTATCGTTTGCAATTAAAGATAAATTTGAAAAACAAATCGTTAAGGAAAATGCAACTATCAATCTAGTTGATGTCAGTGTAAATGAAATTTTCAAAGAATTAGCAATGAGTTTGAAAATGCAATCAAAATATTCAACAATTGAATCTAGCAAAAACTAATGAATATTGAAAAAAGTATCGAGAATTGTGAAATTTATCTAAAGCAGATTAAACAATATGATCCTGATCCTTACTATGTAAATTATTTTTTTAATAAATACCTGAATTCAATAAATGATATATTTAATGGAATTTTTGAAGAAGGAAATAGGGATTTTGGATTGTTTATTGCAGAAACAATTTCAAAAAAAAAATTTGATGAAAAAGCAAAAATGAAGAATGATCAAAATGCTATGAAATTTTCAGAATGGTATTTGATTAAATATAATCAAGAACATAACAGCCGATATCCAAATTTTATAAAAAAAATTAGTCAATATAAAAATAAATTTGGAAAAATCCCCACAATTAAACTCATGATTAGAGCATCAGATAGATACAAAGATGATATTTATCAGCAGATTAAAGTTAATTCGAGTAAGGAAAAACTACATTCAAAAGAAGAATTAGAAGTTGAAATCAAAAGGCAACTACCTATATTTTTGGAAATCATAAATCATAAAAGAAAAGAAAATAATGAGCCCAAAGTAAGAGAGAATCATATAATTGCATCTACGTTTCTTGATATTGAAGAACACAAGAATATTGAAATCGCATATGCATCTGAAATTTACATTCCAGTTATCAAACGATTAGTTGAAGAATCAAGAAAGAAAATAAAAGAATTAACAATGTGGAAATAATTTTTGCTTAATATAAAAATCATTCTAAAATAGATTGAAAATAAGAATCTACAATGTGTTATGCAGATAATAATATCAGTCATAATACCATATGATTTTATTTATAGATAATATTGAGAATTCATACAAGATATCTTTTATTCAAATTAAAGATTCGATGGTTTATCTCTTGGAATTTTTTTTATCAAAATAATCCCTAACAAAATGAAAAATGATTAGTTTACCAAAAACAATCATAGAGATTAATTAAGATAAATTTATCAAGATAAAATTACCCAGTTACTCCTATAGGAGTTATAATTTCTAATGCAGTACAAGAGCAAAAAAGAGAAATTTTTCTCTCAATTCAACAAATTATTGGGATCTGGGCCACATTGAATTCCAAGTTTCAGCAAATTTTTTCATCATCTCACCGTAAACTTGCATTTGTTCCAATCCGGATGAACTTAGAGTTTTTTGCCAATTTTCAGCAAACTGTTTGAAGGTAGCAACATTTGTATCATTAAGAGATTTTTGCCAATTTTCACCAAACTCTTTGAAAGATTTCATTCCTGCTTCATTCATAGCTTTTTGCCAATTTTCACCAAATAACTTCATGGTTTCTGCACTTGATTCAACAGTTGCTTTATCCCAAACGTCATTGAATTTAGATTGCATGTCATTACTAGCATTTTGAATTTGCTCAAAAACTGATTTCCAGTTTTCGAGAGATTTTGTATATTCCTGCCATAATGAATCCCACTCGTTGGTTTTTCCTTGTTCGGACATTAACTAAAGATAATTGTCATTATTCTTAAAGGGATCCATGAAGATCAAATTTCTTATTTTTGGCGATTTTTTAATCGTTTTTCCATTCTAATTTTACCTTCTTCAAATTTGGTTCTATCCTCATCTGTTTTAAGAGATAATTTAGGAACACGTATTGGTTTTCCTTTTACATCAAGAGCTACAAAAGTAACAAAAGCAGTTCCCGTAATAGTTCTAATTCCAGTTACAATATCTTCAGCTTCAGCTTTGACTTCAATTTCCATCGATGAGTTATGCACATAATTTATTCTGGCATTTAGTTTAAGGACATTACCCACAAAAACAGGTTTCAGGAAATTAACGCTATCCATAGATACAGTGACGGCATTAGATTGAGAATGTCGTTGAGCTACAATTCCTGCAACCATATCAATATGTTTTAAAATTTCACCACCAAACACATTTCCCGCTGGGTTTGCATCTGAAGGAAACATTCTAACTATAACTTCAGCATGGGATTCAGAAGGACTTTTTTTATGCATCTTAGAATTTTCTGATGACATTTTTAAACTACCAATAATTTCTTAATTCATCTAATTTAATTTAATCAGTTGATTTTAATTATTTAAAATATTTCTCTAGTTTGATCTTATCAATTTTAGGAATTTTTGCTAATTCAAATCCTTCTGGACGTTTTGAAAGGGATCTGGTAGCATCAATACCCATTTTTGCAGTTTGTAATTTCTGTTGATCACTAGAAGGATCAAGACTTGAACCACGAACATTTGTAAGAATAATTAGATCATTATCAGCTTGAAACCTTGTAGCCATAGCATATTCTACGGATTCTGCATCATTAGGATCAATATCTTCATCGACTACAGTTACTTGTTTGAGAGAACGGTGAGATTCAAATGTTTTTTTAATTATTTTTTTAGGATCAGATTCACGTTTCTTTTTAATTTGGACAACTGCATGTAACCAGTTACATCCGCCATTAGTCATTGAGACTTGTTGTGTTTGAGGATAAGTTTTCTTCAATTTCCCATTTAACTTAGATTCTATTGGCATTCCCATTAGTAATCTATGTTCTGAATAACCAGACAGAACATCATGAAAAATAGGATTATTTCTAAAATAGAGATTTTCAAGTTCAAAAATTGGTTGAGATCTTTTATGATCATAAGTTTGAAGCATTTCAACCATCCACTCAGGATGAGTTTTATCACGAAGAATTTTTCCCTCCATTACAAATTCAGTACCTGATGGTACATTCAATCCTGTTGAGGGAAGTTTTGCTAAGGTTAATTTTCCATCCAAAAGAGAATTCGCTATTTCAATTTCGTCTTTTCCCCATTCAGCTTGATATGCACCTGCAATAGATATTGCAGGATGAACGCCTACTGTAATTGCAATCTTTAGATCTTCTCCATGTTCTTTTGCATCTGTAAAACATCTGTGGAGATGGCGCCCTTCAACCATTCTAATTGAAAAATGAGTTTTATCAATTGGCATTAATCTATGAAAGGAAGAATTTTGTTTTCTAGTTTCTGGATTCTTAGCATAAGCGATAGAAGATGTGATAAAGGGGCCAGATTCCTTTTCAAAATGAGTCACAATAGGCATGGAATAGATATTTTTTGACTTATTTTCCATGAATTTTCCTGAAGAGATAATTTTTGGTGGTTTTGCTTTTTTGATTGCTGAAATAACTTTATTATGAATATTATTTTCTGTGCCTCCAACTGCCAAAGCAAATCTTTTTCGAGTTCCTACTAAATTAGCAACTAAACGGAAATTACTTTCTTTGATGTTTTCAAATAAAACGGCATGAAATCCATCAACTTTAGCGGTGATTCCTGCAATTTCAAATTTTGTAGAAACCTTTGGTTTTACAATTTTGAGATCATTACTCTTTTTTATTTGAGAAATATAATTTCTTAAATCAGTCATTATCTATCATCTCCATTATTTCAGACATTAAGGCTTTTGCAGAATTAGGTTCTAATTCTTTTTGAATAAAGGAAGAAACTAGAGTAATTCCCCTCATCTTGGTACTAATTCTTTCGGCAACAAGTTTTAGAAAAAGTGATTCAGTTCTAGAGGGGATAACGGTTGTTGTAATCGGAGTAGGTCCAGTTGCTAAAGAAACAACCATAGAACCTATTTTATTTGCACCTTCTGTGACAGAAATAAAATATCCATTTTCAAACTTTTGAATCTGTAAAGAAAAACTACGACTCTCCAAATGTATTATTTTCTGGAAAAAACCATTTGGAGAGTCCAATAAGCTAGGAACAAATCTTATGCTTTTATTGCTATTGATTCATTCTCTTGGGAGGATTCAACTACAGTGTTTGGATTTTTCTTACAGTTCTTTTCATGTTTGTCGGTATAAACAAATAGTTTTTCACAATATTTGCATGGATTCTTTTCTTTAGTTTTTATTATTACTTTGGATTTTGTTGTTTTAGCTTTAGATTTTGTTTTTGCTTTTACTGCTACTTCAGTAATTTCAACCTCATCGGATTGAGTATCTGCAATTGCTTTAGCTTCAATAGAATCAGCTTCAACCCTAGCTCGTAATTTTGCTTTATATTTCAAATTACGTGGTTTTGTTCTTAATCTATATCCACAACATGGACACCAAAGTCCTTCCCATTTGATGAATATTTCACAAATTTGGCATCGACGTTGTCCAGAAGCATATCTTCCAGTCCCAACAGGCTTTTGAGCCTTATATCTAATACAAATTCCTTTACAAGTCATCTTGGTATTTAGTTAAAGAAATCATAACTATATAAGCATGGATCGATAAAATCTTTAAAAAAAATCAGAAAAAGATGAAATTATTTTACATAAAATAACGATCAACGTTATTAGTTTCAAGGAAAACAACGAAATGTTCAATAAATATGTATAGTTTCTTCAAATATCTTTTTTTTGAAATAATGATATTTGGTAATATAGTTGTTTAACTAAAAATTTCAATTTTTTTGAAAAATAATGAAATTCTGTTATATTTTCATACTTTCACAATTGTGTCAGCAGGGTAAAAATAAAAAATTCAGTTTTTAAATTATTTTTAAAATTTTTAAATTGTTTTAAAAAAATTGGAATTTTTTTAACCTGTAATTGATAGAGGTAGGATGGAATATCTATATCCATTTCGTTGTGAGATATATTTTGCAGAAAGCATATCACGTTTTCCTCTTTGATTAAAATTTTTAATTTTTAGACTAGTTTTTTGTTCATCAACAAATTCTAATTCAAAAGATGAGCAAAATTTTAGATTGAGCGTCGATACAATTTGTTTTGCAACTTTCATATTTCCATTTCCAATTTTTACAATTTTTCTTTTTGCTCTAAGGCTTCCTAAAATTTCGATAATATGAAAAACTAATTCTTCAACTGAAGAATGAAATGAGCTCTCAATTTCTTTACCATAGTAAAATATTGACAATCCAATTCTCTGTCCAGGATCAACTCCTAAGATTAGAACTTCTTCTTCAAAATCTAAATTGAGTTTTTGCATCATCATACCTCGGATTACAGTAGGATGATGTTCAAAAATATCTTCATCAAGCAGGAGTTTTTCACATTTTTGTGGAGATTCTTTCCGGGTAGTAAGAATAAGATGTCCAGAATAATTTAGAATTTCTTCAGGAAGTATAGAATCAAAAGATAGTTTAAGAGCCTTAAGATAAGTTGAAAATCTATAATATGGTTTACCATAGGCAGTTGCAATACCAATACGGGCGTTTAGTAAAGGATCGATATTTCAGAAACTGAAATATGTGATTTAGAGTTATGCCTTCAAAACTGTTGACACTACGTGTCTTACTGCTTCATCAAAATTAGCATCGACATAGGATTGGATTTCAGACAATTTAGCCTCTCCTTGTTGAGCGATTTTTGCTGATTCTGCAGTTGCCTTTTCTTTAGATGCATTAATAATAACTTCTGCTTCTTTTGTAGCAATTTCACGTGTTTTTTCTAACAGGGCGTCAATTTCTGTATGAGCCTTGACAGAAAGTTGTCTTTTCATATCACTAACTTTGCTGTTTAAGGAATCCATGTCATCTTCTAATGCATTCAAAGACTTGATTATTCCAGTAACTTTAGATTCAGCCATGTCACTCATTACACTGAGAATTCTATAATTCCATTACTTAAATCATTCATTTTTAGTAGTTTTTTAGGCACAAATATAATAAAATTTAGGATATTATCAAGTAGTTAACAGTAAGATCGCTCTTGCAAGATCGCCTTTAGCTTCCTCTAATGCGCTTCTCGCCTTTTCTTCATCAACTCCGGCTTGTTGACTAACAAGCTGTATATCCTCTTCTGAGAAGATTGGAACCTCTAATTCTCTTTCCTCATAACTATCTGCAGTTACTGTAAAAATAGAATTATCTTTTGCCTTCATTTCAGTAACAGAGGGTTTAGCAATAATAATTTCTTTTTTATCGGTTTTAATTATAACCTCTTGAACGTTAGGTAGCTCGTTCATATCAAGACCCATCTTATCCATCATTCTTCGCATTTCGCGATTACCTCCTCGCATCATGATTTTTTTTCCTCCTTACGACTTTTTAAACTATCTCTGACCTTAATTGCTGCCCCCCTATTAAAATCTGGAATCATCTCAGAGGATAGAACAGCTTTGCCAACTGCAATCACTTTATTTTTGAACAAAACTGGTGTATCAGCTGAAATACGTACTTTTTTTCCACACCAAACAACATGTTTGCAAAATACAGATCTTCCTTCCATGACAAATGGAGCAGCGTCTTTAGTTATCTCAATACAGTTATCTCGGAATGATTTACTTGTCATCAGAATCTGAGCAAAATAGGGACTAATTGCCAAGCCACCATCAATTCTCAAAGTACAGAGTAATTTTCCTTTATGTGAAACAGTTCTAATTCTTCCAGTTTTTCGTGAAAAAGTTATTTCAACATCTTTGGGCAAATATTTGGACACTCCATTTCCAAATAATGCATCAAGTGAGTGCTGGAGTTTTAGAATATGGTCCATGTACAGAGTACGGTCTTTTCTAAATATTAGTTCAGTGTTTGAATATATTAAAAGTCTTAAACTATATAGACTAGTTTTTTCTCTTTAGATTATGGGAGAAAGAGAGGAAACAAGAAAAATTCAATTTACAGGAAAATCATCATACATAATTTCATTACCAAAACAATGG
>Ga0224503_10000626_pt1 | contig 10616 bp, 14 predicted proteins | sample SF_Oct11_sed_USG_2_FD_169106 | JGI IMG/M metagenome (GOLD analysis project Ga0224503, IMG submission 169106) | Sediment microbial communities from San Francisco Bay, California, United States - SF_Oct11_sed_USGS_21 | ecosystem: Environmental > Aquatic > Marine > Sediment | place: USA...
CCGGCTTCGGTTGCATTGGAATCGGGGCACCCGCCTTAGCGCGAGGTTCTACCACCCACCACGCCTAGCGCCGACTCCGGCAGGACGCAGCGGAACGCGGCCCGCTCCGCCTTGGGCTCAGCCGAAGCTTGCGTCGGATCGACAGGGGCGGGCCCGCAAGTAAGCTCGAACGCCTCGGGCCGGAGCGCGGGCATGATGCGGACCGTGCACGTGCCACCCACGCACCGAGCGCCCAGGTGGATTGTACTCTCGATCCAAGCGGGGGCGAAGGACGCGCGGCACGATTGGAGCACGCTGTCCTTGCTTCTCTGACGGGTCAAAACAGGAGGAAAAATGGCGAGATGACAGCCTTCATCGGGGTGCGAGGGATTGGTGCAATCGCCGACCTGCGTCCATTCGGGCAGCTCCCCGATCCAAGGCTCAGGCTCGCCCGGCTCCTGCATGCTCACGAGCGTTGCGACCGCTGCGGAGTAACGTGCAAGCTCGCGTTCCGCGCGCGTTGGGAGGCGCCCCCCAAAGCGCATCCCGCAGACCCCGTAGGCCGTCTCGCCGTCGATGACGGCGACGGCGCGCGGCTTGAGCACGTCCTTCGCTCTCGATCGCGCGGAGAGGATCGATGTCGTCACGGGGCAATCGATTGTCCCACGGCTTCCAAGCGAACACGGAAGCGGCGCAGCGCTCATCCAGAACGGCGCGACTTCGGCGGGGCTCTCTTCGAGGAGGCCTTTGGGAGCGCTCGATGGCGTGCAGATCTCGGCGAAAGCGACGCCGAGCTTCTCGCCGGTTCTCCAGGCACAACCGGCCCGCGGCTCATCGCCGCTGGCCCTCGCCGTACCGATGACCGTCAACAGAAGCCCCGCGAGGATTTCGCGCCCAGCAAACCTCACGCGAGGAAGCATACCCCCTTCTCGAAAGCGGTTCCATCGTCGAACTTCCACGCGTCCCATTTCAAGCGGAGTTCACTACCCCCATGAAGCCAACCCGACGACTCTCCGTGCAAGGTCCGTGAAATGAGAATGCACCCCCGTGGATTCGACCATTAATCCCGCCAATTTCAGCCGACTTTGACGGCATCTGTTTGATCCATAAGCCTGTGGGGATGGGGGGATTATGTTGATCTTGATTCGATTCTTAGTGGTTGGGCTGCTCGTCGTGGCGGCCGCGTGTGGTGATGATCCGGGCCTCCAAGCGGTGTGCGGGAACTGCCCAGAGGGGCCGGTACTCGACGGTTGCGAGGACGTCTACAGCGCCTGTGCCGGCTTACCGACGCGGGCGGCGAGAAACCTCTGCTTCGACCAGCTCGGTTCACCCTGCGACGCCATCACCGAATAGGCCAAGCCGAACGACGCATGGGTCGACGTGCTTTTCGTTCTTGGTCGACTTTCCGAAGTATGGGACGCCAATCGTGAGGAGCGGGCTGCTGCCGCTGGGGAGCTGAAGGTTACTGTGGCAGAAAAACTCGTCGCTCATGCGTTGTTGGGTCTCCTGATCGATCACCTCACCGCGAATCGCGGTCACCCAGTCGAACTCTGAGGCGTCGACTGAGACCTCACCCACGGCGTCCTATCTCAAGTGGTGGACGAGACGGAACCACGTGCGGTTCTGGTCGTGCCTCGTGGCGGCGGCGTTGTTCGCTTTTGGCGTTGCATACGACTGAGCCGTTCGAGATCATCGACGACTTGTCGCAGATGCGCGGCAAAAGCCTGCCGCCTCTTGCGGACCTCACGCCCGACGCCGGAAACTAAACCTCGGTGTTCGGCTAGCTCGAGCGCGTTGCGAAAAAGCTCCAGAGTCACCGACTCGGCGCTGTGGAGCTTTTTCTGAAGGACCTGCTGCCGACCGAAGCCAAGGCACCGCTGTAGCAGCCGATCCTTGACGACCGGCCTGTCGTGTGGCCAAGCCGCGAGCTGATCTGCAACCACTCGATACGCGTCAAAAAACGGGCGAAGAATCAGGTGCGCAAGGTGCGGCCGAGACCGCTCAAACCAGAGCTCGAGCTGCTCGTTAGTCACGACCGGGGCAGCGACATCGCGTCCCTCCCACTCGGGGTCGATGAGCGCCACTTCGGCGAGCATGTCGTCGCGGAACTCAGCGCGCGAGGCAAAAAAGAACTCGAACTTCAGTAGCTGCCGCAAGCTGATCGCGTGATTCCAGATGGACTCGAGCAGGTCTCCCGACGACGCGTGCTCCCGCGCCATGAACATCGCGAGCTCCGCGATCGCGCGGTTGACCAGCAGGTGAATGAGGGTGTTGCGATAGAACGCCGCCACCAGGTGCTGCTCGGGTGCGATGTACCACACCGTCTCGTCGCCTTCGGTGAAGCGTTTCAGCACACCTGAATCGGCAAGCTTGTCGAGCGTCGCAGAAACCCAACCCGGATCTTGGGGCTGCACGCCAAGTGCATGCGGCGTCGTCGGGTGGTCCCTGAGATAGGCGAGGATCGGCTCCAGCGCGTCGATCGTTTCGTCGAGCGTGAGCGCACGCTCGGCACCCAGAAGTGCCAACGTCACGATGGCCGTCGGAACGGCAGGCGTCGCGCGGTTGATGCGGTGACACACCTGCAGTGCAAGCCGCTCTACTTCCTGCCCTTTGGCACGCGGATCTCGCTCGAGCTCGCGCAGTCGTTCTCTCATCTTGATTGGTTCGCCGAAGTCGATGCGCACGATGGCGTTGCGGCTCTCTTGCGCCCGCGCAAAACGCAGCAGCCAGCCAATGCCTTCGGGTCTCTTGCTTCCGCCGAGCGCCTCCGCGGTCATCGCGGCTACTTCCGCGAGTTGGTCGTATACGACCGAGACGGGCACCGCCATGACTTCCGGCCCCTCGCTGTGCCAAACGGCATCGACGACGTAGCGCAGTGCGCCATAGCGAGGTGGACGCAGCTTGCCGGTGCGGCTTCGGCCGCCTTCGATTGACCAGCACAGGTTTTGACCATTGTTGATGAGGTGGCCGAGATAAGTTCGGAGGGCGAAGCGATAGACCGGATCATCGTGTGTGGTTCGGCGTATGTAGAGCACGCCTGCTCGGCGCAAGATCGGCCCGATTGGCCAGAAGGCCAGGTTGTCGCCGCCGAGCACGAACGATGGCCGGATGTCCGCCTGTTGCAGCACTTGTTCGAGATAGAACATGTCGAGATAGGAACGGTGGGATGGCAGCCACGCGATCGCGTGCTCCTTGTCGAGCTCCCGCAGCCGTCGGAGACCGTCGTGGTCGACGTCGATGCGATAGCGCCGCGAGAGCAATCCGCCGAGGACCTTGTATGCACCGCTTGCAAGGGGATCATGACATGTGACCATTTCACTGAAGGCCCGCTCAGCGAGGCTGTGGACATTGTTCCGTGTGTCGCCGAGCTTGTCGGCCAGCTTTTCGACGCCGTCTCGAAAGTGCTTGCTCTGCAGAATTTCGTGAATTGTCCCGTCCATCGTCATGTTTCCTCCGCCGGTTGCTGGAGAATCTCGCCGTCCTCGACTTCAAGCTGGGTGTGCAACAAGTGTTCGATGCCGAGTTCACGGGCGACCGGCTCGGCTTGATGCATGTGGAGGGTCATCCGGAGCCGCAGAGCATAGCGCAACTCGCGATAATAGGGGGGCCTATCCTTGCTGCTGGGGTTGGCCCGCTGCTTCGTCTGCTAGCGATCGAATCCAAATGCGTGCGTGCTGAACTCGGCGCCCAGCTGCATCTGCTCGGTTGCTTGCTTCAGCTCCTCGGGGACGTCTCCGTGGAAGAAGAATGGTCCAGGGGCTGCGATGGCAAGCAACTGTGGGAAGTGACTGGACGCGGTGCTGCTCAAGTGCAAGCCGAGCGCCGCGGCGTCTTTGAACTCGTCGCGGACGTACAGGGCGTTGTCTTTCTCAGAGACGTAGCAGTGGACGGCCTGGGCGTCAGGTTCGTTCTGTTTCGTCGCCTCGGCCGCGCAACTTTTTTGGGGGCAATCGTTTTTTGAAGCGAGTCGAAAAGCCTGTGGTGAACCACTTCGCCGATCGTGAATTTGGGTTTGTTCGACAACTGACTTCTTTATGTGGGCGAGACAAGGAAAGGAAGCGGCGGATCTCCGATCCTGCGCCTCGGGAATGAAATGATCCAACTCATAGTTCACACCCGAGAAGTGGGCCAAAATCAATGGCACCGATGAGGGCCATTCCGGAACTTGTGCTAACTTCGAATGATGCAACCCGTGAGATGTATCTGGCGTATCGTTTTCGTTTTGTCTTTCGTGCTTCTCGTTACCGAGCAACCGGCCGGTGCGCAGCCGATGGCTACCTACGAGCCTGACCGCGACAATACGATCTACGAAGAGAACGAGAACAGCAACGGCGCTGGCCTGACGGTCACCATCGGGCGAACCAGCGGAAACATGGGGACCCTTTCGCGCCGCGCCCTGCTTCGCTTCGACATCGCACCGGATTTGCCCAAAGGCGCGACAATCGATAGCGCAACCCTGACCATGGGCGTCCAAAGAGGAAACCCGGAGGCTCGGGACGCGAGTCTCTACCTGCTGACTGAAGACTGGGGTGAGGGGACTGGCGCATCGATGGGAGGGCAGGGCGTGCCCGCAACCGCCGGCGACGCGACTTGGACTTGCAGGTTCAGCGATGGGGCCGCTGGTTGTGTCAGTGGCGACGAGTGGTCATTTGCGGGGGGATCCTTCGTCGGCGCACCGTCCGCCACGGCAAGCGTGGGCGAGGAGGGCACCACGGTGAGCTGGAGCTCAGCGCAGATGGCAGCAGATGTTCAAGATTGGTTCGACACGCCTGACTCCAACCATGGATGGATCGTGATCGGCATCGAGGATGTCACGAGCACCTCGAAACAGCTGCACAGCCGCGAGGCAACCGAGCCACTCGACAGACCCGAGCTCGCGATCGAGTACAAATGCCCAGATTTCGACGACGACGGACACGAAAATGTCGTCTGTGGCGGGACGGACTGTGACGACGAAGACGACGCGATCAACCCCGATGCGCCAGAAGTTTGCGACGGGATCGACAACGACTGCGATCCAGCGACCGACGACCAGGAGGCCTGCAACATGATGGGTACCGGCGGAGCCGGGGGCATGGGCGGAGCGGCAGGCATGGGCGGAGCGGCAGGTGTGGGCGGAGCCGCAGGCATGGGCGGAACGACCGACGGGTCCGGTGGCGGTTGCGCGGTCGCACATCGAAGCCCTACCGCGATGAGCTGGCCGTTTGGACTTTCGCTCGCTGTCCTCCTCGCAGCACGCAGTAGACGGCGCGCCAGCTAGAGCTTGTTCGACCGTGGCCCGCTGCCCTATTGTCGCGGCCAAGCCCGCTACTGCAGAGATCGCAGAGATCAACTCTGCGAGACTAAGACAGGGCGTTTGTAGTGACTATCAGCTCGTGATATCCGACGAGCAGACGATTGACCAAATCCAAGACCGCTACGGCCGCATCTGTGCGCGGCGCCGAATGCAGAGACTGCCGCCTCCGCGACGAGATTTGAGATTGGCCGTCTCTGCTGTGGTCTTTGAGCAACAGTCCGTGAGCGCCTGGTTCACAGGTCTTGAGCCTGGCTTCGTTTCGCACGCAGATCGACTGACTTTGTTGTTGGCTGGCATTTTGCAGATTGAAGACCGTACATGGTCCGCGTCGGAACGATCCTTTTTCTTGTGACGATGTTGGCAGTCACCGAGGCCCACGCCGAGGCCCCAGCGACGGTCGAGTCGAGTCATGTCACGTCGCTGCGAGCTCCGCGGCTTGCCGTCGGGCTGCTCTCGTTCGAAGCCGGTGCGTTCTCCATCGCCACCATCGGGCTTTTCGCGGCAGCGATTGCGGAGGCTGCTACTCCGTGTGGCCCTTCTGATACCGTTTGCGATATCGCTCCCGCCCTTGCTGGACTCGGTGTGGCGGGCCTCGCACTGTCATCGTGGTCGATCGTTGTGCTGGTTCACTCGGTCCGCGAGCTACGGTGGCGTCGCGAGGGCGCGTATGACAACGCTCGGTCCATGATCTTCAATCGCCTGATGATTTCGTATGACGCGATTTTGCCTCTCGTTTACTTCGCGGCCATCACCCCTGTCTACGTCAACTTGTCGGAGGGGGAACGGTTCTCAGCAGGTTCCGGCATTGCCTTGGGAGGGGTGACAGCGCTTGCTGGGCTTCATCTCTGGTCGCTCGTACTCAACGCCAAAGAACTCAAACGCCGTAAGCGCCTCGGGACGGCCTTCGTGGAAACCGCTCGCGGCCCATACTTCACTGGAACCGGGGTGCGATGGTAGCAGCTGATAGTCGAACCTCTGAACGTTCTCACGTTGGACCACAGGAGGCCGCAGTCGTGGGATGGTTCGCCCGCCTGTATGTTGAGTCACAGCTCATCTCAACTACGCCCGGTCTAACTCACTCAGGCTCCTGAATTGCGCAGAACGTCTTATAAGTAAACTCTGCGAGACTAAGACGGGGCGTTTGTAGTGACTATCAGCTCGTCGCGGTGACTCCGTGGCCTGAGCGTGCCAGGGACAATGATGGTCGCGCGAGGGAAAAAGCCGACGGCTCGTGGTTGGTCGCACGCCATCGCGGCGGTGATTGCGCTCGTCTTTAGCATCGCGATGGCAATGAGGGTGTCGGCGAATGTTGAGCACGTGCTCAGCGTCGTCGTTTTTGGCGCCAGCATGGTTCTGCTTTTTTCGATGAGCGCGGTTTACCATTTAGGCCGCTACTCGGACGGGCTGCGCCTAACGCTTCGGGCCATCGACCACTCAAACATTTATCTTCTCATCGCGGGGACGTACACGCCGATCATCGTGATCGGTCTTGAAGGATGGCAGAAGACCGTAAGTCTTTGGTTGATCTGGATCCTCGCGGTCGCGGGCGTTGTCTTCTCGGTCTTCGTGCGAGAGTCACCGCGCTGGGTCCGATTTGGCCTTTACATCGCGATGGGTTGGTTCTCGCTCTTCATCATTCCAGCCCTGTACAAAACGCGCGGCTCAGAACCCGTCGCCCTTATGGTCTGCGGCGGCGTACTCTACTCCGTAGGCGCGATCGTCTACGCATTCAAAAAACCCGATCCCTGGCCCGACACATTCGGCTTCCACGAGATCTTCCACGCGTTTGTCATCGCAGGTTGCGCGTGTTTCGCAGCGACGATTTGGATCTGGCTGCTCTAGACCGCTGGTTTCTCCGCGACGACCGCACACCACAAGGAAACATCACATGGCGGACGTCTCCTGGAAGTCGATCTTCAAGGCAACGTTGCCGCGGACGTGCCGGTTTTGATTTTCATCAAGGGCGGCTGCGGCGTCCTTGACACTCTTGACCTGCAGGTGGGGAACTTGGACCTTGCCGGCGTCAATGAGCGCTCCGATTTGCGCCAGCTCCTCGCCGTTTGGCGACACGAACACGAATGCCGATCGCACCTTTTTGGCCTTTGCTTTCTCTTCCGAAGGCGAGTCTACAATCGATACTGGCGAGAATCCGACCGGCGAGAATCCGACCGACGTTGACGCCAGGTGAAGGAGTCAAGCGTGTTCGTCGAACGGACTGAGGAGCTTCTTCGGGAGCTCACGGGGAGTTCATATCTACGAGGACTCGACCTACGGTGTACTCGGCCCTGTGGGCCTCTGTACTGCTCCTCCAGTACCTGGCGCAGCGACAGGCGGACTGGAGTCATTGCAGGCTATACTCGCGGCTCTAGACATAAAGAGAACCGGTCATGGGCGACATGAAAAAGGCAATGGACAATCCTGCGGCAGTTTTCGCGCAGCCCGAAGATGTTGTCGATGCACCACTCACCAAAGAGCAGAAGATCGCCATTCTGAAGAGCTGGGCCTACGACGCGAGGGAGCTCGAGGTCGCGGAGGAAGAAGGTATGGTCGGGACGTCGCAGAGCAAACTCCACCAGATCCTCGAGTCGCTCAAGAGCTTGGTGGGAGAGGTCGATGTGGAGCATCCCGGCCCGTCGAAACATCATCCACTGGGGGATTGAGCGATGCGCGAGCTCCTCGAGCAAACGGGCTAAGTATGGATGCGTTGTCAAGCCCGCGGACCGAGCCCCTCGAGTACGCGGTGGATCGAGACCCGCGGCTACGAGGCCGCCTGTTGCGACAATTCGATCGCGGTGTGACGACATTGCGGGATCTGCTAGCGGACCGCTACGGCGAAGAAGGCCTCGATGCGACGGTCGCCGAGGCTCGCGCGGAATACGAGGCGGTCATCGTTCGCTTGCCGTGGATCGGCGGCTCGGCAAACCCTCGCTCATTCAATCTGTACGGATCGGCAGTGTGGCTAGCGCTCTGGAGAGTTCTCGAACCACGAGGGCTGACACTCGACGAGGCGCGCGGGCTGTTTTGCGAGATGTTCACGGCGTACTGGTCGCGCTACCCCCGCGTCCTCGCGCGCCTCTACGGACGCGTCCGCATGGGCCCGGCGAACCAGAAGAAGGTGAGCCGGCTCGCCATCGCGTCTCAGCAACGCACCAACCCGAATGATTATGTCTCCCGATTCGTCCCAGGCGAGCCGGGCAGGTTCGACTACGGTATCGACTTCGTCGAATGCGCGATCATCAAGTTCCTGCGCGCCGAAGGGGCCGAGGAGCTCGCCCCCGTGCTGTGCGAGCTCGACTGGCCGCTCACCGAACTAATCGGCATCGAGCTAATGCGCACGACGACGCTTGCGGAAGGTGGGGAGCGCTGTGACTTTCGCTTCCGGCGGCCAGGTGCTTCCGATGTCGGCATCCCACGCGCATCGCTCGCCGCTTTGTTCGCGCACGGTCTTGTCGGCTGGGCTGCTTGTGCGGCGCTCATGGGCGGGCTGCTCGCGACGGTGTCGCTCACGACAGCGCTCACGGCGCACGCCGTTGGGGCGCCGATCATCTTTGCAGCCGTCACCGCGCATCTGTTTCTCCGGAGCGGCGCTCGCCCTCCGATCATCGTCGCCACCATCTTTACTGCGATCGTGATCACGCTCGACGCCCTCATCGTTGCGTGGCTGATCCAGCGGAGCTTCGAGATGTTCTCGAGCGTGCTTGGGACTTGGTTGCCCTTCGCTTTGATCTTTGTTTCGACATTCGTGACGGGGAGCCTGCTTTGGCGTCGTCAGGCCATTACGCCGTCTGCATCGTAGAACCGGGACTGTGACAGTGCCGAACCGATTGACGATCGCGGAGTATGGGCGGCTGAATCACCGCGACGTGACGATCGGCGACCACCGGATCCACTACGTCGATGAAGGTGAGGGTTCTCCTTTGGTGCTCGTTCATGGAAGCCCGACCACCTCTGCCCTCTGGCGGCACCAGATTCCAACTCTGTCGAAGCAGTTCCGAGTGATCGCACCGGATGTGTTGGGCTTTGGCAAGTCCGTCGCGCCAGATGCCGGTGTTTCGTTTGCGCAGCAGGCAAACGCCCTTCGCGCGCTTCTCGATCACCTGCATATCGAGCGCTACAGCTTCGTCGGTCACGATTGGGGCGGACCGATCGGTGCAGCGTGTGCCGCGCAACGTCCGGAACAGGTTCATCGGTGGGCATTGATCAACACGACAGTCCGCCCGACCTATCGGCCGCCTTGGTACTGGAAACCATTCACGGCGCCGCTCACCGGCCCTTTGCTGCTCGTTCGGGCCAACCTTTGGGGACGAAATCTCGAGCAAATGATGAAGGCAGCGTCCGACCCCGAAATCGCTGCGCACTACCTCGCAGCCAGTCAGCACATCGGCAACAGGCGCACCTTTCTCCGCCTCGAACGCTTAGAAGGTTACCGCGCGCTCATGCAGGGAGTGGTCGACGCGCTGCCATCCATGCCGAAAGACGCGCTGATCCTCTGGGGCACGCACGACGCCTATTTTAGAGAAGAGCACCGAGAGCTGAGGACGCTACTGCCCGAGAGCCGCCTCGTCATGCTCGAAGGTGGGGGTCACTTCCCGCAGGAAGACGCACCGGACGCCGTCACCGGCGAGCTGAATGCTTTCTTTTTGCCTTAATCCAACTGGGACTCCTCGACGTAGGGGTGTTTGAAGGGCGGATTTGAGCCGCTGGAACGAGACCCCAAACGTCACGAACGAGGAGAGCACATCATGACTAAGCACACACTCAACGCGATTAGCCTTACGTTCCTTGCAATGGTTGCCGCTGCCTGCGGCGATGCCGGCATGGATCCCTTCGAGGAGGACCTCAACTTCGAGGAGCCCCCCGTTGACGAGCCCATCGTCGAGGACGTGATCGAGGATGAAGAAGAGCTGATCGCTCCCTTCGACAACGACAGCGCGGCCAACCCAGCGGTGGACGAGTTCCTGAGCATCACGGGCACCCGCGAGGTCGCCTACACCGACCAGATCTCGGCTGAAGATGGCGACAACGAAGACTTCGTCCAGTTCGAGCTTCCGAACAACAGCAATCCTAACCAGCGGATCGAAGTGGCCATCGACTGCGATGTCTATGGTGACCAAGACGTGTTTGCGCGCGTCGAGCTGCTCAATGTCGACGGGAACGACGCAACCCGCATCAACGGCCCCCCGATCGATTGCAACGAAGGTGTGTCCTTCGTCACGGTGCAGAATGACCAAGTGCAGTTGGCTCGCATCCACGTCCAGGGCGTCCCCCAAGAGCAGACGCTCGTCGAGTACACCATCCTCGTGACTGCTTTCTAACCGTATAGAACGCGCTGCGGCCCTCG
>Ga0224503_10000641_pt1 | contig 10483 bp, 10 predicted proteins | sample SF_Oct11_sed_USG_2_FD_169106 | JGI IMG/M metagenome (GOLD analysis project Ga0224503, IMG submission 169106) | Sediment microbial communities from San Francisco Bay, California, United States - SF_Oct11_sed_USGS_21 | ecosystem: Environmental > Aquatic > Marine > Sediment | place: USA...
TCCGATCTTTTGAGGCTGATTTGTTGGTTCAGGCACTGCGTCAGGAGAACATACCAGTGCTACTTCGCCGTTTTGAAGAGACTGCTTATGATGGTCTTTTTGTAACGCAAATGGGCTGGGGTGCCATTCTGGTGCCAGGGGACTACGAGGAAGAAGCAGCACGTGTCATCAGTCGAGTACTAGGAAGCATCACTCATGGTGTCTTAAGAGAGTCGGCCACTGGCGAAGAAGAGTAGGAGACGGAAGGCAGGAGACACCCGCCTTCGCCAAGGCTACGGCGTGGCAAGGAGGACAGAGGACAGAAGGCAGCAGGCAGCAAGAACTCAGAGGATGAAGCCAGAGGTCGGAGATCAGAGGACAAGGCGTATATTTCGGATTTCGGATTGGGGATTTAAAAACAAGAAGTCAGGAGTCAGAATCCAGAATTCAGGAGAAAAGCAAGGAAAATTGAGTTCCTCTAAACTAGTGGCTGACGACTATTGGATTCTTTTATTTCGCAGTGCAAATTTCATCTTACAACAAATGACAGCGTAAGCGTAATGACCCAATGACGCCGAAGGCAAATGACTCACAGTATTGGTGGGAGCGGCTTTCCCGCCCTGAGCTTGTCGAAGGGTAGCCGCGATTTGCACTAACAGAGCGAGGTGACTGCGTTGACAATGATAGTTGACCGGTTGAAGGTGAGCAAATGAGCGATTTGAGTAAAAAAGAGAGGGGAATTTACGAGGACCCTGCGGAAATCGATCCCAGTCTATGGAGTGAGCTTCTGTCCAAAAACGTGAGCGAGGTATGTGTTCATGCCTCAGTGCGCTATGATGAGGTTCAGGGCTGTTACCAGATTCCGTTCTTGCACCAGACTTACGGATGTTATCCTGAATCGCGCCTGATTGAATGTTTCGGAGACGATGGCTCCAAACGACTCTCCTTTCAATTTTATCTTGTCTTGTTAACCTATCTGCTCCGCGCTCGACCCATCGGTTTGACTGGCCGGATGGTCACAGGAAGTGAGATCAAGGGGGGAGACTTTTTTTTCAGAGGGCCTCATGCTCTGTTCACCCGGCCATTGGAAAAACGCTTCGGTCATGATGCTCAAACTTTTCTTGAAGTAGGGTTGCGCCTCGGCGGGGGAGAGACTGATTTCGGTGATGTCTCTTTTCGACTTTGGCCTCTGCCAAAAATTCCCCTTGGCTACATTCTTTGGCTTGGAGATGAAGAATTTCCGGCAAGGGTGGTAGTGACGTTTGACGGTTCGGTGGAGGAGCAGTTGCCTTTGGATGTTATCTGGGCTCTTGTCAATCAGGTGGGCGGAGCTCTCTTAAGGGAAGCTGAGAGTATATCCAGCTAGCAGCAAGGCACCATTGGGCAAGTGCTTGACAGAACAACTCCTTCTTGCTAACAAGCTCGATTTAAACGAGGAGGCGATAATTTGGCGAAAAGAAAAATCCGGAGAAAAGAGCTCAAGAAACCTGATGAATTCATAACATTTGGCAGCAGGATCATAGCCTGGTGTCAGGATAACATACGGATTGTCGTTGGAGTATTGGCGTCCGTTGCTGTTCTCATCTTAATCATTAGTGCAGTTTTTCTGTTTAAGGCCAGACGGGAAACAAAGGCCAGAGGTCTCTACGAGGAAGCTCTTTCTCTCTATCAGGTCGAATCCTCCGGCAGTGCTGGGGCTATAAATTATTCGATGGCAGCGGCGAAGCTGGAGGAGGTAAAACAACGTTACCACTCCACTACTGTGGCGACCAACGCCCTCATAGATCTGGGAAACATCTACTTCCAATTGGGTGACCACGAAAAAGCAATCTCCTGCTACACAGATTTTCTCCAGCGCACAGATGTATCCCATTCTCTCTATGACCAGGCTTTGGAGAGTTTGGGAGAGACTTATGAGGCCAAGGGATCGTGGCAGGAAGCCGTAGAAGTTTATCAGCGTCTAGCCAGTGAGGGGACCCCGGCATATCAAGCTCAGGCTCAGCTTTATCTTGGCAGGGTCTATGAGGCTATTGGCGATCAGCAAAAAGCAATGACCCATTACGACAACTACCTTAATGAAAACCCGGCCCTCATATTTGGAGAGTGGATTAGGATAAAGCTTAGGCGCTGGCGACAGGCTGAAAACCCTAACCCGGATATTTCATGAATCACTTGCTGCGACCACGGATATGGCCGTCCTTCCTGGCGTCCTCGGGGGTCGGCCCCTGCGACGTACCGTTCAGGTACGCCTCGGAACCAACACCCTGCGGTTGCCCGGTGGCACACCCATCTTCGTGGTCTCGCGACAGCAATTCATGAAATATCCGGGCTAAGGAACAGGGGTAATTGGTTGAATCGAGAATTAACCGGTACAAAGGTGAGCATCCAAGGCCATGGGCGGACAGGGAAGCAAGCCCATGGTTTTTTGTTTAGAGTCCGTGGGTTAGCTGAAACCCGCGGCTTTTTTACTGAACCCAGGAGCAGACCATGACTCGAAAGTCAGGCTGCATACAACCGGGACGACCTCATCATATTTTAGTAGGCTTGTTGCTGCTAACTGTCGCAGTGACGATGTTTGTGGGTTCAGGGATTCCTGCCCAAGCCCAGTCGCCCTTACATCCAATGGACTTTCCCCCAGAACAGGTGCTAGAATTCGCCCATCATCTTTTTTCCGAGCAAGAGTACTTCAGAGCTATTGGAGAGTACCAGCGCTTTCTTTTCCTCTATCCTGATAATCCCCAAGCACAGAACGCCGCCCTACGAATTGTTCAATGCTACTTCCGTGGTAAACGCTGGCACCAGGCTCTGGAAGCAGTAAATGCTTTCCTGCGTGACTACCCTCAGAGTTCTCTTCAATGGGAGGCTCGTTTTCTGAAAGCTCGAATTCTGGGTGAGTTGGGTCGGGGAGAAGAGGCCAGGAAAGAGTATGGGGCCATCATTGAAGATCAACCAGGAAGACCCTTAGTGGCAGAGGCCTGGTATCTTATCGGTCTCAGTTACGCCAAAGAAGGTCGTTGGTTGGAAGCTGACCAAGCTCTGAGCCAGGTGGGAAGTGAGGATTTGTTTTATGCTAGAGCGAAAAAAGTGCAGCAGATCGTAGCAGAGGAGTCAGAAGCAAAACGGAAGGATCCTTCTCTGGCTGGTTTTTTGGCAGCGCTCTTACCCGGTGCAGGTCACCTTTACTGCGATCGACCCCGTGATGCAGCCATCGCATTCGTATTTACCGGTGCATTTGCTTGGGCCACGTATGAGGCTTTCAACCAGGACCATGAGGGGGTAGGAGTAGGACTAGCTTTGGTCACCGCTGCTTTTTATGGTGGCAATATCTACAGCGCTGTAAATGTGGCTCATAAATACAACGATCGGGAAGAACAGCGACAGCAAGAACGTCTTGCCCCCTACGGAAAGATTAGTTTCGATCAACCCCGAGAGCCTTCGGTGAGTTTGTCGTTGAAATTTTTCTTTTGAACCACCGTTTTGCTTTAAAGTCTATGGGGTGGACGAACCGGTTAGCTTAGATTCTGATTGATAGGGAGGACCTATGATTTACAACGAAGAGTATGAAACCATGCCCAGGGAGGCTCTAGAGGCTATTCAGCTGAGACGACTGCAAAAAACGGTTGCCAGAGTGTACAACACGGTTCCCTTTTACAAGAAGCGATTCGATGAGGTTGGGGTAAAGGTTGATGATGTGAGTTCCCTTGACGATCTGCGCAGGCTGCCGTTTACCTACAAAGACAATCTGCGGGACAACTACCCCTTTGGGATGTTCACGGTGCCCATGGACGATGTAGTCCGAATCCACGCCTCCTCGGGTACCACTGGGAAGCCAACCGTAGTGGGCTACACAGCCCGGGACATCCAGACCTGGTCTGAACTCATGGCGAGAACCCTCATGGCAGGGGGCGCCACCAGGGGAGATATGATTCACAATGCTTACGGCTATGGCCTATTTACTGGTGGTCTCGGCTTTCACTACGGTGCCGAAAAGTTGGGCGCTTCGGTGATCCCCATTTCAGGGGGCAACACCAAGAGGCAGGTGATGATCATGACGGATTTTGGCCCCACAATCCTCACCTGCACACCCTCTTATGCTTTGTTGATTGCCGAGGTGGCCGAGGAAATGGGGGTGGATTTTCGCGAATTCAACTTCAAGGCCGGCATTTTCGGGGCCGAACCCTGGTCCGAGCAGATGCGGGAGGAGATTGAACGGAAGCTCAACATAAAGGCCATGGATATTTATGGCCTCAGTGAAATTATAGGTCCGGGAGTTTCGGTGGAATGCATCGAAGCCCAAAATGGGCTACACATCTTCGAGGACCATTTTATTCCTGAAATTATCGATCCGGACACTGAAGAGGTCCTGCCCTATGGTACTCCAGGGGAGTTGGTTTTCACCACCATCACCAAAGAGGCATTTCCAGTCATCCGCTACAGAACCCGCGATATCTCCGTTCTGTATCCTGAACCTTGCCGTTGCGGGCGGACCATCGTCCGTATGGGGCGAGTCCAGGGTCGCAGTGACGATATGCTCATCATTCGCGGCGTTAATGTGTTCCCCTCCCAAATCGAAAGTGTCATCATGGAGATTGATGGCATTGAACCTTACTATCAATTAGAGGTTGCTCGCGAGGGCAGATTGGACACACTCACTGTGAAGGTGGAGGTGAACGAGAAGGTTTTTTCAGATGAGGTCAAGAATTTACAGAACATGGAACGTAAACTGGAAAAGAATATTAAGGAAATGCTGAGTGTTTCTGCCCAGGTTAAGCTGGTAGAGCCCAAGAGCATTCAACGTAGCGAAGGCAAGGCTGTAAGGGTAATAGACAAGAGAAAGATTTAGGCTTGTTTGGCCGGTGAGTCAGTTGAGTAGTTTCAAGACCTATTCCGACACAGTCGGGGTGGTATAGTAAAGTTATGCTCGTTAATTAATAATGCTTAATTGGCTTTATGAACGTGCAGCCGAGATAAAAATCCCCCTGTAGCCCCCTTTACTAAAGGGGGATATTTTAAAGTTATTCCAAAGAGTTCCCCCCTTTTATAAAGGGGGGTTAGGGGGGATTTTGAAACAGGCATTGCTCTGACCTTTGTTTTAGTTAGCCCCCTGTGGGGCGTCACCGTTAGAGTCAGTGAGTACTGAAAGCCACCCCGGCGTCGAGGTGGATCACTTACTGAGTTCGCCTGTTGTCCGGCTAAACAAAATGATTATAAGCCCACGCAAGGGGAGGGAAACCATGAAAGTTGAACAGATCTCCATATTTCTGGAGAACAAGGCTGGAAGGCTTGCGGAGGTTACCGGAATCTTGGGCAAAACAGATATCAATATCCGGGCCTTGGCTTTAGCCGATACCTCTGATTTCGGTATCCTGCGGCTGATTGTCAACGACCATGAGAAAGCCAAACAAGTTCTCAAAGAACAGGGGTTCACCGTAGGTAGAACCGAGGTCGTGGCGGTGGAGGTGGAGGACCGCCCAGGGGGCCTAAGCAACATTCTGCAAATTCTTTTTGAGAACGGTATCAACGTGGAGTACATGTATGCCTTTGTTCAGCAAAGCGGCCAGAACGCAGTAATCATTTTCCGATTCGATGATATTGATAATGCCGTGGATGTACTGATGCAGAATGGTGTGACGGTCATCGGGGGAGAGAAACTCTACGCCATGTAAAAGTTTCAGCTAAGGTGTGGGGGAGTAATAACCGCAGAGTTCATTGTGCAGAAAACGCAAAGCGCCTAGCGCCAACCGCTGTACTCTTTGTTTTCTCAGGGGTTCAGTTTTTGCCTCGAGGCAAGTCGTAACTGAATGAGTGGAAAGAACGGGGAGGGAGGAGAGTTGATCATGAAAAGAGGTAAGGTCAGAAGAATTCAAATTTTGACATTGTTGCTGCTGACGGTGGCTTTAGCATGGAGTGGCTGCGCCAAAAAAGAGGAGCCCAAGGCTTCTTACAAGATTGGCGGTATTTTTGCGATCACCGGCCGGGCATCGTTTCTTGGTGAGCCGGAACGCAATTCAATGGAATTGCTGGCAGAACAGATCAATGCCCAAGGCGGTGTCAACGGCCATCCCATTGAACTGGTCATATACGACACCGAGGGGGACGCCACCAAAGCGGTGCTCAACACCAACAAGTTGATCGAAAAGGACAATGTTCTGGCCATAGTGGGCCCCTCACTGAGTGGCACAACCCTGGCTGTGGTTCCCATCGCGGAAAAGGCCCAGGTGCCGCTCATTTCCTGCGCAGCTTCGGTGAAAATCACTACCCCAGTTAAGAAATGGGTTTTCAAAACACCTCAAACCGATGTGATGGCAGTGGCCAAGATCTATGAATATATGCAAGGCCAGGGAATCCAGAAGATTGCCATTCTCACTGTAGGCAATGCCTTTGGCGCTAGTGGCAGGGAGCAGTTGCTTCAACAGGCACCGGACTACGGGTATGAGATCGTCGCCGACGAAAGGTTCGGGCCCAAAGACACGGACATGACTCCCCAGCTCACCAAGATTAGGTCCTTGAACCCGGGGGCTATTATTTGTTGGGGAACCAATCCCGGTCCGGCAGTGATCGCCAAGAACATGCGGCAGCTTGGTATCGAGATCCCCCTCTATCAGAGCCATGGCGTTGCTTCCAAGAAGTTTATTCAGCTGGCCGGCGAAGCGGCCAATGGCGTCATACTGCCCACCGGCAAAATCCTGGTTGCTGGAGCTTTGCCCGATACCGACCCCCAGAAGCCGACACTGCTGAAATACATCGCCGACTACGAAGAGAAGTACAAAATTGCAGTTTCGGGGTTTGGCGGCTATTCCTGGGATGGTCTGGAAATTCTGGCTCAAGCCCTTGAAAAAGCAGGGGCTGATCGGGCCAAGATTCGTGACGAGGTCGAGAAGATCACCGGCCATGTGGGAATGAGCGGTATTTTTCGCTTTTCACCTCAAGATCACAACGGCCTCAACAAAGAAGAAGCCTTCGTGGTGGTGAAGATCGTGAACGGCGACTGGCAGGTAATTCAGTAAGGTAAGGCATCGATAACAAAGGGATAGTGCAGAAAGTAAGCGGTAAGCAACGAGCGGAAAGCTTCTCTCGGTCACTGTGCTTGCGTCATCTAGCTTTGCTGTCATCAGGTCATTAAGTTGCTCACGAATGACTATAAATGACATTTTTTCCTAATGAATTAATAACCCAAGGGCCATAAAGGGGCGGGGATTTCGGCGAGAAGTTCGACTTAGGCTCACTCGAAAGCCTTCAGTCGAGCCGTTTATCTCCGCCCGAAAAGTTAGATTAAGAGGCAAACCAAGTAATCAACTTGATCAAACACGTTTTGGACACTTTACCTCACTTTGGACACTCGGTGTCTGCCTATGGATCTGAGTAGCCAGATTCTCCAGTACATTATCTCCGGCATCACCAATGGTGCCATCTACGCGGTTATCGCCCTGGGTTTTACCATCATTTACAATTCCACCGAGGTCATCAACTTCGCCCAGGGCGAGTTTGTCATGCTTGGCGGCATGGCGGTAATAGCGCTTGATGGCGTTAGTCACCTGCCACTCGGTTTCAGCTTCCTGTTGGCAGTCCTGGCGGTAACCCTGGTGGGCATCGCTCTGGAACGGTTCACCATCCGTCCTGCCAGAAGCTCAAATCCCATTGCTCTCATCATCATCACAGTTGGCGCCTCCATCTTTCTTCGGGGCGTGGCCATGATGTTCTGGGGGAAAGATTCCCTGGGGCTCAGGCCATTTACCGGTTCCGCCCCCATCCATTTTGGCGGTGCTACCCTGGTACCTCAAAGCCTCTGGGTACTCGGAGTGACGTTGGTGGTAATGGCTGCTCTACAGTTTTTCTACAAACACACCATAACGGGCAAGGCCATGCGTGCTTGCGCCTTCAACCGGCGAGCCGCCGGCCTGGTGGGGATTGGAGTAAACCGCATGGTTTTGGTCTCCTTCGCCCTAAGTGCAGCCATTGGAGCCGCTGCCGGCATCGTCATTGTTCCCATTACCCTGTGTGGCTACGATGTGGGAATTATGCTTGGCCTGAAAGGATTTTGCGCTGCGGTTTTGGGTGGTCTGGGCAGCAGTCCCGGATCGATTCTCGGTGGTTTTCTTCTGGGGGTTTTGGAGTCGCTGGGTGCTGGCCTCATTAGCTCTGGATTCAAAGATGCCATTGCATTTTTTGTCTTGCTCTTAGTTCTATTCATTAGGCCGAGTGGCCTCCTTGGCTCAAAGGAAGTGAAGAGGTTTTAGGGGCTGATTTTAGATTGTAGATTTGGGAAGGCATAGGGCATTGAGAAGTAATTTCGAATTTCGAATTTCGGATTGCAGATTGAAGCACGGAAATTACAAATCACAAAACCCAAATAACAAACAAATAACAATGACCGAAATTCAAAATTCCAAACCTTCATATCATCTTAAGAAAAGAGAAGCCCAAATATGTTTGGGTCATTGATTATTGGAATTTGAGATTTATTTGTAATTTGGTGCTTGGGATTTGGGATTTTTGATTCTAGTGTATTTTAGGCATTTTAGTACACTTTAGTTCATTTTAGACATTAGTGGAGTAGCAGGATTGTCTCGCTTTCTAAGATACAAGTCGATCCAAGTTGGTAGCTTTGGTCTGCTGCTGGCACTGGTGCCTTTGGTGGTGACAAACCGTTACTACCTCAGTGTGATGATCTTCATTGGCATCCACACCCTACTGGTGGTGGGGCTCAACCTACTGATGGGCTATGCCGGGCAGATCAGTCTGGGGCATGCAGCCTTTTTTGGGCTTGGGGCATACACTTCGGGGATCCTTACTGCTACGTACAAATTGTCCCCGTGGCCTGCCATGGTGATTGCTGTTGTCGTCACGGTGGTGGTAGCTTTGATGGTGGGTGTGCCTGCACTCAAACTCACCGGCTACTATCTGGCCATGGCCACGCTCGGCTTCGGCATCATTGTTTACATCTGTTTCAAAGAATTGGTCTGGCTCACAGGCGGCCCCTCAGGTTTAGTGGGCATTCCAAAGCTCAGTATAGGAACCGTGGTTCTTGACGAGCCCAGAACCTACTACTTTCTGGTGTGGGCAATTACGCTGGGGGCCATAGCTCTCAGTCTCAATATCGTTGATTCACGGGTGGGCAGGGCGTTGCGCGCCATTCACGACAGTGAGCCAGCGGCGCGTGCTTCGGGAATCTATACCGCCCGGCTGAAGATCTGGGTGTTTGTGGTGAGTGCCATCTACGCTTCAGTGGCCGGAAGTCTTTATGCCCATTTCATCACTTTCATCAGCCCCAGCTCGTTTGATTTCATGTTTTCTATCAAGCTGGTGACCATGGTTGTGGTGGGAGGTATGGCCAGTATTTGGGGGGCGGTGTTTGGCGCCGCTACCCTTACCGTGCTTCCGGAAGTGCTGGCCGTGTTCCACGACTTTGATATCGTCATCTTCGGGCTGATCCTGATGGTCGTAATGATCTTCATGCCCCAGGGACTGACGCGGGGTGTGCTGGACCTCTGGGAGAAGTATCGCCTGCAGCGTGATGTTGCGGGTGGATCGCTTTCGGGTGGCTGAGCGCTGTTGATTGCTGAGGTGTTAGAAGAGTGATGATGGCAGAAGGGATGACTGAACCGCTTCTAAAAGCGGAAAATCTCTCCAAGTCTTTTGGCGGCATTCATGCCGTGCGAGAGGTGAGCTTTGAGGTCCCCACAGGGCAGATAAAGGGTATCATAGGTCCCAACGGCGCCGGCAAGACCACCCTGTTCAACCTCATCACCGGCTTCTATGCTGCGGACGCTGGCGCCATCTACTTTAATGGCCAAACCTTGAATGGCCTGGTGCCCCACCAGGTGGCCGAGCGTGGTGTGGCGCGGACATTCCAGAATGTCGAGCTCTTTGATCGGATGACGGTGCTGGAAAATGTCATGGTAGGTCGACATCCCAAGACCCGGGCCGGCTTCATCAGTGCCGCCTTCCGTTTGTCCCAGGCCCGGCGGGAGGAAAGCGGTATCAGGGACACAGCCATGGAGATTCTCAACTTCATTGGCTTGTCGGAGCGAGCCGCCAGCCCCAGCACTTCTCTACCATTTGGACTGCAGCGGGTCCTCGAGATCGGCAGGGCTTTGGCCACCGACCCTCTCTTGCTCTTGCTGGATGAACCGGCTTCCGGGCTCAATGCTGGAGAGACCCGCGAACTGGCCCGCTTGATTTGTCTGATCCGTGACAGCGGGATTACTGTGGTCTTGGTGGAACACGATATGAGCCTTACCATGGAAGTATGTGACGAAATACTAGTGATGGACTACGGGCGCACCCTGGCGGAGGGGAGCCCCAGAGAAATACAGCAAGATCCGACAGTAATCTCTGCCTATTTGGGAGAAGAACCAATTGCTTGACGGCTTCGTAAAAGGTCCATTTGCTGTGTTGCGCTGCATCCTTCGTCATTGCAGCGTACCAGTTCGTACGCCTCATTCCTCAGGATTTGCGCGCCTTGCAACTGAAGCCTTTTACTGCCGTCTCAATTATTAAGTGC
>Ga0224503_10000645_pt1 | contig 10450 bp, 8 predicted proteins | sample SF_Oct11_sed_USG_2_FD_169106 | JGI IMG/M metagenome (GOLD analysis project Ga0224503, IMG submission 169106) | Sediment microbial communities from San Francisco Bay, California, United States - SF_Oct11_sed_USGS_21 | ecosystem: Environmental > Aquatic > Marine > Sediment | place: USA: California...
TGCCGTGGCGATACGCCGCGACCGTGCCATTAAATCGGTTCGACCCACCCTGTTGATACGCCGCGACGGTAATGAGCTTTATATCGAAAGTACTGCGTCGCCGATTCGTGACGGCAAAGGGATTGTTTCGGGTGGAGTGCTCATCTTCCATGATGTCAGTGAGTCACGCGACCTGAACCGTCGCCTGAGCTACCACGCGAGCCATGACATCCTGACCGGTCTTGTCAATCGCGCCGAGTTCGAGAATCGGGTCGAGCGCGCACTCAAAAGCGCTCGGGCACGCGAAACGTCTTACGCATTGCTGTATCTCGATCTGGACCAATTCAAGATCGTGAATGATTCCTGCGGTCACAGCGCGGGTGACGCGCTGCTCGGTCAATTGGGAACCCTGTTGAAGTCGAAGATTCGCTGGCGGGATACCTTGGCGCGACTCGGTGGTGATGAGTTCGGCGTCTTGCTCGAAAGCTGCAGTCTTGACGAGGCGATGAACACGGCCGAAACGCTTCGGATGGCAATCGGTGAATACAAGTTCGTATGGGAAGAGCGGACGTTCAGGCTGGGGGTGAGTATCGGCGTTGTGCCGATAACGGCCGACAACGAAGATGTCGCAGCATTGCTGACGGCAGCAGACAGCGCGTGCGCAGCCGCAAAAGAAGCAGGCCGTAATCGTATTCACAGTTTCCAGGAGAACGATATTGACCTGATGCGCCGCCGCCGCGAAATGCAGTGGGCTGCCCGGATCAATAACGCACTCGAAGACGACCGTTTTGAATTGTTCCGCCAGACGATTCAGCCATTGCAAGTGGAAGAGGACGGTGCGCACTACGAGATCCTGTTGCGGATGCGTGATGAAAACGGCGGCATTATTTCGCCGGGACTGTTTATCGAAGCCGCCGAGCGCTACGGCATAACGCCCAGTATCGATCGCTGGGTCATTCGTAGTGCATTCCGCTGGCTCGTCTCGGAGGCGGACGAGCGTGAACGTCTCTCGCTTTGTTCGATCAACCTGTCGGGACAGAGTCTCGGCGACGAGAAATTTCTGCCGTTCGTCGTCGATCAGTTTCAGATGAGCGGCATCGACGCGACCAAGATCTGTTTCGAAATCACGGAAACCGCAGCCATTGCCAGCTACTCACAGGCAAACCGGTTTATCAACGCATTGAAGGAACTGGGCTGCATGTTCGCCCTTGATGATTTCGGCACGGGTCTGTCGTCATTCGGTTACCTCAAGCATTTCCCGGTCGACTTCCTGAAGATTGACGGCAGCTTCGTCAAGGAAATTCTCCATGACCCGATCGACCGTGAGATGGTCCGGTCAATTAACGAAATCGGACACCTGACAGGAAAACGGACGATTGCCGAGTTTGCGGAAAACGAAGAGATCATCACGATGCTACGCGGCATGGGTATCGACTACGCGCAGGGATACGGTGTATCCGAACCCAAACGTGTGACCCGGGCGGTCGCCTAGACAGAAGTGAATACCTCGCTTCAGATTCCTCGCGGCGTTATCGCGCCACTCCTGACACCGTTTAACGAAGATCACTCGGTCGCTACCGACTTGTATATTGCACATGCTCGCCATTTGCTTGATACCGGGTGCGCGGCACTCGCGCCGTTTGGAACGACAGGCGAGGCATTGTCTGTCGGTATCGATGAGCGTCTCGCAGCAATTCGGGCGCTCGTTGATAGTGGTATCGACCCGGGCAGGATGATTCCCGGAACGGGCCTTTCCAATGTGGCCGATACGGCGCGCCTCTCGCGAGGCTGTCTTGAGATGGGATGTGCGGCTGTCATGACATTACCGCCTTTCTATTACAAGGGCGTCAGCGAAGAAGGGCTGTATTCCTACTTCGCACAATTGATTGCTGCCGTCGGTGCAGAGGCGCGGATATTTCTCTATCACATTCCACCTATCGCCATCGTCGGTATTCCGCCACAGCTTGCCGCCCGTCTTCACCATGATTTTCCGGAGCAGATTGTCGGCATCAAGGACAGTTCGGGCGACTGGGGTAACACGCGTGCCTTGCTGGAAATTGACGGCCTGATCGTATACCCAGGCTCGGAGCTGCCGCTGCTTGATGCCTTGGCACTCGGGTCCCCCGGCTGTATTTCTGCGACAGCGAATATCAACTGTACGGCCATCGGTCAGGTGATCGAGCTATTCGATCGGGGGGAGAACGATGCAGCGCATGCGTTGCACGCTAAGGTTGCGAAATTCAGGAAGGTGATCCAGGCGTACGCTCCGATCCCTGCACAGAAACGCCTGCTCGCAGAAAGTACCGGTGATCCGCGATGGGCTCGCGTCCGTCCACCGCTGATGGCCATGGCGGAAGAAAAAGGACGGGAGTTGTCCGCGGCCCTTGCAGCTATCCGTGAATCTTGAACAGCATTGACAGATCGGCGGCTCGTATATTCTTTGTGATGGCCCCGGTAGAGATATAGTCCACACCGGTCTCCGCCACCGTGCGAATCGTATCCAGCGAAATATTCCCCGACGCTTCCAGTTCGGCGCCGACTATCCCGTAGCTTGCGTTTGTCGCGACCGCCTCACGCAATTCGTCGAGCGAGAAATTATCCAGCAGGATGCGCGCTGCCCCGGCATCCAGTGCTTCGAGCAAGCCGGCATGATTTTCGACCTCCACTTCAACCAGAACATCGGTGGCGGCGTCAGCTGCGCGCTGTAATGCGGCGGTAATGCTTCCGGCAGATTTGATGTGGTTTTCCTTGATAAGAATGGCATCGAACAGGCCGACACGGTGATTCATGCCGCCGCCGCAGGTAACCGCATATTTCTGCGCATGCCGAAGTCCGGGAATCGTCTTGCGTGTGTCCAGCACCTTTACGCCGGTGCCATCAATTGCAGCAACATACTCGGCCGTGACCGTCGCTGTCGACGACAGCGTTTGCAGGAAATTGAGCGCCGTACGTTCGCCGGTCAATAGCGCGCGGGCCGGCCCGACAAGCTTGCAGATAACGTCGTTCGCCTCTGCGTGGCCACCATCGCCGATATACCAGTCGATGATGACGTTCTCATCAAGTTGACGATAAACCTCGTCTACCCAGGCTTCGCCACACAGCACGAGTGATTCGCGCGCGATGATCTGCGCGCCGACAACAGCCTCTTTATCAATCAGCGACGCGGTAAGGTCACCGGCCCCGACGTCTTCGGCAAGTGCTGCCGCGACGCCGGGGCCGATAGAGGCTTTAACTTGTTCGGAAAGCAAACTTAATTACATGATCCAGCCGTGGCCAGCTCCAATCATGCTCATGACCATCGGTATGGACATCAGTGTATTTGAGCGCGAAGCCAGGAATGCCGTGTTTTTGGCTTTGGCAACTTCATCGGCGCTGGCTTCGACCATACCCAGAACTTTCTTCTGGTTCGGCCAGATGAGCACCCACACGTTGAACAACATGATCGTACCCAGCCATGCACCAACGCCGATCGTCATCGCGTACTGGTTTACGGGATCCGCGTTCAGACCAAGCATGAAGGCGTTCGCGAACTGCCCTTTGTGGAAAAGAAAGGCTGCACCGGTGAGCCACGTCGCCAGTGCGCCCCAGCGGAACCAGGCGAGTGCGCGCGGCGCAACGTATTTGGTAATTCCGGCACCGCCGGGACCACCTTCGTCGCTCATTGCTTCACCAAGTGCCGGTACCTGCACAAAGTTGAAGTAGTACAGGAGGCCAATCCATGTAATACCGGACAGCACGTGCAGCCAGATAATGAGGGATTGGGCTTTTACGCCAGCCACCATGTGATTGCCTGACGTGGCAAGAACAATAATGACAGCGAGGATGATGCCGGCAATGATGGTGCCGCCAATGCTCTTCAAGGGATTCATCGTATGCTTCTCCGAGAATTTCTGATTTTTTGGATATTTTCCGGAAGGTTATCGGGAATTCAGCCACCCGCAGGCTGTCGGTATTATAGAGATTGAATGCGCGAAAGGCGAAAAATGTCGGTACAATCGCCGCTTCGCTTGGAGGGTACGCATGCGACTTTCGCTGATTTTTCTGTCATTGCTGCTGTTGACGGGCTGCACGGCCCTGGTTGTCGGCGGTGCGGCAGATGGCGGTTATGATCGTGGCAAGAACGAGCGATCGTCTTCGGTGGTCGCATCCGACTCTGCGATCACGGCCAGGATCGAGGGCAAATATGTGGCCGATTCGGTCGTCAGCGCGTTCGATATACACGTCCGTACCTATAAGGGTACGGTTTTCCTGAGCGGCAGGGTTGGTAGCTTTGTCGCGCGAGACCGGGCCGCGAAACTTGCGAAAGAGACCGCTGGTGTTACCGCGGTCAATAATCAAATTGTTATTGAGGATCGAAGTAAATGAGCGTCAAGGAAAGAATTGAAGAACAGCTTGGGTCACACGATGTTCTCCTGTACATGAAAGGAACGCCGGACTTTCCGCAGTGCGGTTTTTCCGGGCAGACCGTGGCAGCACTGAACGCTATCGGCAAACCGTATGCGTTCGTCAACATCTTTGAGGACCCGGAGATCCGGGACGGGCTCAAGGAGTATTCGAATTGGCCAACATTCCCTCAACTCTACGTCAAGGGTGAGCTCATCGGCGGTTGCGATATCGTGGTGGAGATGTACCACTCTGGCGAGTTGAAGGAACTGCTGGAAGGTGACGCCTCTGAGTAGAGGCGCACCGTAATCTCTTACGGCTGAGGCGGGGCGTTTCTTAGCGATTTTTCGAATATATCTCGGTAGCGGTTCACCACCTCACAAAACAGGTCTGCCGTCATTTCCGCATCGTACGATGCGGAATGGGCCTGCGTTTCGTCCCAGCCGATTCCCGCAGCTATCGACGCGCGTGCGAGCACGGTCTGGCCGAATGCCACGCCAGCCAGGGTCGCTGTGTCGAAACAGCTGAATGGATGAAACGGATTGCGTTTGATGGCTGATCGTTCAATCGCCGCGTTGAGAAACCCGAGATCGAAATGCGCATTGTGGCCGACCAGTACGGCACGCGAGCAGCGATTCTCGCGCACGGATCGACGCACCTCGCGAAACGTGCGCTGCAGCGCGTCGCGCTCGTCGATCGCGGGGCGCAGCGGGTGATGTGGATCGATGCCGTTGACCGCCAGTGAAGCCGCTTCCATGTTCGCACCTTCAAATGGCTTCACGTGGTAGCGAATCGTCTCGCTTCGAACCATGTTTCCGTCCGCGTTGATCTCCAGTAGCACGGCAGCAATTTCCAGGAGAGCGTCGGTTTCCGCATTGAAGCCACCGGTTTCGACGTCCACCACAACCGGGAGGAAACCGCGAAAGCGGTCTGCCATTCTTATTTCATCTGACACTTAGGATTTTGCCTTGAGCAGGTTCTCGTCGAGAATCGCGCTTATCGTATAACGGACGCCAAAGCCGGTGAACTTGGACGCAATATGACCGAGACCACCTTCATTGTCCCCGGCGGCCAGGTCCATGTGCACCCAGGGTATGTCATTCTCGATGAACTCCGCGAGGAAGCTCGCGGCGAGTATGTGATCACCCGTGCCTTTGACCGAGCATTGCATGAAATCCGCGGTGTCGCTCTTTAGGTCATCCAGGAACTCTTTGCCGATCGGGAATGGCCAGACGCGTTCCCCACTGTTGCGACCGATACGCTTGAGAACCGGGTGCAGGTCGCTTCGGTTGGTAAAGACACCTGAGTAGCGGGTCGTCAGTGCCCGCACGCAGCTGCCGGTCAACGTGGCGTAATCGAGGATCATGCCGGGCTCGTCCCGACTGGCGAGTACCAGTGCGTCCGCCAATGCCATTCGACCCTCGGCATCGGTATGAACTGTCTGAATGGTCTTGCCGTTCGCCGCTGTAACAACGTCCTGTGATTTGTAGGCGTTTGGGCCAGTGCGGTTTTCGGTGATCGCAAGCCAGCAGTCCACGGCGATCGGCAATTGCATCTCACTGATCGCGAGGAATGTACCAAGTGCGACGGCGCTGCCCTGCATGTCTGCGTGCATATCGAGCATGAACTCGAATGGCTTGAGGTTGGTGCCGCCCGTGTCGAAGATAATGCCTTTGCCGACGAGGCTGAGGTCCGCTTTGGCACTGTTCGCGTCCGGCCGATAGCGCAGGCGCACGATGCTCGCGCTGTCGTTGTCATTACCCTGAGCGACGGCGAGAAATGCACCGCAGCCCATGGATTCAAGTTCCTTGGTCCCGAACCGTTTGTATTGCCAGCCACGTTCCTTTGCCATGTCGCGGATCAGGTTTGCGTAACCGACCGCATCCAGTACGTTGGGCGGCTGCACGGTGAGCCAGCGAGCAAGGTTGTTGCCTTTTGCCTCAGCTTCGGTGCGTCGGGTGTCGATCTTCTGTTCAACGCCAAGCAGGCGGATGCTCCTGATTGACGCGGGCTTAGGCTTGCTCTTGTAGGATGGGAGTTTGAAGGCAGCGGCCAGGGCAGCGGCGAGAACGTTCTTGACAAGGGTCGTCTGCGCAGCCGTGTCGAATCCGACGGCGCAAATCCCGAGGCAGCCAGCTTTCTGGGACATCGCAGCAGTGACGAGCTTGCGGCCGAGAGTAAGTTGCTCAAAGGTGCTCGCATTTGCGGCGATCGTGCCGGCAACGACCAGAGTTTGTTTCTTGTTGCCCAGCCGCGTGGTGAAAGCGGGCGTCGAACCGGCCGCATGTTTGCGGTAGACGGCCTGCAATTTCGCGCCCTGTGGCAGTTTGCCGAATACAGTTCGCGAGGGTTTCGCAGGTAGTATCAAAAGTAACTGATCAACGGTCTCCAGGGATTTCGCGTCGACGCGGCCAAGCTTTTGATAAATACGGATATCGTGGATGTCTGGATTTACGTTTTGCATCGAGTTCTTATCTCCCCGCTAGGCTTGACCCTCGTTCTTCAAACACCGAATATGTCGCCCCGACGTGCGACCCTGTCGGCCCGAACAAGGAAGCGGGCATCCTAGCAGGACGCGTCATCTAATTCACGTGAAGACCAGCTAAACCTTATTAAAGGCCGGGCAACGAAAATATGAGCAGTTTCAACCCTTTTGACGATATTGATCCGCTCGAGACCGGCGAATGGCTGGAGTCTATTGACTCGGTGCTGTCACAGCACGGTCCGGAGCGCGCACACTTCCTTCTGAACCAGATGATCGACTACGCGAGGCGCTCGGGTGCCTACTTGCCGTACAGCCCGAATACGGCGTACCTGAACACGATCGGCACGGCCCGCCAGCCTGAGTATCCGGGCGACCGCTCGCTGGAGCGTCGCATCGAGGCGTACCTGCGCTGGAATGCCATGGCCATGGTGGTCAACGCGAATCGCGTCAGCACGGAGTACGGTGGACACATATCCAGCTACGCCTCATCCGCGACCTTGTACGAAGTAGGTTTCAACCATTTCTGGCGTGGTGCGACGGACAAGCAGGAAGGCGACATGGTGTTCATACAGGGCCATTCATCGCCCGGTATTTACGCACGCGCATTCCTCGAAGGCCGGTTGAGTGAACAAGAACTCAACCGCTTCCGCCAGGAAGTCGGTGGCGGCGGCCTGTCATCGTACCCGCATCCATGGCTGATGCCGGATTTCTGGCAATTCCCGACAGTGTCGATGGGGCTTGGCCCGATGATGGCGATTTATCAGGCTCGCTTCATGCGATACATGGAGCATCGCGGACTGATTGAGCCGACAGATCGCAAGGTCTGGTGTTTCTGTGGCGACGGCGAGATGGACGAACCCGAGTCAATGGGCGCCATCACGATGCCGGTGCGCGAAAGTCTCGATAACCTCGTCTTCGTCGTGAACTGCAATCTGCAACGCCTCGACGGTCCCGTGCGGGGCAACGGCAAGATTATCCAGGAGCTCGAAGCGGCTTTCGGGGGCGCCGGGTGGAACGTCATCAAGGTCATCTGGGGTTCGAAATGGGATCCGCTGCTTGCCGAGGATCAGTCGGGCAAGCTGCGCCAGGTGATGGAAGAGACAGTCGACGGCGATTACCAGAAGATCAAATCGAAGGATGGCAAGTACGTGCGCGATACGTTCTTCGGCAAGTATCCGGAAACAGCCGAGATGGTCGCGAACATGTCGGACGAAGAGATCTGGCGCCTGAACCGTGGCGGACATGATCCGCTCAAGGTTCATGCCGCTTACGATGCCGCGACGAAGCACAAGGGTGGCCCGACAGTCATCCTGGCGAAGACGGTCAAAGGATTCGGCATGGGTACGGCAGGTGAGGGCCAGAACACGGCCCACCAGCAGAAGAAGATGGACCTCGAGGAGATCAAGACCTTCCGTGACCGCTTCAACATCCCGATTACCGACGATCAGATCGGCGATGTCGTTCCGTATTACAAACCTGCGCCGGACAGCGCCGAGTACGAATACATGATGGAACGGCGCCAGGCTTTGGGCGGTTTTCTGCCAAGCCGCCGGGAACAATCCAAAGCCTTACAGGTACCGCCGCTGGAGACGTTCCGTACGCAGCTCGAAGGCACCGGGGAGCGCGAGGCGTCGACGACAATGGCGTTTGTTCGGATGCTTACAGCCCTGACCAGGGACAAGCAGATTGGCAAGCATATCGTACCGATCGTGCCTGACGAGGCCCGCACTTTTGGCATGGAAGGCATGTTCCGTCAGATCGGCATTTACGCGTCCAAGGGGCAGCTTTACGAGCCGCAGGATGCAGGTGAACTGATGTACTACCGCGAGGACAAGAGCGGCCAGATTCTCGAGGAAGGCATTAATGAAGGCGGTGCGCTGTGTTCGTGGATAGCTGCTGGCACGTCGTACTCCAATCACGACGTCCCGATGGTGCCGTTCTACATCTACTACTCCATGTTTGGTTTCCAGCGTATCGGCGATTTTGTATGGGCCGGTGGCGACATGCAGACGCGTGGCTTCCTGATTGGCGGCACGGCGGGGCGCACTACCCTGGCGGGCGAGGGCCTGCAGCACCAGGATGGCCATAGTCTGGTTGCCGCATCGACAGTTCCGAACTGCCATTCTTACGATCCAACCTACGCTTACGAACTGGCGGTGATCGTTCAGGACGGTCTGCGCCGCATGATCGGTGAGCAGGAGAACGTGTTTTATTACATCACCTGCATGAACGAAAACTACGTGCAGCCGCCAATGCCCACGGGCGTGGAAGACGGCATCCTGCGAGGCATGTACCTGTTGCAGGTTGGCGGCCAGGGCAAGATCCGTGTGCAGCTGATGGGTTCGGGCACGATCCTGCGCGAGGTGCTCGCTGCTGCCAAACTCCTGATGGATGATTTCGGGATTCCGGCTGATGTCTGGTCGGTTACGAGTTTCAACGAATTGCGTCGTGATGCGCTTGAAGTCGAGCGCTGGAATCATCTGCATCCGGATGAACCGCAACGAAAGACTTATGTAGAACAGTGTTTCGGCGATCGGGCAGGCCCGTATGTTGCGGCGACGGACTATATGAAGATTGTTGCAGACCAGATTCAGGGGTGGGTACCCGGCAACTTCTATTCGTTGGGCACCGATGGCTATGGACGGAGCGATGCGCGCAAAGCACTCCGCGAGCATTTCGAAGTCGATCGACGTTTCATTGCAATTACGGCATTGAATGCACTGGTTGAAGACGACGTACTCGATCGAAAGACGGTCGCGGAGGCGATCCGGAAATACGGTATCGATCCGGATCGTCCCGATCCAGTGACACTGTAGACGGAGCACATACGTGGCGAAGACAATCGACATAGTGGTTCCGGATCTTGGTGATTTCGAAAAGGTTGAAGTCATCGAAGTTCTCGTAGGTGCGGGCGATACGGTGGAGCGGGAAGACGGCCTTGTCACGATCGAAACCGACAAGGCATCCCTGGATATTCCGTCACCCGAAAACGGGGTAATCGAAAAGCTGACGATCAACGTCGGTGACACGGTCTCGACCGGTGATGTCATCGGTCAGCTTACGATGGAGGTCGGTGATACGGTCGTTATTGCACCATCCATCGCATCAAAGCCTACCGGGGACACCACGGTCGTGGCCACGGCAGCGAGCAAGGAGCGCAAGACAGGCGGCAAGCAGACGCTCGTGGTTCCGGATCTCGGCGACTTCTCGGATGTCGAGATTATCGAAGTGCACATCAAGGCTGGCGATACGGTCGAAGTCGAGGACTCGCTTGTCACGCTGGAGACCGACAAGGCCGCGATGGACGTGCCTGCCGTGGTTGCCGGTTCAATCCAGTCCGTGCTTGTCAAAGTCGGTGACAAGGTTTCCGAGGGAGCGTCGCTGGCCATTATCGACGCAGTCGCGAGTGAAGCGCCCGTGGAGGCCGACATGACGGGCGCAACCGAGGCCGCGCCGGCAGAGGCAAAATCCCAGCCGAGCCCGCCACCGGCGGAGGCGCCTGCAAGGTCGGTATCAACCGGCCAGTCCGCAAAATTACCCCCCGTGGACGAAGCGGGATTCGCCAAGGCTCATGCAACGCCATCGGTCCGCAAGCTGGCGCGT